>Ga0210409_10000707_pt1 | contig 49601 bp, 41 predicted proteins | sample IncBWH17MmetaG_FD_161649 | JGI IMG/M metagenome (GOLD analysis project Ga0210409, IMG submission 161649) | Forest soil microbial communities from Barre Woods Harvard Forest LTER site, Petersham, Massachusetts, United States - Inc-BW-H-17-M | ecosystem: Environmental > Terrestrial > Soil >... | reverse complement strand
AAAGGCGTTTTGAACCTGGCGAAGATCGGCGACGTCGGCCGCGACCGTGCCCGCCAGTTTCGGGAGTTGGCGCTGAATTTCTGCACGCCCCTTTTCGTCGCGATCGAGAACGACGACCTGCGAACCCTCCTCGAGAAAACGAGCCGCCGTGGCAGCACCAATGCCGCTGGCGCCCCCGGTGATCAGGACGCGTTTACCTTGCAAACCGCGCATGCGAGCCTCCGAGAAACAGGTGAGGATACAGGGTAGAGGCTTGCGGTGAAAGCCTCCCTGTGAGAATAGGCTCTGAATGCGCACGACTGCACTCGGAAGCGTGCAAGAAAACAGCGTTCGATCATTCAACCACTATGTCGGCTAAGGAGGCAACAATGCGTCTCGTGCTTTGTTTGCTGACGTCCATCGCAATGTCCACTTCGGTTGCGCAGACCAGCTCACAGGATGCTTCGAATAAGTCAGCAACCGATGATCACCCGTCGAAAGCCACTCAGGCTACACAAACCGAAATCCAGCAGGTCGAGGACGACTGGCTGCAGGCGGAAAGGAGCACCAATCCAACCGCGCTCGAGCGAATCCTCGCGAATGACTTCGTCAATTTGACGCCCACCGGGATTGGTCCTGATAAGGAAACGTTGCTCGAAAACTTCCTGCAGCATGCTGGAGAGGCGCCGCCGTACTCCGTGCGACAGGAAGACATGCATATCTACATCCTGGGCGATGCCGCTGTCGCGGCCTTCGTGAAGGTTTACATCGCCAAGGAGAACGGCAACGTGACACGAGAGGATGACACACACGTGTACACCCGGGAAGGTGGGATCTGGAAATTGAGGATCTCCCGCGTGAGCTTGCACGGAGCTGGGAACCTTGGCGGATCGTGATGCCGGAGGGGTCCTCAGAATCCCGGCTTGCCGCGAAACAGCATGACCAGTTCGATGATCAAAATGATCACCACCATCAGCTCGAGCACGAACGCCCGGCTCTGATTGAACTGATCCACCATGAAGTGATAGAGCTCTTCGGCGGTTCTCAGCTTCTTCTGGACAAGGTCCTTGTAGTCGGGCACGCCGATCTTGGACGCGGCAAGCTTGTAGAGACGCGCCGAGAACATGTCGCTGAGGAACTTAATCGCGTTGTCGGCGTGTTCGGTGAGCTCACTGACGTCGAGCAGCACGGTGTGCAGCTTCGACGCGGCGCGGGCCGTTCGCCATCGTGACCACAAACCGGTTCCACCGGTTTCCAGAAAGTCGTAAACGCCTTCTAGCTCGCGGGTAAGCAGCTCGTCGTAATGACGGAATTCGAGTAGCTGCGAGTTCGCATACTCCAGCAACTGAATAGCAGTCTCGGCGCCGGCGTTGCTGTCGTAAAGGAACGCAGCATTCCAGCCGATCACCGCCAGATCATTGGGGTAATATGAGATTTTTCCCTGCAGAACTTCCTGGCGTTCGCCTTCCGAGAGCGAAGCAGTTTCGCCACGCACGATCTGGGCAATCTTGTCCCCATACAGGCTCAACAGTTCGTTCGCCGTGGGCTTTGCAGCCATTTCGCGAACATGGAACATGAAGTAGTCCTCATGCAGCCAGTTCTCGTATGGCTTGATCAGGGCGGGCCGGGCACGTTCGAGCTTGTTCTTGACGATCTTCGAGGCGAGGCTGGTGAAATCCGTGTCCCAGACCCAGCGGCTCGAGAGCCGAACCAGCGTGTCCCAATCGCCCGAGAAAGGCAGCTCAAAGACGACACTGAGAACCCCGTAGTCGTAATAGCGGATCTGCGCGTCGAGGCGTTCTCCGCTGTCGAGCACCAGCGGTTCAATGGGCTCAACGACCGGAGGACGCTGGTACTGCACATAATTTGGTGCAGCGTGTTTGAAGCTAGCCTCGGCCCGGCGAGCGCCAAAGATCCGGCGGAGTTCATCCAGGCGAATCTCCTCCGAGACGTCAAACTGGATCAAAACCAGGACGGCCCCTTGAAGGGCGACGTCCGCAGCGCGAACGGGCACGGTCTGGACTCTCAGCGAGTCCGCTGCGATCCCCGGGATGGTCGTTTCTCGTTCCATGACTTTCACTGGTCCCTGGCAGGACGGAACAGGGACTGAATTGGGCACTTTATGGCTGGAAGCGCCCTGAGAGTGGCAAGGACTATTGTCCCAGAAGCCCTGAGGGTTGGCGAGGGGGTACGGTTATCCTTAAGCTAACGATGGTAAGATATTTAGAATCAGCGCTTTCGAGCTAATTGGGCCACGAGCGCGGCGCCCGCAGCGACGCCGACCATGATCAGGCTGGTCTTCCGCATGGAGTCGCGAATTGCAGCTTTGCGCTCGCGAACTACGTGCCTTTCCGGATAGGATTCGCCCTCTTCAGCCGCCCCCTCGTGGATGGCCATCTGCAAAACCTCCGCCAGGTGGAGCGCCTCCCGGTCCGTTTCCTGGGCAATCTGTTCGCGGCAGCTGAAGCCGTTGGCGATTACGAACCAGTCGGGCGGCGCACGCCTTACCGCCGGTAGCAGTTCGAGTTCGCCAATCGCGATCGACGTGTCGTATTTGTCGTCCTCGAAGCCGAATGACCCGGCCATCCCGCAGCAGCCCGGCGATGGCATCTGGAAGTTGACGCCCATCCGGTGCAAAACGCTTTCTTCTGCATTCATCCGCATCACGGATTTGTGATGGCAATGGCCATGAACGATCGCCTTGCGCTGGAAACGCGGCAACGGGATCAGATCTTTGTAGTTGTCGAGAAATTCGCTTAGCAGGAACGTTTGGCGTGAGAGTCGCCGGGCGCGCTCGTCGTGCGGGAAAAGATTGCAAAGCTCGTCGCGAAAAACGGCCACACAACTGGGCTCGAGGCCTACGATCGGAATACCGGCTTCGATCTCGAGGGCGAGCGCGTCGAGAATTTGCAGTAGCAGGCTTTCGGCGCGATCGAGCATGCCGAAGTCGTAGAGCGGGCGTCCGCAGCAGAGAGTTCCCTGCGGCAACTCAACGCGGAAACCGGCCGTTTCCAAGACGTCGACAGCCGCCTTGGCAGTATGAGGCAGGAAATAGTTGTTGAAGGTGTCGGGCCAGAGCACGACCAGAGGGCCGTCGGGATGACGTGGCTGGTGCCGTCGAAACCAACTCTTAAAGGTCTGCGGCGCGAAGGCAGGGATGCTGCGCTGCTTTGGGATTCCGGCGGCGAGCTTTGCGATGTCGCGCAGGAACGGCAGCTGCGTGGTGAGATTCGCGAGGCCTGGCGCATTCGAAGCCAAGCGCGCCCAGAAATCAATGTTGCCAAACGCATAGTGATTAATCGGGCGCAGTCTCCCCTCGTGGTAGTGCGACAGGAACTCGGCCTTGTAGGTAGCCAGATCGACCGAGACCGGGCAATCGGATTTGCATCCCTTACACGCGAGACATAGATCGAGAGACTCTTTCACCTCTTCACTGCGCCAACGGTCTTGAATCACTTCGCCTTTGGCCATCTCCCAGAGCAGGTGCGCGCGGCCGCGAGTGGAGTGCTCCTCCTCGCGAGTCACCCGGAAGCTGGGACACATCACGCCGCCCTCATAGTGACGACACTTCCCGACTCCCACGCATCGCAGGGTGGCGTGCGCCATGCTTCCATGATCGTGAGGAAACTTGAAGTGCGTGTGCGGCTGCCACGGGTGGTAGTCGGGTCCCAGGCGAAGGTTCTCGTCCATGCGATAGGGCTCCACGACCTTGCCGGGATTCATCTTCCAGTCGGGGTCCCAAGTGGACTTGAATTCGTTGAACGCCTGAATGAGTTCGACGCCGAACATCTTCGGGTAAAGCTCGGCGCGAGCCTGGCCATCGCCATGCTCTCCGGAGAGTGAGCCGCCGTAACTGACGACGAGGTCGGCGGCTGCGTTCATGAACTCGCGGAAGCGCGAGATACCCTCCTCGGTCTGATAGTCGAAGTTGATACGGGTGTGAATGCACGCGTGGCCGAAGTGTCCGTAGAGGCTGCCGTGATAGTTGAAAGCGCTCATCAGCCGCCGGAGGTCGCGTAGATACGAACCAAGCTTTTCGGGCGAGACTGCGGAATCCTCCCAGCCTTCCCAACTGAGAGGCTCGCCCGGGACGTGAGAGATCACGCCAAGACTCGATTCGCGGACAGTCCACACGTGCTTCGCCTCGGCTTTCGAGCAAAGGCGCATGTTGGGAACGACGGGGCCTCGGCCCAACCCATTCATGAGTCCGGTCGCCTGGGCTTCGGCCTCGGCTTGCGTCTGCCCGCCGAACTCAGCCATCAGCCACCCTCCGCCGGGAGGAAGAAGAGCCAGGCCTTCTGCGTTGATGCCGCGGCGGCGTGTGTACTCAACCAGCAAGTCGTCGATGCCTTCGAGGCCGATCGGTTTGTGGGCCATGACGTCGGGAACATGGTCGGCTGCCTGAAAGATGTCGGGATACGCGATGACGAGCAAAGCGCGCTCCGGCGGACTTTCGACCAGGCGGCAGGTGGCTTCCAGCAGCGAGACACACGTTCCTTCAGAACCGACCAGCGCGCGAGCCACGTGGAACCCATTCTCGGGCAGAAGAAAGTTCAAGTTGTAGCCGGAGACGCGGCGCGGAATGTTGGGATAGCGCTGGCGCACCAGGTCGCCGTAAGTATCGGCAATGTTCTTAAGTCTCGAGTAAATCTCGCCGCGGCGGCCGCCTTCGCGGATGATTCGCTCGAGTTCATCGGGACTGGTCGCGCCAACTTTCAGGCGCAGGCCGTCGTACGTAAGAATCTCAAGGGCCTCGATGTTGTCGTCGGTCTTGCCGGCCATCACCGAGTGCACGCCACATGAGTTGTTACCGATCATGCCGCCGAGTGTGCAGCGATCGTGAGTGGCGGGGTCTGGGGCAAAGGTCAGATGATGCTTCTCGGCGGCGGCGCGCAGATCGTCGAGAATCACTCCCGGTTGAACGCGCGCGACTTTGCGCACCGGATCGATCTCGAGAATCTGCGCCATGTACTTAGTGAAATCGAGAACGACCGCCGTATTGCAGCATTGTCCGGCAAGGGAGGTGCCACCGCCGCGCGAGAGAACCGGCGCGCCGTACTCACGACACGTAGCCAGGGTCGCGATTACGTCGTCGGCATTACGGGGAATGACGACGCCGATGGGGACTTGTCGATAGCTCGAGCCGTCGGTAGCGTAGAGCGCGCGGCTCGAGGTATCGAAGCGGACTTCGCCGGCGATTCGGGAGCGCAGCGAGGATTCGAGGGCCCGCGCGTCGACTTGCGCGGCTTTAGAGGCCTGGGCACGCTGGGCAAAAGATTTGGCTTGTTCGGAAGAAAGGATCGGGAGGGGATTGGAGGGCGGCATGCCCAATCATCTTCAAGGAAAACGGGCCGCAGATCAACGCAGATTCACGCAGATCTTCGCGGCTGGCGTCATTCCGTATTGATCTGCGTATTCTGCGTGATCTGCGGCAGAAGACTTTGCCGACGCTCTACGTCCACAACCTCGTCGTGTAGTCGGCCATGCTCAGCGCAATCAGGATCAGGAAGAAGAAGATCGCGGCCACGATGACAAGTTTTGTCAGTTTCTCGTGTGTGTACTTCACGTGCATGAAGAAAAGGACGACCAGAACCGCTTTGGTTGTGGCGATGGCCAGGGCAACGATGGGGTTGAAGGGGCCCAAATCGATCGTAGCCGCAAACACGGTTAGCCCCGTGCCTATCAGGAGGGCGATCCAGATCGAAACGTAGAGCGTGATCGAAGAGATGTGTTCAGACATGGCGCCTCACGGATGCCGATCAATCAAATACAAGAGCGGAAACAAGTAAATCCAGACAATGTCGACAAAGTGCCAGTACAGCCCGCCGTTTTCCAGCGGCGTGTAGTAGCCAGGACCGTAGAGGCCCTTCCAGGCCTTATACGCGAGATATGAGAACAACCCTACCCCGATGATCATGTGCAAGGCGTGCATCCCGGTCATCGCGAAATACAGAGAGAAATAAATCTGCGCGTGCTGCTGATTAACCGGAAGGTCGGGGTGACGTGGAACGTGTCCAGCGAGATGAAAGCTGGCTTGACCCGGAACGTGATTTTCGTCGAATTTCTGTTTGTATTCGAGTCCCTTGATACCGAGAAAGGCAACACCAAGAATGATGGTCAGGATGAGATAGACGACGATGGACTTCTGCTTCCCCACCTGCGCACAGCGGACGGCCATTGCCACCGTTAAGCTGGAGCAGATCAGAACTGCCGTGTTGATGGTTCCGAGAGTGAGATCGATGCTGGAACTGGCGGCCGCGAAATCCCCAAAGTACCAATAACGATAGATGAGATAGGCACAAAACATGCCACCGAAGAACATGACTTCGGTGACGAGAAAGATCCACATGCCCAGGCTGGCTGCGTCCTTTTGCTGTTCCGGCGTCGCGAAATGATGCAGGAGGGCCAGGTTCTCGTGAGCTTCGCCCGGAACCGTGGCTGCAGGACTAGTTTGCAACGGGGACCTCCTCCTTGATCTCGTCGTAGTTATAGGCTTCCCAGCTCACCACGGGTTGCTCTTCGAAGTTGTAGGTGCTCGGGGGCGACGGGATCATCCACTCAAGACCGGCGGCATTCCACGGATTGTCGGGCGCAGGCTTTCCGTAGCGCATCGACCACAGGAAGTACACCATCGGGAGCAGGTAGCCGACCGCCAGAATGGTCGCGCCCGCGGTCGAGAGCACATTCAGAATCTGAAATTCCGGGGAATGGGAGTAGTCCCAGTAGCGGCGCGGCATGCCCATGTAGCCGAGCACGAATTGCGGGAAGAACGTCAGGTTGAATCCCACGAACACAAGAAGCGCCGCCAGCCTTCCCCATGCCTCGGGATACATGCGTCCCGAAATTTTCGGCCACCAGAAGTGCATGCCGCCGAGGTAGGCCATCACCATGCCGCCTACCATGATGTAGTGGAAGTGGGCGATTACAAAATATGTGTCGGTCACATGCACATCGACGCCGAGAGACGCGAGAAAGAGCCCGGTCAAACCGCCCATCGTGAACAGGCCAACGAAACCGAAGGCGTAGAGCATAGGAGTCTGGTAAGTGATCGACCCCTTGTACATGGTGGCGGTCCAGTTAAAGACCTTGATGGCTGAGGGCACCGCGACAAAATAACTCAGCAAAGAAAAGATCAGTGCGGCGTACAGCGATATGCCGGCGACAAACATATGGTGCGCCCAAACCAGGAATCCGACGACCGCGATCCCCAGCAGCGCCATGGCCATGGCCTTGTAACCGAAGATGCGCTTGCGCGAGAAGCAACAGACGATCTCGCTGACGATGCCCATGCCCGGCAAGATCATGATGTACACAGCCGGGTGCGAGTAGAACCAGAACAAGTGCTGGAAGAGCAGCGGATCGCCGCCGAGCGCGGGATTGAAGATCCCGAGATGCAAAACGCGCTCCAGCGCCACCAGCACAAGAGAGATCGCGAGTACGGGCGTCCCCAGCACCTGTATCAAGCTGGTGGCGTAATGCGCCCATACGAAAAGCGGCAGTCGGTTCCAGGTCATTCCTGGAGCGCGCATCCGATGAATGGTGACAATAAAGTTCAGTCCAGTAAAAATCGACGAGAAGCCGGCGACGAAAACGGCGAGAGCTGCGGTGACAACGTTGGTCTTCAGAAACTCGGTGCTGAGCGGCGTATAGAAGGTCCAGCCTGTATCGACGCCGCCGTTGAGGATGGTGTACAGCATCATCACGCCGGCGATCATGTACAGATACCAACTCAGCAGATTGATGCGCGGAAAGGCAAGGTCCTTGGCCCCGATCATAATCGGGATCAGAAAATTACCAAGGACCGCGGGTACGGAAGGGATCAGGAAGAAGAACACCATGATCTGCCCGTGCATGGTGAAGAGCTTGTTGTACGTGTCAGCCTGCACCAGGTCGCCGGCGGGAGTCAGCAATTCCAGGCGAATCAGCAACGCAAAGAAGCCACCGATGAAAAAGAAGAACGTGATCCCCATCAGATACAGCAAGGCGATGCGCTTGTGGTCCACGGTCAGGAGCCACGACTGGATGCCGTATTCCCGGTTTAGGTAAGTTTCGCGCTCGCCAGTTTCCAGTACCGCGGTTGCCATGCTCGTCACCTGTAACTGCTAGGGTTGCGGACTTGCCGCGGCCACGCTTTTGCCGGGTTGTCCGGAAGGCTGCTGGCCTAAAGACTTCACATAAGCCACCAGCGCATTGAGTTGCTCGTCACTGATCTGTCCCTGAAAAGTCGGCATGACCGGCTTGAATCCGTTCACGATCTTGGCCGCAGGCTGCAGGATTGATTCGCGGACATAGTTCTCGTCGGCAGTGACAGTGCGACCATCTTCCAGCAGAACTGGTTTCCCGAAGACACCGACGAGATTCGGTCCGCGACCCTGCGTATCGGTGCGGTGACAGGTCACGCAGCCCAGTTCCGAAAACAGCTTCTCCCCGGTCAGAGCCAGCGGTTGATTTCCTCCGCCACTCATCCAAGCTTCGTAATCCTTTGGCTCCATGACCACGACCGAACCCACCATGCCGGAGTGCATCGTCCCGCAGTATTCGGCGCAGAACAGGTGATACGTACCCGGCTTGGTGGCATGGAACCAGGCCACGGTGTAGCGACCGGGCAGCACGTCCTGCTTGATGCGGAACGCGGGCACGAAGAAGCTGTGGATGACATCCTGCGAGGTCATAATCATCTTCACGTTGCGTCCAGCAGGAACGTGGAGTTCGTTTATCTCGCGCTGGCCCTCCATGTGCTCGAACTTCCACATCCACTGCTTGGCGACGGTATAGACCTCGGCCGAGTCGGGCGGTGGAGTTCGTTCCCTGAAATAGATCACAGCGCCCCAAACGAAGAACACCATGAAGACACAGAACGGAATGATGGACCAGGTGATTTCGAGAGCGTGCGATCCCTCAATCTGCTCGGCGCGACGCCCGCCCTGCCGGCGATATCTCACGGCGAAAAAAATGACCATGGTAAAAATCGAGAGTGTCATCATCGCCGACACGACCAGCAGAAAGACGAATAGCGCGTCGACGTTGTTGGCCATGGTCGAGGCCCTTGCAGGCCAAAGGGGCATATTCTGAAACATAGTTACCTGACCCGTTCCGCTCTTGCCGCGACGCGCTCCGGACCGCGTCGAATCATTACGAAAATAAGGGTTCCGAGCGACAGCATGGTGGCAATCCCGGCCAGCCGCAACAGGCGCAAAATGGTGGCGCTGTATTTCCCTTGCTCGGGATCGTAGTGGTAACAGTAGAGCAGCAGTTGATCGACGACATTCCCGATCTTGCCTTTGCCGGCTTCCACAAGTCCCAAGCGAAGATCCTTTGGCGGATATTCGACGCCGTAGTAGTACTGTGCGATCTTGCCATCTGGCGTTGCGATCATGATTGCTGTCGCATGCGCGAACTGCTTCGTTTTTTCGTCGTATTCGTATTGGAACCCGGCCGCCTTGGTGAGCGCGTCGATCGCATCCTGCTTCCCCACCAGAAAATGCCAGCCCTGTTCAGCGCCCTCGCGTTTGTAACGCTTAATGAATCCAGCTTTCTTCTTGGCGGCCATCTCCGGCGTATCTTTTGGATCGAAGCTGACGGTGATGACGTCGAACTCCTTGCCAACATCAAACTTCATCATGCGGAGTGAATGCTCGAGGCCACTCAGCACCTCGCCGCAGAGCATTGGGCAATTGAAATACACAAGACTCAGGACGACCGGCTTCTTGCCGAAATAGTCGCCAAGACGGACGGTGCGTCCAAGATCATCGGTAAACGTCAGGTCGAGGGGCAAAGACTGGTTCAGATTCTGCTGGACCCCAACATTCTTCAGTCCAGGCGGCCGCACGTTCGCCGGCGGAGACAGAATTCCATTCGTCATGCCCTGACCGAACGCACACGCGGCCAATAGCGTGATTGTCGCCGCTCGACTGAAGATCGATTTGCCGATTTGGTTCGTACTGACCACCACTGCTTTCCTTCTCCAGTTCGTATGGGACCGGCTGGATCGGTTTGACTCTTTATTGATTCGCCGTTGCTTTCTTGGCAACCGCCTTCGCTTTTGTTTCCTTTGTCGCCGAACGAGCCACCTGCCCTGTCGCACCCTGCGGCAACACGGGCAACCCGCGTTGCGCTAACAATTCCATCGCCTTGTCGATCGGAATGCGCACGATGCCTTGTTTTTGATCGACCCAGTCGTAGGTGGCGAGCGTCTGATCCTGCTTCTCGAGAACCTCACGAAACTGGAGTTGCTCGCTGTGTTCGAGCACCGGCTTCGGGAACGTGTTATCGATCTGTGACAAAGCCTGGGGAAACGTCATCACCCGAGGATCAACGCCCGTTTTCACCGCCATCGGATTTACGGGCGCCGCGTGCTTCCTGTCGTATGCATCGAGGTATTTGTACATCCCGATCACAATGAAATAGATCACCACACCTACAATGGCGAGGCCCGCCATGAAATAGAAGACACCCTGTGGACTCAGGTCTTCCGTTTCGAAACTGTCGTGATGTCCGTTTTTCAGGGTCTCACTCATGCTCGGGCTCCAACACTTGCTTCGCGTAGACGTCGTATTGCGGCAGCAGCGGTAGCGAACTCAAATTGCGGCAGAAGTACGCGAGCCAGAGGCCGCCCATGGCGAACGGGATCACGATATCTGCCCAGGTGATAGTGAAGGTCGTCGAGAACGACGGCTCGATGTGCCAGAACAGATCGACGTAGCGCATGAACAGCATCCAGCAGGCGAGCCAAACCAGCTTGGTGACATCGCGCTTGAATGGCCGCGACAGAAGAATCGCGAAAGGCACGGCAAAGTGGAAGATCACAATGAAGAGGCCAACATAGGCCCACCCGCCGCCCAGTCGCCGCATGTACCAGGTGATTTCTTCCGGGAGGTTGCCCGCCCAGATGATCAGCCACTGCGAAAATGAGAAATACGCCCACACCATGATGAAGGTGAGCATGAACTTCCCGTGATCATGAACGAAGTCGGGGCGCAGCAGCAACGACATCGGCTTGTACTTGAACAGAATTCGCTCGACGACCACGGCAAACGCCAGGCCAGCCAGCAACTCTCCGGCGACGAAGAGCAGTCCGTAGATCGTCGAGATCCAGCTGGGGTCGAGCGACATCACCCAGTCGATGGCGGCGAACGAAATCGTGAAGGCAAAGATGATCAGGCCCGGCCCGCTGACCGCCTTGAAGCGCGCGCTGTTGTCGCGCACAGGTGGCTTGTTCTGCTCCGCCGACCACTTGCTAAGCAGGAAGACGATCAGCCCCCAGATCGCGAAATAAACAATGCCCCGCAAAACAAATCCATGCCAGTTCAGATAACCGCTGGTCACGAACTTGTTGTGTTCAAGGTGTTCGCGGATCGTCGGATTCTGAATCGCCTCCAGCGGCATGGCCCATGGATAAAGCCTGGGAACTCCAAACCAAGCCAGCGGAATAAACAGCGCCGCCATCAGCGGCAGGGTTCGCATCGATGCTCCCAGCACGCGGCGGATCACCATGCCCCATCCGCCACCCGTCATGTGCCGGATCATCAGGATCGCCATCGAACCCAGGCAGATCCCCAGCCAGTCCATGTACGAAAGCAGATAGCCACGGAAGAAGACCTGCGAATTCGTGAAGCCGAGTCCGATCGCAATCACGCTTGCCACCACGCCAATGACGAGCGAGCGGCGCCCGATCGTTTTAATGACCGGAGGTGTCGAGAGGTCCAGGTTGGTCAGATGCGTGGTGCTCATTTGGACTCCTCGTGTTCGGTGCTGGGCGGCTTCACGCGCGGTAGAGTTGCGCCTGTCCCCTCGATGAACTCCGGTGCGGGTGAAGGAATCGGATGTCCCTGCGCATCGGCCATGGTCGCGTGCTGGCTCAATTGCAATGCGCGAATGTAGGCGACGATGCACCACCGATCTCTCGGCGGGATCTGGGACGAGTAGTCCTGCATAATCCCGAAGCCTTCCGTGATTACGCCGTAGATGTAGCCGACGGGCGCCTTCTCCAGACGCTCGATGTGGTAGGACGGCGGCTTGCGGGAAAATCCACGCGAGGGAATGTAGCCTTCGCCATCGCCCACGCGCGAGTGACAGGGCGCGCAATAAATGTTGTAGCGCTCGCGGCCGCGACTCAGAACTTCGGCGGTCACGGGAAAGGGCATGAAGTCTCCGGGGTTGTTCCCGATCTTGCCGGTGTGCAAATAGGTATCGCCGTCGTATTCACCACGCGCTACGGTGCCTTCCACCAAGGGGCGCGCGGCCCGCTGGTCGGCGAAGAAATCGCTCTTTGAAAGCGGGTTCTGGCGTGGCTGCACGTGCATGTCGATGCGGCATCCAGCTGTCGCAAGAACCGCCAGAACAACACATGGAAATAGTTTGCGGAGGTCTGCCATGGAGCTAGCTGGGCACCTCCGAAATCGACCGCGGCTCCAGCGTGGCAAGAAATTGCCGGGTGCCGGCCGGGTCGTACTTGGGATCGGTTGAGAAGACGATCAGGAAGAAACGATCTTTGCTGGCCATCACGAAACGCGGCACGTTGAACACGGGGTGATAAGGCATCGGCAATCCGTTGAGCGCCAGCATGCCGAACACGGCTGAGATGCCACCGAACAAAATGGTCATCTCGAAGGTGATCACGATGAACGCGGGCCAGGAGTGATAGGGACGGCCGCCCACGTTAATCGGGTAGCTGACGGCCATCATCCAGTACTGCATCAAGTAACCGGAGAGTCCGCCGATGGCGGCCCCAATCAGCGTGACCAGGGCAACACGATTGGAGTGGAAGCCGATGGCTTCCGCCAGTTCTTCGACCGGGAAGGGGCTGTACGCGTCGATCTTTATGTAGCCCGCCTGGTGCGTCTTCCGAGCCGCCTCGACCAAGGCCGTTGCCGAATCGAATTCCGCCATCATGCCGTAGATCGGAGTGGTCTTCATTCAGCCTTCACCTCCGCCTCCGGCAACAGCGTGCGCATCTCAAAGATCGAGATCATGGGGAGGATGCGGACGAAGAGGAACATGGCGGACAGGAACATGCCAATCGTGCCTACGTAGGTCATCCAGTCCCAGCGCGTCGGGTAGTACATGCCCCACGACGAGGGCAGGAAGTCGCGATGCAGGCTCATTACGACAATGACGAAGCGCTCCAGCCACATGCCCGACAGGATGACGGACGAGACTAGGAATAATCCGAGCGGACTGGTGCGCAACTTGCGAATCCAGAGCACCTGCGGGATCCCGATATTGCAGAGCAGGAGCAAGTAGTAGAAGAAGGCGTAAGGTCCGTGCAGCCTGTTCCACAGCGTAAACGCATCGTAGCGATTGCCGCTGTACCAGCCCATGAATGCCTCGATCCCGTAGCCGTAGGCAACGATCCAACCGGTCGCGAGCATGACCTTGGCCGAGTTCTGAAGATGGCGATCGGTGATGAAATCTTCCAGTCCGTAGATCTTCCGGATCGGGATGGCCAGCATCAGTACCATGGCGAAGCCGGAATAGATCGCGCCCGCGACGAAATAGGGAGGGAAGATCGTCGTATGCCAGCCGGGCACGATGGCGATCGCGAAATCGAAGCTGACGACGGTATGGACCGAGAGCACCAATGGTGTCGCCAGTCCTGCCAGCAAGAGATATGCCGACTCGTACCGGTGCCAGTGCCGCGCCGAACCGCGCCAGCCGAGCGCCAGCATGCCGTAGATGATCCTCGCCCAATGGCTCTCGGAGCGGTCGCGCAACGTGGCAAGGTCGGGCACGAGTCCGATAAACCAGAACAACAGAGAGATCGTGAAGTACGTAGAGACAGCGAACACATCCCACACCAGCGGGCTACGGAATTGCGGCCAGTAGTTCATGGTGTTGGGGTAAGGGAAGAGCCAGTACGCCAGCCAGGGACGGCCAGTGTGAATCAGCGGAAAGATGCCGGCAGCGGCCACGGCGAACAACGTCATGGCTTCGGCGAACCGGTTGATCGAGTTGCGCCACGATTGCCGCAACAACAGCAGGATGGCGGAAATCAGCGTCCCCGCGTGGCCAATACCGATCCACCACACGAAGTTGACGATCGCGAAGCCCCAGCCGACCGGGATGTTGATACCCCAGATTCCCACGCCCTTGGCAAACAGGTACGCCAGGGCGAAGAGCAGCATCATCGTTACCAGGAACGCAATGCCAAATCCCACAAACCAGCCGTTGGATGTCGGACGGGTCAGGACGATGGAGCTGATCTTGTCGGTGACCGTGCCGAAGGTATAGCCGGGCTCGATCACCGGGGCTTTCCCGCTCGCGACATCGACTTGGTCCATACGATCTGCCATGACTTAGCTGCGCTCCGCTTCCAACTCGGGCTTGGGATTGCGAACCTCGGCCAGATACGTTGTGCGAGGGCGAGTGTTCAGATCGGCCAGCACCGCGTAGTTGCGCTCCTGCGCTTTCAACTTCGCGACCCGGCTGTTCGGATCATTGATGTTGCCGAAGATGATTGCGTTCGCCGGGCACGACTGCTGGCATGCGGTTTGCAGGCTGCCGTCCTCGATCTTCTTGTCGGCGCGCTCGGCGTCGATGCGATGCTCGCTGATGCGCTGGATGCAGTACGTGCACTTTTCCATCACGCCGCGACTGCGCACAGTGACGTCGGGATTGCGCATCATCTTGTATTGCGACGTCTCCCAGTCCTGGAAGAGCAAGAAGTTGAAGCGGCGAACCTTGTACGGGCAGTTGTTCGAGCAGTAGCGCGTCCCCACGCACCGGTTGTAGACCATGTCGTTGAGGCCTTCGGTGCTGTGCAGTGTCGCGCCCACGGGACAGACCAGTTCACAAGGCGCGTTCTCGCACTGCATGCAGGGAACGGGCTGGAAGTATGCTTTGGGATTGTCGCGGTCGCCCTGGTAATACGCATCCACGCGCAGCCAGTGCATGTGGCGTCCGCGAACTACCTGCTCCTTGCCGACGACGGCGATGTTGTTTTCCGACTGGCAGGCCACCATGCAGTTGTTGCAGCCCACGCAGGAATTCATGTCGATGGCCATGCCCCACGCATAATCCTGCTTGGCATAATCGTAATTTGGATAAAGCGTGAGCTCTCGTGGTGTCTGCTCTTCCTGCGCGAACTTCGGTTCTTCTTTGTATTTCGCCAGCGACGCCTCGCGGACGATCGGACGAGTCGAGCCATCGGGCGTATCCATCGTCTGATAGCCCTGCGTCGAGGCAAGCTTGTAGGTTTCTCCGGTCTTGGTGAGCTTGCCGCCGGTCGCGAACCAGAGCGCGGATGTGGTGCGCAGCGGATACGCGTCGAACCCGGTGCCTGTTCCCGCACGACCTGCGCGCGTGCGCCCGTAGCCCAAGTAAACCGTGACGGAGTTGTCGGGATGGCCCGCCTGAATCCAGACTGGCGCCGTGATTTTGCGGCCGTTGAGTTCGATGGTTACCAGGTCTTCGGTGGAGAGGCCTTCGCGCGAAGCCATCTTCGGGCCAACCAGCATGGCGTTGTCCCAAGTCAGCTTTGACATCGGCTTGGGCAGTTCCTGCAACCAGCCATTGTTCGCAAACTGACCGTCGTAGATTGAAGGATCGCGGCGGAAGTTGACTTCGAGCGAATTCGCTTCTGGGGTGGCTGCTGGCGCTGTGGTTGTCGCGTTCTTTGCGGCAACCGACTTCGCCGAGTACGTGGTTCCTTCAATCCAGCCATCGTTCAGCGACTTCCGCCAGAAGGCTTCGAAGTCGGCTCCGGTGTGCTGCTTCTGCCAGTAAGCGCGGACCAGGTCGTACCCGGTTGCGTCCGAGATTCCGGAGAGCGCGGACACAAACTCGTTGGCGCTCTTGCCCATGTAGAGTGGCGCGATCAGCGGCTGTACGATCGATACGGTGCCGTCGTAGGCGCGAGTGTCACCCCATGCTTCCAGATAGTGCGCCTCGTTGACGTGCCAGTGGCAGTACTCCGCCGTCTCGTTCTGATAAAGGCCGTAATGCACGCGCAACGCGACGTTGGAGCTCTTCAGCGCATCGGCAAAACCGAGATCGGCCGGCGCATCGTAGGCAGGATTTCCGCCCATGATGATGAGCATGTCCACCTTGCCCGCGTGCATGTCGGCGACGAGATCGCGCAGAGACTCAGTCTGATTGACCGGATTCGCGTCCACCGGATCCGTGTTGATGACCGTCTTGCCGACGTTGCCGAGGGCTGTGTTTAGCGCGTGGGCGAACGCGTGGACGGCGGGAGCTTGATGGTCGCCGGCGATCACGACACTCGACCCTCGGTGGCTCTGCAGGTCGCTCGCCACAGCAGCGATGTACTTGCCCTGTTCACCACCCGGCATCTTTCCGGCGCTTCCGAGCACCCCTAACTCGATCGCAAGAGCCCCGGCGATGGCTTCAATCTCAGCCGCCCGCAGTGACAACCGATGATCTGCTTTAGCACCCGTTGAACTGGGCGTGCTCTCGATCGCGTAGAAGCGGCTCATGTTGTCGTCAGGATTGCGCCGTGACGCGAAGTCGCGGATGTAGCGCGTGTTGCCCGGGAACCCCGCGTATAGAAAATCGGCGTCGAGCGAGACGATGACGTCCGCCTTCGAGAAGTCATAGCGCGTTTCAACCGGCTGCCCGAACGCCAGCTTCGCGCCTTCGAGCACGTTGTCGCGATTCACCGGCTCGTACACATGCCATTTTGCTTGCGGATAAATTTTCAAAAATGCGCGGAACTGATCCGCAAGGCTCGGCGATGAGATCGTCTGGGTAAGAATTCGGATGCCCGCGCCACCCAGTCCCTTTTGCACCACAAGCGGTCCTTTAATCTGCTTCACGAACTCGGACCATGAATTCACATCGCCGACATGCGTGATCGTCTGCGAACGGTCCGGATCGTACATCCCGAGAATCGATGCCTGCGTGTAGATGTCAGTACCGCCGAGGCTCGCCGGATGCTTGTCGTTTCCTTCAATCTTGGTGGGGCGCCCGAGATGGCTTTCGACCAGCACGGGGCTGGCGTAGCCGCTCAACGTCGCGGCCGTTGCAAAGAACATGGGCCGCCCAGGGAGCACGTCTTCCGGCTGCCGGACGTAAGGAACGATGGGCTCGAGCGGAAGTTTGGTACATCCGGTCATCCCGGCCAGCGCCAGCGACGCTCCCATCAGTTGCAGAAATCCGCGCCGGGAAACGGCATCCACCCATTCCGAGGCGCCCTTCGGAAACTCGCGATGCAGCATTTCCTGAAATTCAGGTGAGCCCGCCAACTCTTCCAGGCTACGCCAATACTCGGGTCCGCTGGTCTGCGCAATCTGCGCCTCGACCGCGGCGCGATCCAGTCTCTTGCTGGGGCAAACGTTCTCGCGTTTCGTTTTGTGGCTTCCGTCGTCCATCTTCAATTCCGGCGGCTCCGCGGGCCGCGCCTGGCCTTCTCCGTTATCGATGACAGGTACTACAGCTGGTAATGTCCCGCACACTGCGCAACTTGTGTTGGTTAATTAGCGCCCGGCCCAGCGAAACCTGGTCCGTGTGGCTTTGCCCTTCTTCATCTTGAACCGGAGCGTCGGGCGTCGGCTGCTGATAACGCATGTTGAATACCTCGCTGCGCGGCCGCAGATACTTCTCCGGGGCACGATGGCAGTCGAGGCACCACTCCATTTGTAGAGACGCGTACTGATACATGAGCGGCATCTGATCGACAGCGCCATGGCACGTGTTGCAGCCCACACCCTTGTTGATATGAATACTGTGATTGAAATAAACGAAGTCAGGCAGTTGATTGACGCGGGTCCACTGCAATGATTGCCCGCTGCGATAACTTGCTCGCACCGGCTCGAGCATGGGCGCGTTGGTCCAGATCTGCGAATGGCAGTTCATGCAGGTCTTGGTCGGTGGAATACCCGCAAAACTCGACTGCTCCACCGAGGTGTGGCAATAACGGCAGTCGATGCCCAGCCCGGTGACGTGATGCTGGTGACTGAAAGGAACCGGCTGCGGCTTCACCACGCCGGCGTAGGTGATGTAAGGCGACCGCTGTAACTGCATCAACGCCCAACCCAGGCCGGCCACAATAAAGACCGCTCCATAAATCGACGCCCGGGAGATGGTATTCGTGCTGCGCTGAAATATCTGCATCGAACGATTTTTTCAATGTAGCGGGAGCCCTTGTCGGCGCCCGGAAGGACTGCAGTGCTGATTTCCCTGGTTACAGGGAGCTGTGATGACCGTCACGGAAACTCGTGATTATAGCAGCTAGCTCGCGTTTGTCTCGCGACCCACGCCCTCGTCCTGAAATTTTTTGTTGGAAATTGAGTGCCGAGAAAAGCAACCTTACGTTTTTCAACAGCACCGAGAACGGAGACTACGATGTCTCCGCAGTTTTCCGAGAGGAGTTCGGCCCGTTTCGACTACGACGACATGATGTCCATGACCGGATTGCAACCACCGCACCGATTGCAACCACCTGTGATGCGAACGCAACTATAAACGTCAGCGCAAATTCATGACCAGCAACTTCGGCTCGGTCATTTCCTCAATGGCATAGCGAAGTCCTTCGCGCCCGAGCCCCGAATCCTTCACGCCGCCATAAGGCATGTGATCGATTCGAAAACTGGGCACGTCCCCGCCCATCAGTCCGCCCACTTCGAGCTCTTCATACGCTTGAAACATCAGCTTCGCGTCCCGTGTGAAGATGCCCGCCTGCAAGCCGTAAGGGGAATGATTGACCTGGCGCAGGGCGTCGTTGAAATCGTTGTAAGGCTCGATGGTCACGACCGGAGCGAAGATCTCCTGGCAATTCACCTTCATGTCATGCTTGGTGCCCGTAAGAACAGTGGGCTCCATGATCGATCCGTCACGGTGGCCGCCGCACAACAGGCGCGCACCACCACGCACAGCCTCCTGTACCCATTCGGTCGCGCGAATCGCATCGCTTTCGCGGATGAGTGGACCGACGTCGGTGGCGTCATCCAGCGGATCGCCGGTTTTCAAGTTCTTCACGCCAGCGAGCAGCAAATCCGTGAATTTCCCATAGACGGAGTGCTCGACCAGGATGCGCTGCACCGAGATGCAGGTTTGACCCGCGTAACCGAATCCACCAGCGATGCAGCGGTCCGCAGCATAGGCGACATCCGCGTCGCTGTGCACGATGACGCCGGCGTTGCCGCCCAGTTCGAGAATCACCTTCTTCTTGCCGGAGTTCTTTTTGATCTGCCAACCAACGGTCGAACTGCCGGTGAAGCTGATCATCTTGAGACGGTCATCGGTGACCAGGAGCGCCGCGTCATCATTCGAGAGCGGCAGTACGTTCAGCCCGCCATCGGGCCAACCCGCCTGTTGCACCACTTCCGCCAGAAGGAGAGAACAAAGAGGAGTTTGCGGAGCAGGCTTTAACACCATCGGACATCCGGCAGCAATCGCAGGGGCGACTTTGTGCGCAACCAGATTCAAAGGGAAATTGAAGGGCGTAATGCCGGCGATCGGGCCCAAAGGAAAACGGCGAACGATCCCCCAACGGCCTGCCGTAAATTCCTGCCAATCCAGCGGCAGGTACTCGCCATAAATGCGGGTGCTCTCTTCCGCAGCCACCGTAAAGGTGAAGATGGCACGGTCCACTTCGGTGCGGGCCAGTTTGATCGGCTTACCGGCTTCCTGGCAGAGCGTGCGGGCAAATTCTTCTTTGCGCTGGGCGATCCCTTCCGAGACGCGGCGCAGAACGCGGTGTCGCTCGAACGTGGGCAGCCGTCGAGTCGTTCCAAATGCTTTTACGGCAGCCGCGATGGCAGCTTCGGCATGTTGGCGTTTGCCCTGAAAGACGCGGCCAACGATCGCGCCATCAAACGGTGATTTGACCTCGACTACATCCCCGTCTTCAACCCACCGACCATCGACAAAAAAGCCGTGTGTGGCCACGTCTGCAACTGTCATCTGTGCCATGATGATTCACGACCTCCTGAACCCTACCGCACGTTAGATTATAGGCCTTACATCCGGGATTTGAGCGAGGCTCGATAATCTTCGCCGAACGAGCAAGCCAGACACGCATGGATACGATTTTCGAACTCAGCGAAGCGCTTCGCAAGCGTCAAGTCTCGCCGCCTGAACTAACAAGTGCTTGCCTGGCCCGCATCGAGAAGCTCAATCCTGTTCTGAATGCATACATTCTGGTTACCGCAGACCTTGCGCTCAGGCAAGCGCGGCAAGCGGAAGCCGAAATTGTGAATGGCAACTGGCGCGGGCCGTTGCACGGCATCCCGATCGGACTGAAAGATCTCATCGACGCCGCGGGCATTCCGACCACCGCGGCTAGCGAATTATATAAGCATCGTATTCCGATACAAAGCGCAGAGGTCGTAAAGAAGCTGGAAGCGGCCGGCGCAGTGCTGCTCGGAAAGCAGAACTTGCACGAGTTTGCCTATGGAGGCAGCTCGATGATCAGCTGTTTCGGCGAGGTGCGCAATCCGTGGAATGTTTTGAACATTACCGGAGGATCGTCGGGCGGTTCGGCAAGCGCCGTTGCTGCCGGCCTCGGTCATGCCGCCATCGGGACCGATACCGCGGGCTCGATCCGGGAACCGTCGGCACTGTGTGGGGTGGTAGGCATGAAGCCGACCTATGGCCTGGTCAGCGCGCAGGGAGTGATTCCGCTCTCAGAGTCTCTGGATCACGTTGGTCCGATCGCGCGAACGGTAATGGACGCGGCTCTGATGCTGCAAGCAATTGCAGAATTCCCGCTCGCCCACGACATGGCGCAAGTTCTCGCGCAACCTAAGCGCTCCTCCAGGGTGAACCTCCGAATTGGAGTGCCTCGATCGTACTTCTACAAGGACCTTGACGATGAAGTCCGTCATGCCGTCGACGAGTCGCTGACAGTGTTTCGCCAATTGGGAACAGAGCAGAGAGAAATTCAACTGGAGGTAACCACCGATCGAACTCTGCAGGCAGCGGAGGCGTATGCGTTCCATTCAAAATCCGTGACGAAGACGCCTGAACTTTATCAAGCGGAAACGGTACGCAGGATTCTGACAGGCGCCGCGATCACCCCCGAACAGCGCAGAAAAGCCCTCGCTGACCTTGAGAACGAACGACACTCGATCGTCAAGATCTTCGACGACGTGGATGTGATTGTCACGCCGACCACGCCGATTCCGGCCCCGTCGATCGCAGAGCTAAAGCAGATTCCAGATAAGCTGCGTCCTCGCGAGCTGATCTTACTTCGAAACACGCGACCGTTTAACGTCTGGGGAATTCCGACCATTTCGGTGCCGTGTGGATTCACCCGCTCCGGATTGCCGATTGGCTTGCAGATCGCCGCTGCTTCCGGGCGCGACGATTTGGTCTTGCAGGTGGCTTACGCCTACGAGCAGGCGACCGAGTGGCACCACCGAAGGCCCCTCGAGTAGCGCCGGCATGCTGCCGGCCTAATCAATCGACCGCACGTCATCCGGCAGCATCAGCACGTAGGTGCATTGCGAGTTCCCCTGCGAACAGGACAACACACCGCGTCGCAGGATCTTCGTGGGAGTATCGTCCGGAAAATTCATCGCGAACTTCAGGTGGCGCAGGGTGTCGTCCAGACCGCGCAGCTTCTCTTCCCCGCTGACAAACTTCACGCCATCCACCGACGCGCCGCCACCGCTGCCTTCGCCCAGCAGAACAAACGATTCGGCATTGCCGCTTAAAGCGGATTTGTCGGCCACCTTCAAGGTGCGATTGGCCTGCAATTCGTCGTGATATTTCTTAACCACCGCATCAACCTTGTCGTCGCCCCCGACCAGATGCGCCAGTCGCCCACGTGTTTCCTGAGGTGGTCTCAGCCCGCTGAGTGACAACGCATAGGTGTGGATCGCCTTTTCCTTTTCGCCGCGCTTCTCGTAAATCTGCCCCAGGTGATCGCCAACTTCTCCGTGCTGACCGAGCGACCAGGCGGCATTCACGTATTTCTCTGCTTTGTCTAAATTCCCCTCGGCGAAGTACACCCAACCGAGCGTATCCCAATAAGCGATGAGCGATGGCACCAGTGCCAGATCGCGCTGGCTGAGTTGATCGAGCGACAAGTTCCGTAAAGCAGCCGCGGTCGCCGCCACCGCCGACTCGGCGTATTGTTGCGCCTTGTCCAGATGCGCATTTTTTAAGGAGAGCTGGTACGCGATGTTGTTCCACACGACCGGCGTGGCAGAGATTTGCACGGCGCGATCGAACGCCGCCAGGGCCTTGTCATCCTGTCCGAGATTCAGGTACGCGTCGCCCAAGGTCACCTGTAAGCTCGGATCCTCTGGCGTAAGCTGCGCGGCTTTCTCCAGCTCGGGAGCAGCCTCATCGTACTTATGCCACTCGGCGTACATGCTTCCGAGATTGCCGTGAGCAAATTTATCGAGCGGGTTGATTGCCAGTTGCTTGCGGAACGCGTTGGCCGCCTCTTCGTACTTCCGATCCTGCCAGTAGGCGCGTCCCATATTGTTGAAGGCAAACTCATCGTAAGGATTTACGTCCACGGCCTTTTGGAAGGCAGCGATCGCGTCGGTGTCTTGGCGGATGGCCAGATAAGCGAGACCGAGGTTGTTCCATGCATACTTGTGTTTCGGTTCCACTTCCACTGCTTTTTTCAGCAACTCAATCGCCAGAGGAAAGTTTCCGTTCTGCATGGCAGCACGCGCGCTCTCGTCCAATTCATCGGCCTTTACGCCAGGCGGCGGCGCGGGCGCTCCGGCCACCGTGTTCTCTACCGACAAGCGCTGGCCTAAATCCGAGAGCACGGCGCGACGAAATGCCAGGTAGTCGCCGGTACGCGGCGCCGGCAACTCGCGCTCGCGCATGATCATGACCCGTTCGGCAGTAAACGTGGACCCCTCGAGCTTGTAGCTGGCTTTGTACTCGCCATAGTCACGCTTCAACGAAAACGGAAGGGGCGCGTGTGCGATGAACTTGGCCGGGAGTTCAAGCTTTACGCGGTACGTAAATTCCCCGGGAGGGCCGAACTTAATCGGGTCGGAGTCCGCGCTGGTTTCGTCTTCATCGGCATCGGCCAGGCTGAACTGGGCCATGGGCAATTCGAGATCGGTCTTCTTCTTCGACCAATCCAGGAAATTCGGCTTTGAAACATCGTACGAGAATTGGAAAGGCTCTCTCGTGGCTGCCGGATCGCTGACCTTCAAATTCGTGATCTCGCCATCCATTCCGCCCATGGCGTTGATGTTTTCCACCAGGCGCGGCCATTGTGCGTTCGGCACGCGCCGGAAGACGAGCCGCATCAGAAGCTCGGTATCGCCGCGCACCACATAGCTCACCCTCGCGTTAAGTTTTCCGAGCTCGCTGATCGACCCTTCGATCGTCTGCAACTGTGTACTCGGCATGGGCGTGTCCGCCGGAGTCTCTTCCAGATGCGGCGTTCCACTCACGGGGATAACCAGCCCCTGCTTCTTTCGAATGTTGAAGGAGAGCAGCCGGAAGGGCGCTACCTCGGTGGTGGTATCCATCCATACTTCCTGGCCATTGAGAGGCAACAGGGTGATGACATGATCGAACTGCGAGGGTGATGGGATGTCGGGATCCAGTTTCCGGCTGGAATTGATCAGCACCGACGACGCGTGCAAACCTTCCGCCTCGAGCAGAGACGACAGCAGCGTGTGCTTGTCTTTGCAATCGCCATACTGGTTGTGGAGCACATCGGCGGCGGCGTGTGGCTGGTAGCGACCCAAACCAAGCGACAGGCTCACGTAGCGGAAATTCTTGGCGACATAATCGTAAAGCGCCTCGACTTTATCCAGGTCCGTATTCAGCCCTTTGGTCAGCTCCTCGGCTTTCGCGCGGATCTCGGGGGTCGGCTGGCGGCGGTCATGATCGAGTCCGGCGTACCAGCGCCCAATATCCTCCCAACTCGCGAATGTCGTTAACTGCACTGCCGGAACTTCATCTTCCGGATGGCGCTTCTTTTTCTTCTTCTTGTCTTTGTCTTTGTCCTTCTCGTTGTCTTCGCGCTCCAGATGAGAACTCGTCCAGCGATAGATCCGGCGGTCTCCCTCCTCGATAATCTTAGGATCAAAGCCGGGCTTGGTTTTCAGCTTGAGGGCCCGCTCACGGGGAACGTTCACTTCAAGTTGTTCGTCAAGGACGATGTTGTTTTTGTCGAAGTCGTACTCGGTCCAGAACTGATTTGGTGCCAGAGGCGTGTGAATCACGGTCGCGACGTCGTATTCCAGAACCTCACCCGGCCGAAGACCGGGAACCGTGATGTGTTTTTGCCGATAATCGGTATAGACGGGCGCTTCGCGCTCGACCGGGGCCGTCAGATCCTGTACAGAGTCCGGGGGCGCTGTAACCACGCTGCCCTCCTTCTTCAGCACGCGAACGTAGGGGATCTCGACCTTCTCGTTCGCCGAGTTGTACCCGACCAGAACCTGCCCCCACTGCTCGACGCCAGCCTCGCTCTGCACGCGAACGCGGGCGATGGTTTCTTTGCGGCCCGTCCCATCCTTCTCGAAGCGGAACAGGGTGCGAACCTGCTCAATGACGAACCCTTCCTCCGAATAGTCCTTCTTGTCAGAGGTGGCTGACTTCCCCGGGATAGCGGGAATGCCGGAATCGGCAGGTTTTTGGGCAGGTTCCTGCGCGTCGGCCGGTTTGTGTTCCGGTGTTTGAGCGAGGGCAGGGAGGCAGAGGCTGAAAGTCAGTAAAACGAGGAAAACCACACGGCTCATAGAGGGTATTTGTTCCTTCGCCGTTTGTACCGTATGCGCGAGACGGGCGCAAGGGGAAGCCGGTTTTCGCGGAAACCGCGGTTCCCTGCACTTACGCAACACGCTTGCCCTGTCTAGCAGAAATCAAGACATCACTCAGCCCCTTGGAATAACTTCTTAAACATCCAGCTCGGCTCGAATGGTGCCGTCATCCAGGTCCGCTTCCATGCGGAAGCCGAGCTTCTGGCAGATTGCCCGCATCTCGCGGTTCTCGCTAAGGATGGTGGAAACGACCCGCTTCAACTTCTCATCGTGCGCCACAGAGATCAGCCGACGATAGAGTTCCGTCCCCAGGCCTTGACCCTGATAACGGTCATCGACCAGAACCGCCAGCTCTGCCTCATTTCCGCCTCCACGAGTTTTGCTGAGGCGGCCGATGGCGATGATTTCGGGTTGGTCGTCTTTGCCCTTTTGTTCAACCACCAGAACCATTTCGCGGTCGTAGTCGATGAAACAGATGCGCGTGAGCCGTTCATGCGAGGTTCGCTGGCTCAGCTTTAAGGGCTGGAAGTAGCGGAGATAAACCGTGCGCTCCGACAATCCTTTGTGCAGATTGATCACCAGCGGCTCGTCTTCCGGGCGGATCGGGCGGATGACGACCGGAATTTCCTTCTTGGTCGCCCACGGCTTCACATACTGCAGCGGGTAAGGACGAACCGCGGAACGCGGTAACTGGTCCTCCCGGAGTTCGCTGCCATGCAAAACGATTCGCGCGTCGAGCGCGGTGATTCGTTCCGGAGAAGCTACCAGCGGATTGATATCAATCTCTTTGATCCAGGACTGGTCTACCACCAACTGGCTGAACCTCACCAGGAACTCCTCCAGCGCCGCGAGATCGACGGCTCGCCGTCCGCGGACGCCCTGCAGCGCCGTGAGCACTTTCGTTTGCTCCATCATTCGACGAGCCAGGGTCGTATTCAGCGGAGGCAGTGCGAGGGCGCGGTCCTTAAAGACCTCCACCAGCTGCCCTCCTGCTCCGAACAAAAGCACCGGCCCAAACTGCGGATCGACGCTGCTCCCCACGATCAATTCATACCCGTCGATCTTCACCATGGGCTGCACGGTGACGCCAAGAAAATGGCCGTCACCCGCTTTCTCGCGAACTGCTTCCGCGATATTTCGATAGGCGTTGCGGACAGCATCGGCGTCGCGCAGGTTCAACATGACGCCGCCAACGTCGGTCTTGTGCGTGATGGTTTCGGAGAACAACTTCAGAACAACCGGGTACCCGATGGCGTCCGCCTTCTCGACGGCTTCGTCTGCGCTGCTCGCGACCTCGGTCCGGACAACGGGCAATCCGTACGCGGCTAACAACTGTTTCGACTCGACCTCGGTCAGCAAGCTTCTCTTCGCAGAGCGCGCTTGCTCGATAATGCGTTCTGCTCGAACACGGTCGGGAGACTCATCGGTCTCGCCTCGCAACACGGGCGTTTCATAAAGACCTCGCAGCGCGTAGCTGTAACGCCACATGTAGCAGAAGACTCGCGCTGCGGTGTCAGGGAATGGAAACGTAGGAATGCCGGCCTGGTTGAGGATGTCGGTGCCGGCGGCCACCGCCGTGCCTCCCATCCAACTCGCCAAAACCGGCTTTCCCGTTGAGTGCGCATAGGGCTTGAGGTGCTCTGCGGTCATTGTTGGTTCCGACATCCCTTGCGGGCAGGTGATCGCAAGCAGGCCATCGATATTTGGATCTTTCGCTGCGATGTCGAGAACCTTGGCGTAGCGATCGGGTAGAGCGTCGCCGAGCACGTCGATGGGATTGTTGCGGCTCCAGTGCGGCGGCAGAAACTGGTTCAGGGCTTCCATCGTCTCCGCGGACAATTTGGCAAGCTCGCCGCCGTTCGAGAGCAATCCATCGGCGGCCAGCACGCCGGGACCACCTGCGTTGGTGACGATCGCCAGGCACGGACCTTTGGGGCGCGGTTGCTTGGCCAGCACTTCGGCCATGTAAAAAAGATCCGCGATCGTGTGTACGCGTAGCACGCCACAGCGCCGAAACGCTGCTTCGAGCACTTCATCGCTTCCGGTGAGAGCCCCGGTGTGAGAGGCCGCCGCCTGTGCCGCCGCGTCTGTTCGCCCGGCTTTTATTACGATCACGGGCTTGTTCAGCGAAACTTCGCGCGCGGCAGAGAGAAACGATCGCGCGTCGCCCACCGATTCCATGTACATCACGATGCTCTGCGTGCGCGGATCATTGCCGAGGTAGTCAATCAAGTCGCCCCAGTCCACGTCCAACATGGAGCCCACCGAGACGAATGCGCTGAAGCCGACCATTTCTTTTGCAGCCCAGTCGAGAATCGCCGTACAGAGTGCGCCGCTCTGACTGATGAAAGCCACGTTCCCCGGCCGTGCAATATTCGACGCGAACGTCGCATTGAGGCCGCTGATTGGATTCATCACGCCCAGGCAGTTGGGCCCAATCAAGCGCAGCCCAGTGCCCTGGATGCGCTCCAGAATCTGCCTTTCAAGCTCTTTCCCTGTCTCGCCGTGTTCCTTGAAGCCCGCCGAAATCACGATGGCCCCGGGTACACCGGCTTCCACACATTCACCAATAATCGCGGGCACAGTAACTGCGGGAGTCACTACAACGGCTAGTTCGACGGCTTCCGGGATATCGGCAATTCGCCTGTACGCCTTGATTCCCAGAACGCTGGCGCGCTTTTCACTGACCGGATACACCGTTCCGCCAAACGGACTGCTGACCAGGCTCCATAACACGGCGCGGCCCACGCTGTTGGCGCGATCGGTGGCTCCAATCACGGCAACGCTGCGTGGCGCAAAGATGGCGTCGAGCGGGTGCCCTTCCGAGCGCCAAACATCATGCGCGCGATCGGTTGCGGGAGTTCCCGGTTTCGACTTACCGACCTTGTTGACTTTGCCGGATTTCACCGTCGTCATAGCCTGACCAGTCTAATGCCCGCATGGGCATTCGTCTGTGACTCGAGAACATGTTCGGGCTGGGCGAAGCCCCGATAAACAGCGCCTAAGGCCTTATATGTAAGCGAAATTTTGACAATTTCCGGCCAAAAACCGTAGTAAAATTCGCCCCAGTTAAGATTTCCTGCCCACGTCGGCAGGGGTGAGGGTAAATCATCGTGTCCAAGTCTCTGTCACGGTGCTTCCCGCCAGGAGGGTTTCATGGATTCTCGGGCCCCCGAAAGTGTTTCCCCCACGGTTTCAACCGCCAGCAGCGCCAAGGTTCACCCCCACGAAGGACGTAACTTCTGGGTTCTGACTGCCTATGGCATTTCAGGCCTCGCGCTATTCGGCGTGCTCGCGTACTACTTCAGCGACTTCATCTCACACTAGTCTGACTCTGCCGGAGCGGATCAATCGCTCAGGCTTGCGTTGAAGTGTTTCTTTCGCTCGATCCGATCCCTTCGCGAGTCTGCCAGTCTCCGGGTCGTGTTTGCCGTGCTACAATGACCCGCGTTTCAGCGTTGCTTCCGAGTTAATAATCAGCTGACAGCTCCCCACACTTGTCGTAAGCATCATTAAACGGACCGATTTCTGTGGCTCAAGACCCCTCCAAGCCCGCCACCATTACGTACGCTGACGCCGGCGTGAACATTGATCGCGCCAACCGCACCAAGCAGCGCATCAAGTATCTTGCGCATAAAACGTTCACCAAGGGTGTGCTCAGCGAAATCGGGGGGTTCGGCGGTCTGTTCTCGGTCGCCAAGACCTACCTGGATCCGGTGCTGGTATCGAGCGTTGACGGCGTCGGTACGAAGTTGAAAGTTGCCTTCGATATGAAGGTGCATCACACCGTCGGCGGCGATCTGGTGAATCATTGCGTGAACGACATCGTCGTGCAAGGCGCCGCGCCGCTGTTTTTTATGGATTACCTCGCGACCGGCACGCTCCAGCCCGAAGTCGCAGAGAAGATCGTGGAAGGTATTGCCGAAGCCTGCAAACATAACGGTTGCGCCCTGATTGGTGGCGAGACCGCCGAGATGCCGGGGTTCTATCCCCAGGGGGAATACGATCTCGCCGGCTTCATCCTCGGGGTGGTGGAAAAAGAACGCATCGTCACCGGGAAGAAAGTCGAGATCGGCGACATCATCTTGGGATTGCCCTCGAATGGACTGCACACCAACGGTTATTCGTTGGCCCGCAAGCTGCTGTTTGAAGTCGGCAGGTATTCCCCCGAAACCTACGTCAACGAGATCAAGAACAAAGTGGGTAGCGAACTCATGCGCACCCACAAGAGTTACTGGCCGTCGCTCAAGAAGCTGCTCGACGCCGAATGCATTTCCGCCATGGCACACATCACCGGCGGAGGCATCACAGAAAATCTGCCCCGCGTGTTGCCTCGGGGGATGGGCGCGGTCATTGAAATGGGCAGCTGGCCAGTGCTTCCGATCTTTGAACATCTCCAGGTTCTCGGAAACGTTCCCCCCGACGAGATGTTGCGCACCTTCAACATGGGTCTGGGAATGCTGCTGGTCGTCAATCCGAAAAAATTCAAGAAAGCCCAGACTCTTCTCGAGCGCGCCGGAGAGAAATTCTACAACGTCGGACGCATCGTGAAGGGCGACCGCAAAGTGATGTACACGTAGGGCGGTTCCCGTCGATTCATCTGCCTCGCATTATCCGAACGATTTGCCCGCAGCCACGGACAGGCATCGTGCACCACCGACTTCTTGTGCTCTTCGAGGCTTCCTGGTGTCACGAAGTCGTCTCCGCCAGGCGCTTGATTGTGGTTAGCATTTTCCGTTCCATGACAAAGTGAGCCGGATCCCAGAATGCGGCGCCGATGACCCGTCCGGCGACCGAGGGCGGTGTGCCGCCACGCAAACGCGCGATCAGCCGAGTGTGGTTCGCGTCCACGGGTTCGAGGATAAAGCCCCAGCTGCCACCAGCGGCGCGGTTCCCATTCTGCAATGTCGTCCAGTCCGGTCCCGAGACCATCACGAACGCTTTACCCGGATCGACCACTGCCGCCACCATGAATCCCTGGCCTTTGAAGCGTCTTGGAGCGCAGAACCAGACAGTCTCGCCTTTCGTGCGCGTCCTCCACTCGGACTTAAGCTCTTCGACCTTGGGCATTTCACACCCGAACGCATTCTCGAGCGGCGTGTAACTGTAAAAACCGCTGCGATCCTGGCCTATTTGCATCAGCCACGGCCAGATTTTTTCGGCTGGAGTATCGATCGTGATCGCGTGAGTAATCTGGCTGGTCGCGGCGATGAGATCGTCGCCTGGCAAGGCGGCCTGAACTTAAGGAAACCGAGGACCACCGGAGTCGCGACTTTCAGGAAGAGAATGAATCGACTTTTCATCGTGACCTCCGTTCATCTTGCTTACGTGTCCAAGTCTAATGTCATTTCGCGGACCTTTCCGTGATGGAAAACCGTGTGATCCTCGTGCGGTCCCAATTCGGTATTGCCGTTCGACTTCCTTCACCGCGCCGCCCCACTTCCGTTGCCACCTAGTCTCATCGTCGCCTTTACGATTTTTCTACGTGCACGCTTTCTATCGACAATCCGCTGCTGGTGTGATGAATAATGATTGGGTCAATGAAGACCGGCGACCGATGACGAACTTATGAAGAACCTCGGCATCCTTCTCTCTGGACGCGGCTCCAATTTCGAAGCCATCGCGCAGAACGTGGCGGCAGGAAAAATCCCGGACGCGCAAATTTCTGTCGTGATCTCCCACAAGCCGGACGCCGGCGGTCTCGCCACCGCCAAGCGCTTGGGTCTGACCGCGCTTTCCATCCCCTCGAAGGGCGTGCTTCGTGAAGACCACGATCGTGCAGTGGTTGCTGCGCTTCACGAACACAAAGTGGACCTGGTCTGTCTTGCCGGCTATATGCGCCTGCTCTCGCCCTGGTTCGTGCAGCAGTTCCCGCGCCGCATTTTGAATATTCATCCATCGCTGCTGCCGGCATTCCCCGGCCTCGAAGCGCAGGAGCAAGCGTTCGCTTATGGTGTGAAAATTTCAGGATGCACGGTCCACTTCGTTGACGAGGAGCTCGATCACGGCGCCATCATCGTGCAGCAAGCCGTAACAGTCCATGATGGAGATGACGAGCACACGCTCGCCGCGCGAATCCTGGAGCAGGAACATATCGCCTATTCGGAAGCGATTCGGATCGTGCTCGAAGGGAAGTACGAAATTGTGGGGAGAAGATTGGTAAGAGGTATCACAGCCAAAAGTCCGTAAGGTCGGAATGTTTATGAATTGCTGAATTTGACTCGCTTGAGCTTCCTGCCCACACGCAACGTCAAGGACTTCTTCGATGACACTGCGATTACCAGGCTCGTTATCAACTGGCCATCAGCATGCACCGCTCTCTCTTTGATCTTCCGTCCTGCCTCTGTAGCGGACGCAACCAGACCAACTTCTCGGATGAGTTTGTCTGCCCTTACGAAAATCGGATCCTCCAAAGGATCACGGTTGATGTTCTGCGCAGCTCCCCCTTGTTGCGAATCTGGAAGTAAATCTGCAGTCCTAACCCTGGCTGCGCTGACGTGAACCTCTTCCAACTCTTCCGGCACTTCATCCTTCTGAAACTGCTTCGCCCAGTCTTCCCCAGCTTTCGCGGCCGCCTCCGCGGAATGAAAGTCGGCGACGATCCGCCGCGCCAGATCCTTCTTCCGTGCCATGGGATGCGCCGCCCCGGCCCCCACGTCCCGTTTCATCTTCTCGATCTCGGGCACCTGCACGTCGGTCAGCAATTCGTAGTAACGCCACATCATCTCGTCGGAGATCGACATGATCTTCCCATACATCTCCATGGGCGGCTCATGGATGCCGACTGCGTTGCCCAGCGACTTCGACATCTTGTTCACGCCGTCGAGACCTTCGAGAATCGGCGTGGTTAGTACCACCTGCGATTCCTGGCCGTAAGCTCGCTGCAGTTCGCGGCCGACGAGCAAGTTAAATTTCTGATCGGTGCCGCCTAACTCGACGTCGGCTTCGAGCGCGACCGAGTCATAGCCCTGCGCCAGCGGGTACAGAAGCTCGTGCACGGCAATCGGCTTCTCTTCTCGAAAGCGCTTGTGAAAGTCCTCGCGCTCGAGCATCTGTGACACGGTGTATTTAGCGGTCAGGCGGATAAAATCCTCGGCGCTGAATTTCGAGAACCAGCGGCTGTTGAAGTCGACGACGGCCTTCCCCGGATCAAGAATTTTGAAAACCTGCGCCTTGTAAGTCTCGGCATTTTGGTCGATCTGCTCGCGCGTAAGCGGTGGGCGCGTGGCCGAGCGGCCTGTAGGATCGCCGATCATGCCGGTGAAATCGCCGATCAGAAATATGACCGTGTGCCCGAGATCCTGAAAGTGTTTCAGCTTGCGCAGCACGACTGTGTGCCCAAGATGAAGGTCGGGCGCGGTCGGATCCATACCGAGCTTAACCTTCAGCGGCTTGCCGGCAGTTCGCGATTTTTCAAGTTTGCCGCGCAGGTCGGCCTCACGAATGATTTCTGCCGAACCTTTTTTGATGTAGGCGAGTTGTTCGTCGACGGGAGCGAAGTTGGGCATGCGGTTTTGATTATAGCGAGCGAGGCTGGGTGTCAGGTCCCAGGGCATCCGAACAACCTGCGAATCCGAGCCCGCCTTGCTGACACCTGACCCCTGATACCTGACACCCAAAATGTCCCGTTCATCGACGAGGGTCCGCGGCCGTCGATTTTGCCGATGAATCCCTGCAGCAATTATCTGTTAGGCTCGTGCGGGGAAAATGCGGGCGGCAGCCATTCTCGGTCTCGGATCCTCCCCTCACGATCTGCGTCCTTTCCAACAAACTTCGCAGATCGGCTGGACTATCGGACTCCCTTCGGCGCAAGAACCGCTCGACGCGATTCTCATTTTTGGTGGCGACGGCACGCTACACCGCCATCTTGGTTCTCTCGCAAAATTGCGGTTGCCGGTCCTCGTCGTCCCAGCCGGCAGCGGCAACGACTTTGCGCGAGCCCTTGGTTTGTTGAGCGTGAGCGATTCCCTGGCTGCCTGGCGGAAATTCGCCGCGCATGAATCAGAATCCCGCTCCGTCGATCTGGGAACGATCAAGCCCCTTGCTCCGATCGCAGGCAGAATGCCGGGCGCCATCGCCGCCGATCCAATCTATTTCTCCTGCGCCGCTGGAGTCGGCCTGGACGGAGAGATTGCTCGGCGCGCCAACACACTTCCCCGCTGGCTGCGCGCTCGTGGAGGCTATGCCCTCAGTTTGCCGGGAGCCCTACTGGGATTCCGACCTTTCGGCCTAAAGCTCAGTACCCCGCTCGGACAGGATGCCAATGACCTCGCTCCTCAGGAAGAGCGCTCTGCAGTCGCGGCAGTTTTTGCGAATACTCCGTATTACGGCGGCGGGATGAAAGTCGCGCCAAAAGCTCAGATGGATGACGGACAACTCGACGTGTGCATCATTCGCAATATCGCCAAGATGAAGCTGTTAACCGTGTTCCCCAGTGTCTATTTCGGCAGGCATCTCGGAATTCGGGAAGTCGAGTACTTTTCGCTGCCGCGTGCGCGCGTGGAAACCGATCGCCCGCTCGATGTCTACGCCGATGGAGAACTGGTGTGCCGCACGCCAGTAGAAATTGGGGTGGTTCCAGCGGCGCTGCGCGTAATCGTGTCGTAAATGCCCCTATTTTAAAAACGCTCCCACCGCCTGCGCCTGGCTGCGCGTCGACTGAACCGTCCATTCGCTGTCGATGTTGTCCTTCTGCCGCTCCGTCAGGTGCCACGAGAGCGGAGGATCGACGGCCTGCTCCAGCTTGGTCGGATCCTGAATCGGCGGCTGGCTCGAGAGCTGCTGCGGCTGATCGGCCTGGGCCGGAGGCGAATCCTTCAGCGCTTTCTTGAGCGCGTCGGGATCGACTTGGTCGTTGGGATCGTGGGTGCCAAACTCAAAGAGTACATGCTGGATCTTCCCCGCCCATTTTTGTTTCATCAGAGTGAGATCGACCTGGTTGTGCGACCGTTGTCCCGCGGTGCGCACCGAGAATAGAGTCGCCAGCGGCGCATACGTTTGAAAGAACCAGGAGCGCTTCTGGCGAACCTTCGGCGGCACCAGACGGTGAGGATCAGGCGCTTCGTGAATCTCCACGATCATCACTTGCAGCTTCGCGAATCGGTCGCGCTTGGCCGGATCGCTCTGAAGCTCGGTCAGCCCGTCGTCCAGCCACTCGAGCAGAGTGTCCATTCCGTAATTGTCGAAGTAACCGCCGTCGACAACGTGGAACTGAGCTTTGTCTGGGCCTCCGTCATCGGGGCGGGCCGCGGGCGTAACGTACGGGAACGTCGCCGACAGGCGCGCCGCCGTGACCACCGCCACGTCCAAGGTTTGAGTCTTCGGGTCGTTCAGATGAAATTCGTGGAAGTCCCAGCGTGCGGGCGGTGTGGGCGGCGTGCCCACCGGCAGATAGCTTGTCGAAAACAGCAGGCGATCCCCGGTTTCGGCGAGTGTGGCGTTGAAGATATTCGCCGGTCGCGTTCCCTCGCGCACGCCCTTGAACCAATCGGAGAGCTTCGCGGCAAGCAATTGCTGAAGTTTCGGGGTGTGCATCCAGGCGCGTTCGAGTGCCCGGCCGCGCCCTCCAAACTGCCAACAGATCACTGGAAAAAGAACTCGCAGCAGATCAGGATATGCCAGCCCCCACGACACGTCTTCAAGGCTGGAAGTTTTTGCGTCCGTAACGATCTCCGGAAGATCCACCACGCTGCCGTCCGCCTGGTAGCGGCTGGAAAAATAAAGAGCCCCAACCGAACCACCCGAAACCGAACTGATCAGCCGGACCGCACGCGCGAATTTTCCGGAATTCTGCTGCTCGAGTCCGGTGAGCACGCGAGCCGTCCACGCAGCGGCCTGAATGCCACCGCCACTGGCCGCGACCAGCACGACTTTGCCATCTTCGGGGAAGGCGAGCACCTCTTCCGGATTGGGGGCGCAGTTGCTTCCCGAGCCCGGCGCGCCGGGAGAATACGGAATGGAAGATGTGTCGAAGAAATGATCCGTCTTTGGCGATCGGGAAATCACCAGCAACCATGCGATCACCAGCAGCAGAACCGGCACGTGAAAGGGATCGAGCGCGAACGACAGTGCCGGAAGAATCCAGGTTGCGAGCATCAGCAGCAACAACACGTAGACCAGCGTCGGAATTCCGGATGGCTCACCCCGCCGGGAACGCTTGAACAGTCCCAGAATTCCATACACCAGCAGCGACAGCAGGAACAACGATAGCGCCACCAGATGCTCGCGGTAAATATTTCCCTGCGCATCGACGTAGCCGCGCCTCCCCAGCACTTGCGAGAACCATGCCATGCCGTCGGAGAGAAAGCGCGATCGTCCTAACAATTCAGCCACAGGACGCATGCCGACCAGGAAAGCCGCGCCCACCGCCATTCCACCGATTGCGCCAAACCACAAACCCTTCGGCGCGCGCGAAGGGTTCTGTTTCGGCGAGTACGAAAAGATGCCTGAGACACAAACCAGCCCAAGGATCGCCGCCACTTCAAATCCCCAGAGCGGTGGCGCTCCAAGCGACGGCCATCGACCGATCCAGAATCGCTGCGGCCCATGCGAATAAATGATCCAACCCGTCAGGAAGATGCTCCACGAACACAGCAACGCGGTCAGCGTGACCAGGAAAGTTCCCGGACCATCCACGTCGTAAAGATTCGCGAGCAGGTCGGGCTTCAGATTTAACGCGATCCAGCGAAAGCCCACCAGCACCAGCATGCAAAGAATCGGGAAACGCAGCAAAAACACGTAAACGATGGGGATCTTGATCCAGACGAGCAGCCAATGGAGATGTTCCACGGGCACCTCCCGCAAGGGACGCAGTGGTCCTGAATTGGGTAAAGAGGAAAGGGGGAATGAGGTAGGCGGAGTGTAGGTCGGGATTACCGACGTGTCAAGCAGGCAACTCCGAACGGACTCGTGCGCACGCAGCCGAAATGCAGTCTACCGCCTCTCTTTTTCGGCCATGGGCTCAACCCAATCCGCCGGCGGAAGCGAAACGCCCCAGATATTTTGTGGCTTCTCCAGCTCGACCCCGCACCGCAATCGATTTCCCGGATCCACGTAAGCGACTCGGGCTCTCGAGCGCTTGCCTGTGAGAAACACCTGGATCGAGATGCGCATTCCTTGGGAAAGCGGCATTGCGGTTGCGAGCAGCGCGCCGTGCAGGTTGACAACGATGGTCTCGCCCTCACAGGTCAGGCTATCGGTGCCGCCTTCGACGCTGATGACAACCTTCAGAGGCACTCGCGTGCTTCTTCGGGATTCCCGGATAGAGGAGGGGCCGCTCATTTTCGGGACCTATCCTGCTCCGTTCAGCCCCGAAATGGCAACACCCAAATGTCAAAATCAGAAGCGCCAACCTGTCCGACAGACATTCTTACACTTCAAAATCGATTTCGATTGCATCAATCAGCGAACGCAAATAGGCGAGCACTTTCTGGTGGGCAGGATGCGAAGAATATGCATCGAGGGCTTCGCGGTCCGAGAACTGCATCACGCCGCCCAGTTCGTACCCCTGCGAACGCAGGGAGATATTCTCGCCGACCCACGTATTCAACAGACCGGGAATCTGCCCCTGCAGAGCGCGAATGATCTCAATCGACTTTGCGCGTTGCGCTGAGGTCACGCCCGGCTTCCACCGGAACCCAAACGTGTGAATGAACAATCTCTCCTCCGCCAAAAACTTGGTTTTGAAATCCGGGTCGTGATTCCAATCGAAGGTGAGGCCGCGGCCTACGCGGATTTCTGCTCTGTCTGCTGCGCCCTCGCTGCGACCATTTCCACCAGCATCGTGGTAATGGGAACGGGAATTCCGAAACGAGCACCGCCGCGCAGAATGCGTCCGCCAATCGCGTCCAGTTCTGTCGGATTGCCGTGCTCAATATCTTTCTGCATCGAACTTTTCATGCCAGGTGGCAGTTTCAGAAGAAGCGGTATTCCGCTCTCAGGATCGACGTTCGCTCCCTCCGCCTTTGCCACCGCACACGCTTCGCGCACGGACGACTCCAGTCGCGAGCGCCACTCGGGGCTGGAGAGGATCCCACCCACCGGCAGATCTGCTGCCGAGGTCGTCAATGCTATGGGCGCCAGAAAAACGAGTTTGGTCCAGAGCAGCGTGGCTTCGTCTTCAATAAAGTCTCCCGTAAAGCCAAGTCTCCGGAAACGATCGAGCGCGCTTTCCAGCAGCGGCCGTGCCTTCGCGATCAGATTCAGGCGCGCAAAGGGAGTGCGATGCACGATGTGACCGGGAGCGACCCGTTCCGTCTCGCCTGCAAAAACGCCCGCCAACACCGGCTCGGCTCTGTATCGATCGCGCAAGAGTGCGACGTGATCGATGCCATTTTGCAGCGGCACAATGCCACGAACCGCAGTTGACGGGCTAAAGGATCGCAATGCGGCTTCTAGCTGTGTGGTTTTGACCGTAACCCACACCACGTCACACGCCGGGACTTGCGCCGAGCGTTCAATTGGCGCTACGAAGTGTCCATACGGGCTTTCGAGCGTGAGTTGTCGGGGATACTGGTCGAGCGCCTCGGGCCGAACCACCATCGTCACTTCCTCACCGAAGTGCGCGAGGCACGCGCCGATGAGACCTCCGACACCGCCGGGACCTAAGATCGCGTGATGCATTGGTGCATTATGCACCGGCGTCGAGGCTTCCGTCGCGCTCCACCCGCCGGTGTTAAACTTTTCTGACTATGGCTGAAGAGAAGCGTTCGCGCACATTTCTTTGGATCGTGATCGGTGGCGGAGTGTTTTTCCTTTTTGTGCTGGCTGTCTTCGCACTGGTCTACATTACGCTGCACGCCGGAAAAGACGCATCGATTACCGCCTTCGGCGACAAGATCGGCGTGGTCGATCTCGATGGTGTCATCTTCAGCCCCAACCCGGTCGTCCAACAACTGAAGAAATTCGGAGACGATGACTCCATCAAGGCCATCATCCTGCATGTGAATTCACCCGGCGGCGGAGTGGCCGCTTCGGAAGAAATTTATCGCGAAGTGAAGCGTATTCGCGACGAGAAAAAGAAGCGCATCGTCTCGTCGATCGAGACGGTTGGCGCAAGTGGGGCGTACTACATCTCTTCCGCAACCAACAAGATCTATGCCGACAATGGCAGTATCGTGGGCTCGATCGGCGTCATTGCCGAATGGGTCAACTACGGCGAGCTTCTGCAATGGGCCAAACTCAAGCAGATCACGCTGAAAGCCGGCGAGTTTAAAGACACCGGATCCCCCGTCCGCGATTTGACGCCCGCCGAACGCGAGTATCTGCAGAGCATGATCGATAACATGCACACACAATTCATCCAGGCGGTGGCCGATGGCCGCAAGCTGAAGTTTGACGACGTCAAGACGATCGCCAACGGGAAGGTCTGGACCGGGCAGCAGGGCGTACCGATGAAGCTGGTCGATCAGGTCGCCGACTTTCAGGCAGCCGTCGAGGACACCGCCAAGTCCGTCGGAATCAAGGGTGAGCCGGTGCTGGTTCGCCCTGAACGGGACAAGAAGACGCTGGCCGATTTGCTCTTCGGAGACCTGTCCGAATATCTGCCATCCCGCGAAAAGATCATGGACCAGCACATCGGCTTCTACTACATGTGGAAGTAAGCACTCCTTCAGCTCCACGCCGTACTCTTCTGGGGAAGCCGATCGGGTTTGGACTGTGTTTTCCCTTGAGCTTCCCCCGGCCTGTACCGAATCCCAAAAAACCCGGTTCTTTCACCTGAGACTTGCGCGAAGTACCTGAAATTTGAGAAGGTTATGCAGGCCCCGGTAGAGGGTCACGGTCGCAGGCGCCAGCGGCCACTCGTCAATTTTCTTTCACGGAGCCAAGAGGCATATGACTAAAGCCGATCTGATCGACGAAGTCTCTCGTCTGGCAGAACTCACCCGCAAAGACAGCGAAGTGATTGTAGAGACGATCTTTGACAGCATCGTGCGCTCCCTGCGGGTGGGCGACAAGATCGAAATCCGTGGCTTCGGCAGCTTCCGCACACGCCAACGCAAGCCACGCGTGGGCCGGAACCCAAAGACCGGCGACCGCGTCGAAGTCCCCGCGAAAAAGATCCCTTTCTTCAAGCCCAGCAAGGAGTTGAAGGACCTTGTGAATCACGGCGAAGGCGCGCCCGCGGCGGTGCAGCCTCCCGCTCCAACGACTCCAGCGCAGTAGCATCCCCACGCATGACACTGGGCGCGCGTGTTGTTGGCGCGCCTTTACCCTTTTTGTGGCATCTCTTTCTCGAATATCTCTCCTGCAAGGTGATCGATGGGCAAGGCCTATTTCACTCCTGAACTCTTTTTGTTTCTGAAGCAGATCAAGCGCAACAACCGTCGCGAATGGTTCTTGAAAAACCGCGATCGCTACGAAGAAGTGGTCCGTCAGCCGTGCCTCCGCCTGATCCTCGATATGGGCTTGCGCTTCAAGCCCATCAGTCCATGGATCGTCGCGGACTCCAAGCCGAACGGCGGCTCGCTCATGCGCGTCTATCGGGATATTCGTTTCTCGCCCGACAAGACACCCTACAAAACGCACGTTGGCATGAATTTCCCGCACGCGGGATCAACAGAAGACATCCACGGGCCCGGCTTCTATCTGCATCTGGATCCGGGCGCGAGTTTTCTAGCAGCCGGTGCGTGGCGCCCGGACCGTCGATCGCTCGCGAAGATTCGCGACGCCATCGCCTGGAAGGCAGACGAGTGGAAGAAAGCGAAGCGCGGCGTGGAACTTGGCGGCGACACTCTGAAGCGGCCACCACGCGGGTACTGTGATGATCATCCGATGATTGCCGATCTGAAGCGAACCGATTTCATCGCCAGCATTAAATTCACCGATGCGAGTGTTTGCGGCACGCGCTTTCTGGAAGAAGTGAGCACAGCCGCGAAGAAGCTAGCACCCCTGGTCGGATTTCTGGCCCGGGCGGAGGGATTGCAGTTCTAAAGGGTTTCAGGTGCAAGGTTTCGGTGTCAGAGTTTGGCTATCAGAGTCTCAGTGTCAGGGTTTCGGGGTGTCAGATCTCGGAGTGTCAAGTGTCAGGCTTTCAGGCTTTCAGGGTTTCGCATGTGAGGTCTCGGGCCGTACCGCGGGCAACAGGTTAGGTAGTTCGACGAAGACAATTTTTGGTCATTCCGACGGGCGCAATACCAAGCTTTTTGTCATTCCGACGCGCGAGAGTGAGGCAAGCGGCATTGGGCCCACCGATTCGCGCAAAGAAACCTTGCGATTCGTATCAGGGCATGCCTTCAGGCATGCCGCTACAATTTTCCTTTTCGATGCGCCTTCAGGCGCTGCAAGCTTCAATTCGAATCGCCACAAGCAACTTCCAACTGATACCTGACCCCTGAAACCTATTTCTCCTGACCCCTGAACCTGACCCTACTTCTTCAGATACAAATCGGCCACCTTCAACGCCAGATCCGGCGCGCTGAAATCCGCGCGATTACACAACACGACAACCGTCACATGGTCCTTCGGAAAAAGCTGGATCGACGTCCGAAAGCCAACCGTCTCTCCGTAATGCCACATCCGCACATGTCCCTTGTAAGGATCGAGAAGCCATCCGAATCCGTAGCTCACCGGATGGCCGTTTTCCTCCGCGGGGTCTGCCGTCGGGCGCGCCGCAACCAGCGCGGGCTGCATCTCCCTCTCATTGAGTAACGTGTGCTCGCGCACAGCGGCATCCCATCGAACCAGGTCTGCCAGCGACGTATAGACACCGCCGTCTCCCAAAGTTGCGGAAGTCGAGCTCTGATCCGTCTCACGAAAAACGCCGCCAACTGGAGTGTGCCCGTACGCTCGGTTCGTGACTTCGTTCTTCCCTTTCTCGTAGGCGATCGTCGTGGTCATTTGAAGCGGATCGAAAATCCGCTCGCGCAAAAACTGCCCGAACGGCTTGCCCGATGCTCTCTCGACCACCATGGCCAGCACGCAATATCCGGAATTGCTATAGGCCCACTTCGAGCCGGGAGGAAATTTCGTTGTACTTTCTTTCTCCAGCAACGCGAGCACCCCGGCATCATGAATCTGGGGGATCTGCTCGTCCCGGATGTTTCCGTATTGCTTCGCCATCAGGTCTTCATAATCGATCAGACCTGAAGTGTGATTTAGCAACTCGCGGATCGTGATCTCCCTGCCATATGCGGGAAACTCCGGAAACACCTCCTGCAACGATTCCTCGTAACGAAGCTTGCCATCATGAACGAGCAGCATGATCGCCATGGCCGTGAACTGTTTGGTGAGCGACGCCAGCCGGAAGTTCGTGTGCTCGTCGATCTTTCGTCGTGTCCGAAGATCTCCGACTCCGTAGCCGCGATGGAAAACGGCGCGTCCATCTTGCATGACGAGCACTGCGGCGCCAGGCGTACTTGTACTCGCCGCCCGGAACAGCGCGTCGATTTGCGATGCGAGGTCGGAACGTTCAGCCGACATGGAAGACGCTGTCAGAAGTAAGCAACACGCGAAAACCTGCAACGCAATCTGGCGCATTCTAGTTTTTTGGCTTTCGTTGAACGGCAGCCGATTTGATTCCGGCCACTCCCATCAGCCTTCCGGTGATTCCGTTCTCTGCGCGATAAGAAAAGAGCAGATCTGTGTGGCACGAAGTGCATAGAGGGGAAGCATCGATATTCTTGGCAATCACGCCGGCATCCAGCAATTGCCGCCGATTCGCTTCCACCAGGTTCAGAAAAATATTGCTCGGCAGCTTGCTGTGCCCGGGCGCGCGCGCCGTGAGGAACAGCAGCGGATATTTTTCGCGCACCGGATCTGATTCTTTCACCTCGTGAAACAGTGAACCCGCATATGCGAACTGCGACTGGAAATTTTCGCGGACTTCCTCGCCCACCATGTAGCAGCAGTTATGGACGCCAGGTCCGATGGTCGCTACCAGATCGCGCGGTTTGCTGCCGAACCAGCGCCGCATCTCGCCAACGCCTTTCTCAACGATGCGCTTCACGGTACCTCGCCAGCCGGCATGAAAGACGCCGACCGCCCGTTGCTTCGCATCGATCACGATCACTGGAAGGCAGTCCGCGGTCTGGATCGCCAGCAAAAGTCCGGGCGTAGCTGTAATCAATCCGTCCCCGACAAGGCCATGCTTCGGCAAAGTATCCACACAATGGATCAAATCGGAGTGAATCTGCCGTAATGTTACGATCGGCCACGCGCGCTTTCCGCCGACTCCCAGCTCTTGCAGGAATGCCGCGCGGTTCCGCTCCACCGCCGCGCGTGAATCCTGCTTCGTGAAGCCAAGATTCAGTGATTGACCGCCATACACGCGGGACGAGCCGCCTGCCCGGGTAGAAAAGCCATGAACCACCCAAGGTAATTTCTGAAGGTGACTGCTTTCAAGAATTGGGATTTTGGATTTCGCGGGAGCCGAGGCTGGCACCCCTCCATCTTACCGAAAGTCGAGTTGAGGGAAAGGTTGGAGTCGCCTCGGAATGTGGCTCTTCCATTCAATCGGCGGCGTTTGCGGGGAGCATGTCGGACGATACTCAGGGCTTGTGATACCCAGTCCTACGACCAGGAGATCAAAGCCTGAGACCTGAACCTGACCCCTGAGACCAGAAAAAAGCGGCGCTCCGCATTCCGATCTCGCGAAGCACCGTCGATTTGCGAAGTGGAGACCTAGTCTTTGCCGTACTTCAAACAAATTTCGAGCTGGTGAATCGCTTCATCGATTGCGTGCATTGCCTCGACACGATGTCCACCAAAATCGTGCGCCGCATGCTCAAGATCTTCGCGGGAAGCATGCAGGGCCGCCAGCGCTTCGCGGATTTTCGGGTGACGCTCGGGTGGAACCGGGGCTGCTGGCGCGGGCTTGGCAGCCGGCGCGGGGGAAGGTTTCGCCGCAGGTGCTCCATTTGCGGCGCCAGCTGGCAGGGCCAGTCCAGTGATCAGAACAGCGGCAGAAAGCAAGCTTGCAACTTTCCTATGGGCATTCATCGTTCGGATTCCTCCTCATTTAGGGCACACTCCTATGCTGATTGCTGAAACGGTGAAACCCCGATGCTGCCCCATAGTTTCACCGATAAGTTTCAGTTAGAGCACTCCCCAATGATGCGGGAATTCTAGCCGCCTCCTTCCAGCCCCTACTATTGGCTGTGGAGATGCCGGGAGAAAAGCTGGGCGTTACGCACACACTGCGCGATCGAGCAGCCTCTAGTACTTCCAGCTGCTCACATCCGCGCCTTTCGGCGCAGTCTGCTCCATGTGCTCGACCATCGCCGGCAAAAAGCGTTGCGGAATTGTGTAGGTGGCTAGGCCGGAGGAGTCGCTGGCCCCGGAGTAGCAATGCGGTTGCCGCACTCCGAAATCAAATGTTCCGTGATAGTAAGGATCTCTTGTGGTTTCGAGAAAGTCCTGCAGCAAATGAACGGCGCGATCCAGGTACCAGGTATCGGACTCTCCGACATAGAAGTGCAGCTTGCCCGCGAGTTTCGGTCCAAGCGTCTTCCAGTCACGCTGCATGATTGCGCTCAGGTCGTAATGCTCCTTCCAGTATTTCGCGACCTCGTGATCGATATCGCCAGTCAACTTGTTGAAGATCGGCTTGGGATAGCCGTCTGAACCGATGGGACTGAAGGTCGCCTGCCAGATATCGAACTGCTCCCCCGAGCGGCCATGAGTTCCCAATACCAGCTCGTAGTGATTGGCAGTTTCCATCGTCGCGAGCACCAGCCCATCCGCCTGGCGCATCTCGGAACGCGGCACCCGTCCAAAGAACCCATCCACGAAGTAAGCATTATCGTCGGTGTACAGATTTGCGGTGCCGTATGCGCGGAAATCCACCACATCCGGACAGAAAACCCACGCTCCGTTGTATTGATCAGGATAAAAAACCTGCGACGCCAGTGCCTCCCACCCGCCGGTTGACCCTCCGTACACAATGTGTGCCCAGCCGTCGGCGATGGCGCGGAACTTTTTCTCCACGTAAGGAATCAATTCCTGATTAATCGCGTCTCCGTACGGCCCCTGGCTCTCGGAGTTCACCGCATAGGAATCATCGAAATAGGGCGTGGGGTGCTGGATGGTCATCATGATGACGCGCGGCAACCGGCCCGACGTCCAGTCCTGGTAGAACTTGTACGCGTATTGCGCGCTTATCTTGGCGCTGTCTTTTAGATTCGGAGTGGGCGGTTCGGTGCGAAATCCCGCGGGCAGAAACAAATCGCGGTGATAGTGGTCCTGCTCCACCACCAGGGGAAACTCCGCATTCGGATGCTCCTCGTATCCGTCCGGCAGCAGCACCACCGCGCCCAGATAGGTCGGACGCCCCCAGAACTTCGTCAGCAGTTCGCTCTGAATGCGGATGTGTTTCACCCACTTGTTGTCTTCGATCGCCGCGCCCTGCCCCCGTCCCCAGTCGAGCAGGCTGTCCACTTTGTCGAGTTCGCGATCAAGCGGCGGATTTTTTTCGGTCAGCGAGATGCGAATGACCTCGTCCGACTTCGGATCGATGTGCATCTTCACTGGCTTGCTGTAGAGATTGCCGGGCTTGGTTTGCCAATGCTGCCCCTCGCCTTTATCGGGCGGGAGCTTGACGCTGTGGCCGTTCCCAAGATGAAAAGTGTCGTAGACGTTCAACAGCCCTTGCACGTAGTAATCGCTGACCGGAAGATTCGCAAGGCTGCGCGTCGGATAACCGAACGTTGAGGCATCGATCACAATCGGCTTACCGGGCGCCAGCCCGTCGACATCAGTGCCGAATGCCTGTTGTGACTGCGCGAACTCTTCCGCCAGCTGGAACCTCGGCTCGTCGTTGTTATTGGTCGAGATCAGCAGCAGTACGTGGCCATCAAGCGGCGCATCGGCCGCTTCCTTGGGGATTGAAACTTCGAAACGCAAGCCGGAAGACTGCGCGGCGAGGCTTGGGGCGAGCAGCACCGTGAGCAACAGAAAAAAGACAATTCGCGACGGTTGGCAAAAAAATCTTGCAGACAAGAAGCCCTCCCGAGGAAGTGACGTTGATATCAGTCGGAAGTGGCCACGGTCAAGCGTGACAGTAGCTGGAATATGAAATAGATTCGACACTCGCATATGGCCAATATCCTGTACGGCGTGAATGGCGAGGGCTCCGGCCACTCCAGCCGCGCCCGCGAAATCATCTCTCACCTGCAAGACAACGGACACCGCGTGCACGTCGCTTCTTTCGATCGCGGCCTTCGTAATCTCAAAGACGACTTCGAAGTAACCGAGATCGGCGGGCTACGTCTCACCTATGTGCACAATCGCGTTCGCTACGGAAAAACCGTTCTTCGAAATCTGCTTCACGTCCCGCAAGCTGCCCACAGTATTCGCGCACTAGAGCGCAAAGCGCAGGATTGGGATCTCGATCTGGTGATCACCGATTTCGAGCCCATCACCTGCCACGTCGGTCACAAGCTGGGTTTGCCGGTGATTGCCATCGACAATCAGCATCTGCTGACCGATACCGAGATCACCTATCCGCGCGAATATCGGAAAGAAGCGGCCGCCACAAGACTGGTCACGCGGCTCATGACACCGCACGCCAACGCCTGTTTGGTAATTTCGTTTTTCACGCCGCGAATCAAGCCGCGCAAGAAGAAAACATTTCTCTTTCCGCCGATTTTGCGACAGGAAGTCTTACAGGCAAAACCCACTGAAGCTGATTTTGTTCTGGTCTATGTGACCTCTGCGGCCGACGAACTTACTTCAGTCCTGAAGAATGTCCGCCAGCGTTTCGTGTGTTACGGATTTAACCGCGACGGCCGCGATGGCAATGTCGAATTCCGCAAGCCAAGCACGGATGGCTTTCTCCGTGACCTGTGCAACTGCCGCGCCATCGTTGCCAATGCAGGTTTCTCGTTGATCAGCGAGGCTCTCTATCTTGGCAAGCCTTATCTCGCGTGGCCCGTGAAGCGCCAGTTCGAGCAGGTGTTCAACGCTTTCTACATCGGTGAGACCGGCTACGGCGCTTATTGGGAGGACCTGAACAAGGAAAGAGTCGAGTCGTTTCTGTTTAACCTGGATACGTATCGCAAGAATCTGGCGGGCTACCCGCGCGTCGACAATTCGGCGATCCTCGCCAAGGTCGATCAACTCATCGCCGACTTCGGCTGAGCGTAGCAGCGCCGCACACCGCCCCTGCCGTCGCACGTTGGTTTGCCCGCCTCGCCGCTGTTCGATATAGTTTTCACAGCCATGTACAGGGACTTCACTGCCACCGATCGCTGGACAAAAAAGAATGTTCACTGCTTCTATCAGGCGCTCATCGTCGCGATTGCCACTCGCCACGCCGATGCCGTCGACATCAAGTTCCTCGTGGATGGTCGCCCCGTGTGGGTTGCCCTCCCTCTTCCAGCCTGGGTCGAGTTCACCCAGCGAACCGGCGCAACCATCACGGATGCGCTCGCCATCGAGATCGCAGGCCATTACCTGAAGGCCGCGCTCGAGTCCGGCGAGGGCGTTGGGCGCGAGATGTATTCGCTGACGGTGGAAGAAACGTTACGACATCTCGATCAGGTCGTTGCTACCGACGACTCGCCTGCGCCCGTGGGTCTCTGATCGTGGGTTTCTAATCGAAGAACGAATCTTTTTTTCATAAGCTCCGCGTTGCCGCGAACCGAACTCCCCCCGCCGTTGCCTGCAACCCAGAATCATCCTAGTTATCACACTGACTGGTGATAACAACGCTCACTCCTCACCGCTCTGCCGATTCACAATGTTGTGCCACGTAACCGGACGTCCGGTCGGAACAATAGCGTGCAACTGGAATCGTGAACGACAATGAGGGACAATAAGTAGTTTGCGATGGTAGGTGCATTCTGGATCTTGGGCGCAATGCATGTTGTCTATTCTCGACGCCCCGTTCTCCGGATCCAATCTTTCACCTGTTCTTAATGTTCCTTGGTTCTTCTTGGGTCCGCAGGAGACGCACTTATGTCCAGTCTGACAATTGATGTGGCAACAACCAGCAGCGAAAACAAGCACACTCGGCTGGCGCGCTGGGTGGAAGAATGCGCGCAAATGTGTAAGCCGGACCGCGTTCACTGGTGCGACGGTTCTGAAGGCGAATATCGGGCCATGCTGCGCTTGATGGTTCTTTCGGGAACCGCGATCCCGCTCAACGAGAGCAAGCGCCCCGATAGCGTGCTGGTCCGTTCGAATCCCGCTGATGTCGCCCGCGTAGAGGACAGAACTTTTATCTGCTCGGCCAACAAGGAAGCCGCCGGTCCCACCAACAATTGGGAAGATCCCGAAAGCATGCAACAGAAGTTGCGCGGCCTGTACACCGGCTCGATGATGGGCCGGACCATGTATGTAGTGCCTTACCGCATGGGTCCGATCGGATCAAACATCGCAAAAATTGGCGTGGAGATCACCGACTCGCCTTACGTCGTCGCCAGCATGCACATCATGGCGCGAGTCGGAACGCCGGTGCTCGAAGCGCTTGGCACCGATGGCGAGTTCGTGCGTGGCCTGCACTCTCTGGGCGCTCCTCTCGGCCCCACTGAACAGGATTCCTCCTGGCCGTGCAATGCCGAACACAAGTACATCTGCCATTTTCCCGAGAGTCGCGAAATCTGGTCCTACGGCTCCGGCTACGGCGGCAACGCGTTGCTCGGCAAAAAGTGCCACGCCTTACGCATCGCTTCCGTGCAGGCGCGCGACGAGGGTTGGCTGGCCGAGCACATGCTCATCCTCAAGATGATCAGCCCCGCCGGCGAAGTGAAATACATGACGGGCGCATTCCCGTCGGCCTGCGGAAAAACGAATCTTGCCATGCTGATTCCTACCATTCCAGAATGGAGGGTAGAAACCATCGGCGACGATATTGCCTGGATGAAGTTCGGCGCCGACGGGCGCCTGTACGCCATCAATCCCGAGTACGGGTTCTTCGGCGTCGCGCCCGGCACGAGCATGAAGTCGAATCGCAACGCCATGCTCACGGCGCGCAGTCATTCCATCTTCACCAACTGCGCGATGACTCTCGACGGCGATATCTGGTGGGAAGGAATGACCGACGAGAAGCCGCCGGAGTTGGTGGACTGGCTGCGTCGCACCTGGACACCTTCTTCGGGGCGCCGCGCTGCACATCCAAATTCACGCTTCACCACGCCGGCGGCGCAGTGCCCGTCCATTGCCCCCGAGTGGGAGGATCCCAAAGGCGTGCCCATCGATGCGATCCTATTCGGCGGTCGCCGCGCCAGCGTTGTGCCGCTGGTGAACGAAGCCTTCGACTGGCAACATGGCACCTTTCTCGGCGCCACCGCCAGCAGCGAAACCACCGCTGCATCCGCCGGCAAAGTCGGACAGTTGCGCCGTGACCCGATGGCCATGCTTCCTTTCTGCGGCTACCACATGGGCGACTACTTCGGACACTGGCTCAAGATCGGGAAACATTCCGATGTCGCCAAACTCCCGAAGATTTTCTACGTGAACTGGTTTCGCACCGACGAACACGGCCGGTTCCTGTGGCCGGGTTACGGCGACAACAGCCGAGTCTTGAAATGGATCTTCGAACGTTGCGACGGCAAGGTTCACGCTCTCGATACACCCATCGGGCGCCTACCCGAACCCGCCGACCTCGATACCAAGGGTTTGGATCTGCCCGCGATGAATCTGCAAAAGGTATTGAGTGTTGACGTCGATGGTTGGCTCGAAGAACTGCCGTTGATCGAAAAACATTTCGAGCAGTTCGGCAAACATCTTCCGCAAGGAATGCGCAACGAGGTCGCCAAGCTCAAGCAACGCCTGCAGGCCGCCAAGAAATAGGACGAAGCCATTTTGTGGGGCGGACACTCTTGTCCGCCAATACGTGTGTAACGGCGGACGCCGATCTGCAGAAACAAAGTGGGGACAGCCGCCCTCGGGAACTTGCCCGGAGCGAAGCCGAAGGGTCAGCCGGGCGTAGCTCAGCGAATCAAGACTCGCGACTGACGGGCAGCAAGCAGAAATCCCCCGGCCCCATTTCCCGAAGACTGACGACGGGCGACGGAGGACTGCTCTCACGCCTTCTTCAGCTTGCGACTAAGCCAGATCAGAATCACCGCGCCAATAATCGCCACGATGATCTCCGGGATCAACCCGCCGGATGAATAAAGGCCAAGCACACGGAGCAGAAATCCGCCGACGATTCCGCCCGCAATTCCAAGAAGAATGTCGATTACGGGACCGTAGCCTCCCGTGCCCATAATCCGACCCGCTGCCCAACCCGCGATCAAGCCGACGATGATGACCCAGAGAAGCCAAACCATGCGATCCCTCCCTTGAATTCTGGCTTTCGATAGCGCAATGCGCACGCACGCAAATGCGCACGAATCAGTAATCCCACGATCTGCGCTCGACGCCAGCGCAGGGTAGGGCCTGTGTGGCGCGATGTCAAGGCGAGGTCCGGGTCCAGGGCAAAGCGCACGCGCCACAACACACGGTTGTGCTTAAATCAAAATAAATGTTTGCCCGCAAAATCCGTGTGGAATACCAAGATCATGGCCAGCTCCATCCCTGCCCGATGAAATGGATGGACAGCTTCAGCATGCGCAATTTCACCAACGCCAGCGTATTTGACGACACGCTGCCCGTTGCGGACGGTCTCATGGAAATCGGAGTAAAAGTTCCGCTCGAAGAACTGAAAACCGCGATGGAAGACTGGTTCCGGAAGAAGAGCTACTTGCCAAAAGGTGCGGTTCTGTCGCTGGCAGAGTTGTAGCCTTGCTTCTCTGGTCTACCTCTTGAACCAGTACAGCAAAATCCCATACCCCACGCCCGCAGGATCGGTCGCCCGCGCACTCTGAAATGCCATGACGCGCCCGTCGGTCGAGATCACCGGGTTCGACGCCTTGCCTCCTTCATCGTCATTAGAAGTGCGTGAGCCGGCTGAAGTCCTTTCCCGTTCCGTCGAGTCGCAGCTTCCATATGTCGATATTCCCCGGTCCTCGCTTCCCGCCAAGTTCGTCACACTGCCGGTCGGCCTCCACCGCGGCGTACCGACCGTCCGGAAAAATTCCTTCGACATCA
>Ga0210409_10000706_pt1 | contig 49808 bp, 45 predicted proteins | sample IncBWH17MmetaG_FD_161649 | JGI IMG/M metagenome (GOLD analysis project Ga0210409, IMG submission 161649) | Forest soil microbial communities from Barre Woods Harvard Forest LTER site, Petersham, Massachusetts, United States - Inc-BW-H-17-M | ecosystem: Environmental > Terrestrial > Soil >... | reverse complement strand
ACCTCATGACAACCGGGTATTCCGACCGCATCAACCACGCGTTCGCGTTCGCGGCGAAGCATCACGATACGCAGGTCCGCAAAGGGACGGCCCTGCCCTATTTGACGCGTCCGGCGAACGTGGCGGTAATCCTCACGCGATACGGTCAGTCCGAGGACACCGTCCTCGCGGCCATCCTGCACGGCGTCGTCGAGGGGTCCGTGCGTGATGGCTTTACACGCGAAGAGCTCGACGAGTGGATCGGCAACAAGTTCGGGCGCTCCGTGCTGGAGACCGCGCTCGCGGTGGCCGAGCGACGGACGGACGACGACGGTGTCGAGCTGTCGCCCGAGGAGCGCAAGCGTGACGCGGTCGCGCGGCTGGGGAGTGCGTCGACCCCCGCGCGATGGGTGTGTGCGGCCGACGCGCTCCACAGTATCGGGACCATCCTCGCGGATTTGAAGCGCACCGAGTACCCCGAGACTATTTGGTCGCGCATCTCACGGGGGCGAGAGGGTACGATCCGGTATTACCGGTCGGTATGCGATCGACTTGCCGAAGTGGGGTTCGACGCGCCGATTCTCGAAGAGTTGCGCCGTGCCGTCGAAGCGGTCGAGCAGCACGGCGCGGTGGCGGCTAAGGGATAATCTTCTCGTCAGTGGGAAACGTGCAGATGCTTCCCACGCTTTCGAACGGACCGCGGACCGAGCCCCAATCCCAACGCGGGATGTGATCGTTCGGGCCAGTCGGATTCTCGTCCGACGCCGAGTTCATTACGGCAATGCGGCTGCCCCATTCGATGTGGGCGGCGAAGGCCGAGCGAAACTCAGGATCCGCCGGTAATCCCACTTCATCCGCGGCTTCATGAATTAGCGTCACCCAGCGGTGGCGTTGCTGCTCGGTGAGCTTACGGCCAACATGGCGTTGCACCATATCGCGCATGGCCGCGTTCTCCGATCTTGTTCCCGAATATGTCGGGCCCGCGCCGAATCCCTGAGCGATGAATGCGGCTACATGCTGAGGGTGATCTTTCCCCATTTGAGCAAACACAGGAGCCAAGATCGGGTCCCTCATGACCTTGGCATAGAACGCCTTTGTGAGACGCTCGAACGCGGGGACCCCGCCGGCGTACTCGGCGACTGTCGGGATCGTTGATTCTGACATGCGAGCAGTCTCGCCTAGCGGGCGCCCGCGGCGCAATCGCCGGAATGGGCTATACCAAGATTCTTACAAATCGGGCCGGTCGTCCGCGCCCGCCATTACAACAATCAGCGGACGAAGCGTGTGCACGATTTCGATCGTGTCGCCCTGGGCTGTCAGCACATCTGGCAGACGGCGGTAGACGTGTGGACTCTCATCTGGCGCGCCGCCGCGGAGCACCACGCCCTTCTCGCGCACCCAGCCCTTCATCATGTGGCCCGTGACCTGGGTCTTGGCCGTCCCGCGTGACATGACGCGGCCGGCACCGTGCACCGTCGAGTACAGCGCCGCGCGCTGCAACGCCGAGTTGCCCTCGGTGCCGCGGATGATCACGGCATTGTCGCCCATCGAGCCGCCGATAAAGCCGAGCTGGCCGGGGAACGCCGGTGTCGCGCCCTTGCGCACGACGATCAGGGCTTCGCCATCGTGGGTTTCGCGCCAGGCGAAGTTGTGGTGATTGTGCACGAGCTCGCGCTCGCGACCGCCGATGAGGTGCGCGACTTTGCGGGCGACCCACTCGCGGCCGGCGTAGGCGTAGCGGCCCGCGAGGTTCATCAGGGTCCAATAGTCTTGGCCGATCGGCGCCTTTAGATCGAGCAATACCTCGCGCTCCGGCGCGCGCTCGCGCCAGGTCTTGCCTTGCGATAGCGCGAGAAATCCGCTCGCTACCGTGTGGCCGAACCCGCGACTGCCGAAGTGCACGCCGACCCATACATTGTCCATCTCGTCGGCGAACACGTCGACATAGTGATTGCCGCCACCAACGGTGCCGAGTTGCGCGCGGGCCTTGTCTTGCAGTGCACGACGGTCCTTCGGTGGGACAGCATCCCAGGCATCATCCTCGAACAGCGCGTTGTTCGTCGGCGCGTCGTTGGCGCGATTCTTACGGCCCATGCCGAAGCTGATCGTCGCCGCGATTTCATCGGCCAGCGGGTCGAGTTTGCCGAGGCGCTCGGCTGTGAGGTTCGTGCGAATTGCCGCGTTGCCACAGGCGATGTCGTAGCCGACGCCTACGACCGACACCTGCTCTCTGTACGCAGCTACTCCTCCGATCGGCATCGTGAAGCCCACGTGGCCGTCGGCCATCAGCGCCGTGCGCACAGCGCGTGCGGCGACATCGTGCAGCTGAGCCAACGTCTGGGGCTCGTGGGTTCCGAAGATCTGGGTGATAGGGCTCATAGGTCTGATAAAACGATGATGCAGGTTCTTGGTGTCAGTGATAATCTCACCGCCGAGCGAAGCGGGTTCGCCAGGGCGTGGAGGTTGTCAGGTAGTGTGTCGCAGCAACCAGTTGGCATCAAACGCCGTCTCGGCGCCGGAGTGGTGAAACTGGTAGACACGGAGACCTGGAAAATCTTTGAGCGTAAGCTCGTATGGGTTCAAATCCCGTCTCCGGCACGCTGGTGAACACGTAGGGTTTCACACGTTGACGGTGGTATAGCCGTTTCGTACATTGAAGGTGCTTGCGCTCAGAGGTTGCCGGTCCGTGTCTACCAGGAGACTCGGATGGGCCCCGAGGAGAAATCCTCGGGGCCCGCTCTTTTTGTTAGTCATCATCCTCCCACGCCCGCCGATCGGCCTTCTCCTCGCGCTGCAGGGCGCGATGGAGCTTTCGATCGTTTGCGCGTTGCTCAGGGGTAACTTCGACGATCGAGCGAATCCCGACGGCTCGAATCCGCACGCGTGAGCCGGCCCAATCGGTGAACTTGAGCCATTGCACCACGTCGCGCCGATCGAGTGCGCGCTCGATTCTCTCGGCCATCGCTTGCGTGACATAGAAGACGCCGAATTCGCCGCGAACGGCGAAAAAGGCGCCGACGCGCGCGTCTTCGGTGTCCTCGACGTTCTCGAGGTACAACCGAATACGTGACATCAGATTAGAACTCTGCGATGAGTTGTGGAGTACTTGGATCGAACCCAACGACGTCGAGCATGCCCGCGTCGTCGGGATCAGCAATTGTGAAATCGTTCGCGGTCATCGCCACGACCACGAGCTTCGCGGCAATGCCCATGCGCTGCCGGTACTGACGCAGCGCCTCGGCCGGATGAATCGCGCCAGCCCACGTCTCGTTGTCGGTGAGGACAACGAAGAGGTCGACGGGCCACCGGTGGTTCGCCGCCTCGACCATCGGCAACGAGCAATCGGTGCCGCCGAGCGGAAGGTTCGAGATCATCTTGACAACGTCGTCCAACCGCTGACGCGGAGAGATCGTCAACGACCGGAGTCCTGTCGGATACTGCGGCCACCGCGAAGGGTGATTTCCCGCGGTGAACGCGACGAACTCGTGATCCGGCTCGCTCGCCGCCGTGACCAGTGCCATCGCAGCCGAAGCCTCACGGCACGACAGGAAGTCCATGCCGAAGACCGGTGACGCCATGGAACCAGACACGTCGAGCGCCAGCATGATACGGCGCCCTGTGGTCGGCGCGTTGGCGAACGTGAGATAGAACGCCGCGTCGAGCGCAGCGATCACCGTCGACACGGGGGTCCACGTGTTCTTGCCCTTCACTCCGTGCCCTTGCGCGTAGGTCTTGAGCGCGGCGAGTACGGCGATCGGATGGATACGGGCCGCGCTGAGCGCGTCGCGATCGCCCAGGCGAGCGACGATCGTTCGGGCCGCGTCGCTGTGCGGCGTCAACAGGCCGACCGAGGTCATGACGCCGAGGTTCCGCATCATGGCGGTGGGCGGCATCGCCGGCAGCAACGCTTCCCACACCACGGCGTGGGTGAGAAGCTCCGTCGGCACCATCTCGCGCGTCAGCCGATGCCGCGCGATCGTCTCGGCGGCTGCCGCCGGCTTGAGGCGCGCCAGCGATGCAACTGCTTCGACGAACGAGACTACCTCGGCGTCGGGTGCCACGCGCGACGGGGTTCCCACTTCCAGCGTCTCCCGCGTGGCGTAGCGGAAGAGATAGTCGTGCGTTGCCGTTGGTGGTGCGGGGTGGGCGAGCCGCAATGTGTCGCGGTGCGACCATCCGTCGCGCGAGCGGTACTTGAGCAACTGGTACGCAAGGACCGCGGCCGGTCGCGCGGTATACCATTGCGCGACCGCCGTGCGGGGGCCGCGTCCCCAACCGCGGAATCCCTGCAGGTAGTGCACCCAGTGGAAAAGGTGCGTTCCCGTGCGCGCCACCTCGGGGAGCGCCGTGAACGCCGCCGCACGAGTCGGCGCATCCTCGGCGCTCGCCGCGAGGGCCAGCGCGAACAACGCTGGATCATTCGACGGCGCGCGGCCTGCCGTCGAGATCTCGACAATGCGCCGGACTGCGCGCGGGCCATCCGCCGCGATACACGCCATCGCGTTGGCCGCGTTTTCGCGCGTCAACTGGCGCTCGCGGATGTAGTACGTTCCGCGCTCGGTGCCGAAGATCAGGAAGCGGTCGAAGCGCTTCCAGGGATCGACGGCCCAGGTCCATCCGCCGGCCGAGTTCGGGAGCTGCGCCGAGCCGGGGATCGGCTCGGACTGCGGGGTCGCCTGGCGCTTCAGGCGAGTCGCGAAGTGCTTCGTGAAGTCCAACATGGCTCGCCCTCCTGGGTGAGTGTGGGAGTGTGAATGGCTCGGTGCCAAGCTTACGGATTCGAACCGCTATTAACACCAGGTAACCCTCGGACGGCGGCCCGTGAGCGGGCAAAAAGGTGTCGAGGGACAACTTGACACCGAACCACATAGAGAAGGCTGGCAGGACTCGAACCTGCGACCGTCAGATTAGTCGGTAACCCTCATGCCTTCGGCCCGATCCTCGGGCGAGGTATCGGCAAAGGGAATGTTCTGCTGCTCTACCACTGAGCTACAGCCTCAACAAGATGAGTAGCCGCCGCCAGCAACTCCAACACACAGGGAGTCGCGTTCGCCAGCGAGCGGAGTGCCAACGACGGCCACTCGATGTATTGCACGATCAGTTGTCAAACAGCGCCGCAAAAACGAAATCGCCCCACCTGCTCATCGTATGCAGGTGGGGCGATTCTCGAAGGAGCAAGCGCTCAGGCGCTTCGCGTCCCCGATGGACCCCCTGCACACACGTCACCCTTGCTGACGTTTTCACTCGGCAGTGACGTAAAGAGTTGGTGCATAGCTCCAGGGGTTAGAAAGAAAAAGAGTCGCGTCACCGAACACACCAATGCTTCGGGACGCGACTCCCAGGCCACGAACCTACACACAGCTCACGGGTTGTCAACCCCCCGGTTCGCCGCGGTGTCAGATGCGGCATGGATTCTCTGCTCTGGGACCTTCGCTACGCGCTCCGCGGACTCCGCCGCGCGCCGACCTTCACCGCGGTCGCGGTGCTCACGCTGGGCCTCGGCCTCGGCGCCACGACCGCGATCTTCACAGTCGTCGACACGGTGCTGCTCGAGCCGCTGCCGTTCCCGCACCCGGAGTCGCTCTACATGGCCGGCGCGCTGTTCACCTCGCGCGCCGAGTACGTGCGATTGCGCGAGCGCACGCGCGCGTTCGTGGCGCTGTCGGTGTACACGCCGCACACGGAGCTCGCGGTGTCCGGCGATGGGGAGCCGGTGCGCGTCACCGCCTCGTCGGTCTCGGCCGATCTGTTCACGACCCTCGGTATCGGCGCGCAACTTGGCCGCACCTTTCTGCCGGATGATAACAATCCCGGCCACGACCGCATCATGATCGTGAGCCACGACTTCTGGCTCGAGCGCTTCGGCGGCGACCCACAAGTTCTCGGCCGCACGCTGCGGGTCGACGGGATGCAACGCACGGTCGTGGGCGTTATGCCCGCGTCGTTTCACTTCCCCAATGCGCGGGTCAAGTTCTGGTTTCCGTTCGAGCTCAACGCGACCGATATCGGCCAGTATTGGGGCGAGGGAGTCTATCAGTATGTCGGTCGCCTCAAGCCCGACGTGACGATTGCTCAAGCGACCTCGGATACGCGCAGCGTCGCGCACGGGATGCTCAAAGAATTTCCTTGGCGCATGCCCGACGCCTGGGGCGATTCGGCGTTTGTCGAACCGCTGCGGCAGGACATGGCCGGGCCAGCGCGCCCCATGCTGCTGCTCCTCCTGGGTGGCGTCAGCCTCGTCCTCCTGGTCGCCTGCGTCAACGTCGCGAACCTCGTGCTCGCGCGCGCCACGGCACGCGAGCGCGAGATGGCGATTCGCACGGCCGTGGGTGGAACCCGCTGGCGTCTCGCGCGCCAACTGCTGACCGAAAGTCTCACGTTGGCGACATTGGGCGGGCTCACGGGCTTAGTGCTCGCGCTCGTGGGTTTGCGGCTGTTCGTTTCGATACTCCCGGCTGATACGCCACGGTTGGCGGAAGTGCATCTCGACGCGCGCGTGCTGCTGGTCGCCGCGCTGTTGGTCACCGCGACCGGCTTGGCGTTCGGGCTGGCTCCGGTGCTCCGTCTCGCACGCCGTGCCGGCGCTGGGCGCCGCGCCGCGCTCGGCGACTGGCTCGTGACGGCGCAGATCGCGATCGCGGTCGTGCTCGTGATTGGCGCCGGCCTCCTCGGCAAGAGTCTCGTGGCGTTGCAAAGCGTCGACCCGGGGTACAAGGCCGAGCGACTGGTGACGGCGACGTTGGCCATGCCGAGCACGGTGCGCGACTCCTCTGTGCACACGAGTGCGCTAGTGACGAATGTGCTCGAGCGCGTTCGTCAGATCCCGGGTGTGCAATCAGCGGCGGTCGCCACGACGTTGCCTTTGACGGGACAACCGAGCGGCACCGTCATTGGCATCGAGGCGCACCCCCTGCCAGAGGGCGCCCCGCCGCCGTCAGTGGGCTGGGACTTCATTACGCCGGATTATTTCCGCACGCTCGGCGTCTCGCTCAGGGAGGGTCGGCTCTTCACCGATGCCGACCGGACCGGTGCGCTGCCGGTCGTGATTATCGACGCGGTGGCCGCGCGCACGTTCTGGCCGGGCCAGGATCCCATTGGTCAACGTGTCCGCCACTCGTGGATGCAGGATTGGATGACAGTCGTCGGCGTGGTCGGCTCCGTGCGACACGACAGTTTGAACGCCGAGCCGCGACCCGCGTTCTATCGACCGTTCCTGCAGCAGGCCACCTGGGAATTGTGGCCGCAGTTGTCGCTCGCCGTGAGGTCTACGCGCGATCCGGGGTTGCTCGTACCCGCGCTGCGCGCCGCGGTAGCGAGCGCCGACCCCAACGTACCGCTCTCCGACATCGCCGCGGCCAGCGACATGATCTCGCGCACCGCGGCACGCCCACGCACCACGACCGCATTACTCGGCGCGTTCGCCCTCGCCGCGCTCTTGCTCGGCGCGATCGGGATCTACGGTGTAATGTCGCACGCCGTCGCGCGTCGCACGCGCGATACCGGCATCCGGATGGCGCTCGGCGCTCGCGCGGAGAACGTGCTCGCGGCGACTGTCCGCCAGGGGCTGATGTTGGTGCTGGCGGGCGTCGCGCTCGGACTCGTCGGGGCGGTCGCGGCGACGCGAGTCTTGCGGGCGATGTTGTTCGGCGTGAGCCCGGTCGATCCGGTGCTCTACGCGTCGGTGCCCTGTCTCTTTGCCATCGTCGCGATCGCGGCGACCTGGGGACCGGCCCGCCGCGCGGCGCGGATCGATCCCGTGATCGCGATCAGGAGCGATTGACCCCCAGGGGCTATCAGACGTACCGCGCGATCGCCATGCAGATGATGGACACCACCAGCAGTGCCGCGGTGATGCGAGCGCCGAAGATCATGCGGTCGCGCAGCGCGGCGGCTTGGGCCGCGGCGTCGGGGCCGGGCTTCAGTTTGGCCAGCTGAGTCGCCGAGCGACCGCTGATGGCGCCTCCCGTGATCATGGCGATGATCGCCAGCAGCGCGCCGATCCCGAGGGTGGCGCCCATGGCCGAGCGATCGCCCCAGTGCAGGCGCCACATCAGGTAGAGACCAGAGAGGAAAGTCAGACCGGCGGCCGCGCCGGCGATGCGCGACCCGAAATGCGCCATGTACTGGCCGAGGGCGGTGCGGCCCTCGGGCAAGAGTTTCGGAAATACCAGTGTCGCCAGCACGACGGCGAATCCCGCCCAGACGACGCCAGAGAGAATATGGATCGCGCGGACGATCGCGATTATGGTCATGGTGAACGCTCTCCAAAATTGGTCTTACAGAGTGTATACTTGATTTGATGTCGCGGGTCAAGCGCCCATGAGCCCTCGTCCGTATCGCAGCCCCAGCCGCCGCGCGGCGGCGGCGGAGACGCGACAGCGCATCTTGCGCGCGGCGAAGGATTTGTTCGCGACGGACAAGCCCTTCTCCATGGAGGCGGTCGCGAAGCGGGCGCGGGTCACGCGGGTCACGATTTACCACCAGTTCGAGTCGAAGGCCCACCTGCTCGAGGCCGTCTTCGACGAATTCGCGGCGGCTGGCGGGCTCGCTGCGCTGCCAAAACTGTTCGCCACACCCGATCCGCGACGGGCGCTACGGGAGTTGGTGCACGTGCTCGTCGGGTTCTGGGCCCACCATCGGCGGTCGATGCCCCGCCTCTCAGCCGCCATCGTCGACGCCGATATCGCGAAAGGTCTCAAGGCACGCACCGAGCGCCGGCGACGCGGGATCACGACCATCGTCGGGCGCATCGTCGGGCCGAACGCCGATCCGGTGCGGGCGAACGATGTGATCGACACGCTGTTCGCGCTGACGAGCTACGAGATGTTCGAGTTGCTGTCTACGCGAGAACGCGACGTGCCTGAGATCGAGGCCCTCGTGGTCAGGGCCGTCGACGCTGTGCTAGAATTTTCTGGTCTCCTGACGTGACCAGCGCTCGATGACCACTTTTGATTCCGTGTAGAACTCTACGGCATCGCGGCCCTGGCCGTGGAGGATGCCGAAGAAGCTGTCTTTCCAGCCGCTGAAGGGGAAATAGGCCATCGGCGCGGCTACGCCGATGTTGATGCCAATGTTTCCGGCTGGGGCTTCGTAGCGAAATCTTCTGGCGGCCGCGCCACTGGTTGTGAACAATGACGCTTGGTTGCCGTAGGCGCTGGCGCGGAGAAATGCCATCGCGTCATCGATCGACTCGGCGTGTACGAGACTCAGGACAGGGCCGAATATCTCCGTATCGGCAACGACGCTGGTTGGCGGTAGGCCATCCAGTACGGTCGGGTTGACGAAGGTGCCTCGATCATGTCGCGCGAGTCGACCATCCAGGAGCGGTTTCGCGCCATCGGTGACTCCGGTTGCGACGAGAGAAACGATTCGATCTCGGCTCTCTGGCGAGATCACTGGGCCCATTTGGATTCCGTCACCCAGGCCATTGCCGACACGGATCTTCGACGCGGCATCCGCAATGCGATCGCGAAATGTCTTTTGCGCATCGCCAATGGTGATCGCTACAGAGACCGCCAGACATCGTTGGCCGGCGCACCCGAACGCACTGTCAGAGATGATCTGCGTGGCCAGGTCCATGTCAGCATCCGGTAGCACGATGACGTGGTTTTTCGCTCCACCCTGACATTGGCTGCGCTTGCCTCGTTGAGCGGCGCGTGCATAGATCGCCTTGGCGACTGGCGTTGAGCCCACGAAGCTGATCGCGCGAACGTCCGGGTGATCAATCAGCGCTTCCACCGTTGCCCGCCCGCCATTGACCAGATTCACTACCCCCTTGGGAATGCCTGTGCGCTCGATCAATTCAACGGCGCGCCGCATGGAAAGGGGGACGCGCTCGGACGGTTTGATGACCAGTGTGTTGCCGCACGCGATCGCATAGGGCAGGAACCAAAACGGAATCATGATCGGAAAATTGAACGGCGTAATCGCCGCCACGACGCCGAGCGGTTGCCGCATCAGCATCTCGTCGACGCCTGGCGTCACGTCTTCGAGATTGTAGCCCTGCATGAGCATCGGAATCCCACACGCGACCTCGACATTCTCGATGCCACGCCGGATCTCGGCCTTTGCCTCGGCGAGTGTCTTGCCGTTCTCTGTCGTGATGATCCGAGCCAGCTCGTCGATGTGCTGATCAAGCAAGGTCTTTAGCGCGAACAAATACTGAATGCGCTCGCCGGCCGGCGTGCGGCGCCATGAGGGGAACGCCGCGACCGCGGCACGGACAGCCGCGTCGACGTCTGACGCGGTGGAGAGCGGAGTCTGGTCGAGCAGCTCGCCCGTGGCGGGATTGGTGACGGCGACACAGTCGCTCGTCGCTGGTGTGCGCCAACTGCCGGCGACGTAATTCGGGATCATCGAAAGCTCCTCGTAACCAGGACAGCCGCACCGTGGAGACGCCCGGCGCGGAGGTCGGCCAACGCACGATTCGCGTGGGCCAACGGGTAGGTCGTGATCGTCGTGCGCACCGGCACGGCCGGCGCCAGTCGCATGAACTCCTCGGCGTCGCGCCGCGTGAGATTGGCGACCGAGCGGACGGACCGTTCCTCCCACAAGATATCGTACGGAAACGAAGGGACGTCCGACATGTGAATTCCGGCGCAGACCACGACCCCGCCTGGCGCCGTCGCGCGGAGCGCCGTGGGGATCAGCGCACCGACCGGCGCGAAGATAATGGCGGCGTCGAGGGGTTGCGGCGGCTTGGCGTCAGAGCCGCCGGCCCAGGTCGCGCCGAGGCTCGTGGCGAACGTCTGGGTGTCTACATCGCCCGGGCGCGTGAATGCATAGACCTCGCGGCCTTGGTGTCGCGCGACCTGCGCGATGAGGTGGGCCGAGGCGCCAAACCCGTAGAGCCCAACTCGTCGGGCATCGCCGGCTGCGACGAGCGAGCGGTAGCCGATGAGGCCCGCGCACAAGAGCGGCGCGGCCTCCGCATCGCCGTATGATGCCGGGATCGGCACCGCATAGCGCTCGTCGGCAATCACCGCATCGGCGTATCCGCCGTCGATCGTATAGCCCGTGAACCGGGCGTTGGGGCACAGGTTCTCGTGGCCGCTCCGGCAGTACGAACAGGTGTCGTCCGTCCAGCCGAGCCACGGCATGCCTACGCGATCGCCTATGGCGAAGCGCGCGGCTCCCGGCCCTCGCGCCGCGACCGTGCCGACGATCTCGTGGCCGATGATCAGCGGAAGCGACGGGTGCGTAAGCTCCCCGTCGACGATATGCAGGTCCGTCCGACAGACGCCGCAGGCGTGGACGTGGATCAGGATCTGTCCTTCGAGCGGAGTCGGTTCAGCCCAGTCGACCATGTGTAACGGCCGGCGCGGTTCTTCGAGCAGCATCGCGCGCATCATCGCATAATAGTGCCATGATGATCCCCTTCGTATGGCTCCTCCTAGCGCCAGGCGCGAACTACACGATGCGCGATTTCAAGCTGGCGGACGGCGAGGTGATGCCCGAGCTGCGGATTCACTATCGCACGCTCGGCTCTCCAAGTGGAAAGGCTGTGCTGATCATGCACGGAACGTCGGGTTCGGGTGAGCAGTTTCTAGGGAAGGTCTTCGCGGACGAGCTCTTCGGCCCGGGTCAGTTGCTCGACACCACGAAGTACTACGTGATCCTGCCTGATGACATCGGACACGGCGGGTCGAGCAAGCCGAGCGATGGGTTGCATGCAAAGTTTCCGCATTACGGGTATGCGGACATGGTCGAGGCCGAATATCGGCTCGTGACCGATGGGTTGCATGTGCAGCATCTGCGGCTCGTCATGGGTACGTCTATGGGATGCATGCACACGTGGATGTGGCTGGAACGGTACCCGACGTTCATGGATGGTGCGGTGCCGCTGGCGTGCATGCCGACGCAGATCTCGGGTCGCAACCGGATGTGGCGGCGGATGGCCATGGACGATATCCGGCTCTCGCCTGACTACAACGGCGGCGAGTACGCGAGTGAGCCGTTCGGCTATACGCCGGCCATGCAGATTCTGTCGGTCATGGCGTCGAGTCCGCTCGTGCTGCAAAAAGCTGGACCGACGCGTGATGCGGCGGATAGCGCCGAGGTGGCGATGGTCCAGAGGCGCATGGCGACGGGCGACGCGAACGATCTGATTTATCAGCTCGATGCGTCGCGCGACTACGATCCGTCAGCGGATCTCGAGCGCATCGTAGCGCCGGTGTTGGCGATCAACTCGGCGGACGATGCGATCAATCCGCCGGAGCTCAAGATCATGGAGCCGCTGCTCGCGCGGGTCAAGCACGTGAAGTTCGTGTTGTTGCCCACGACCGATCAGACTCGGGGTCACGGGACGCATACGATCGCCGCGGTGTGGAAAAGCTATCTCGCCGCGTTCATGGCATCACTGCGCTGACCAGTCGACCGTTGGGGGGACGTGGGTCGCCGGTAGGATCGCGCGATATTCGACGGGAAGCGTAGTGCGTTTAATCGCGATCACGGTCGCGGGGATCCAGCCCGTGGTATTGAGCGCGCCGGACGAGGAGTCCGGGCCGAGGAGTACGGTGAGGTGATCCGGGTGGCGCTCGACGCGATTGATGCCGTCGCCCGGGTCGAGAGGCTGGGTGCCGGGACCGTAGCTCACGATCACCAGCATCTCATGCGTCCAGTCGATCACGTCATCGCGGATGGTCGAATTCCGCCCGGTCGCGTGGCGCGATAGGAACGAGGTCCAAGCAACCGAGTCGCGAATGACGCCGATGCCTAAGGGGATGTCGTGCTCGCGGAACGTCGCGACGTAGCGCATCAGGTTGCAGGTGCCGTAAGGCTTACACCCCTCCCACACTGAGCGTGGGGCAGGAATCTCGCGCGCCATGAATTGGACGAAGGCGGCGGTATCGGCTCGGACTTCGACCTGGCGCGCGACATGGCCAACGTACACGACCTGGCGACCGACCGGCACGTTGTTCAAACGAAACTCGCCAGATGAGTCGGTGTGGGTCGAGATACTCGAGCCGGCGATACCAACGGCGACACCGCGCACCGGGTGGAATGTCGTGTCGATCACTCCTCCCTTGATTGCGCCGACGGTTGTCTGTACGACTACGAGTAGCGCCAGCACTAAGCGGGGACGGCGATCGCGGGGGACGGGTACGTCCGCGCGACGTAGTCCTCGAGGATCTTGAGGAAGTCGGGAACGATCGTGTCGCCGCGCAGCGTGATGACGAGCTTGCCGTCGACGTAGACGGGAGCCTTGGGCTCCTCGAACGTGCCGGGCAGCGAGATGCCGATATTCGCGTGCTTGGACTCGCCCGGGCCATTGACGACGCAGCCCATGACGGCGACGCGCATAGTCTCGACGCCGGGATGCAGTGCGCGCCACACGGGCATCTGCTCGCGCAGATAGGTCTGGATGTCCTCGGCCATGTGTTGAAAGAACGTCGAGGTCGTTCGACCACAACCCGGGCACGCCGTGACCTGTGGCGTGAAGCTCCGCAGGCCGAGTGACTGCAGGATCTGCTGCGCGACGAGGACTTCTTCGGTGCGGTCGCCATTGGGTCTTGGCGTGAGCGACACGCGAATCGTGTCACCGATCCCGTCGGCCAACAGGATGGCAAGGCCAGCGGTCGAGGCAACGACACCCTTCGTGCCTAGGCCCGCTTCGGTAAGGCCCAAGTGCAACGGGTAATCGCAACGCCCGGCGAGCAGCCGATAGACGTCTACCAGGTCTGGTACAAGGCTGACTTTGGCCGAGATCAAAATGCGGTCGTGGCCGAGTCCGACCTCTTCGGCGAGTGCCGCGGAGCGTAAGGCGCTCTGGAGCATGGCCTCGATCATGACGTCGCGGGCGTCGAGTGGCTCGGGCGATGCGGCGTTCTCGTCCATCAGACTGGTGAGCAAGTCCTGGTCGAGGGAACCCCAGTTGACGCCAATGCGAACCGGCTTGTCATTGTCGAGCGCGATCTCGATGATCTGGCGGAAGTGTTCATCGCGCCGTTTGCCGCCGACGTTGCCGGGGTTGATGCGATACTTGGCTAAGGTCTGCGCGCAGGCCGGGTACTTCGACAGGAGAATGTGGCCGTTGTAGTGGAAGTCGCCGATGAGCGGGACCTCGACTCCGGCGTCACTGACGCGCCGCGCGATCTCTGGGACCGCGGCCGCGGCCTCCTCGTTGTTCACCGTGATGCGTACGAGCTGAGACCCGGCACGGGCGAGCGCCACGACCTGGTCGGCGGTGGACGCCGGGTCGGCCGTATCGGTGTTCGTCATAGACTGCACGACGATCGGGTGGTCCGACCCGATCGGGATGCCGCCTACGCGGGCGGTCACGGTCTTCCGACGGACTGGCATGCCCCAAACTTAATTGGTAGTTTCGGGTCTATGACCGCGCCGGCCGTGGCACCGAAGAGACGTTGGAAGATGATCGGGATCTTGGCTGTGGTGGCGATCATCGTACTGCCGATCCTGTACATCGTCGGGCGGGTCGGCGTCACGCTCTCGTATACGTACTCGCAGGGCGAGCGCGCGGGCTTCGTGCAGAAGTTCTCGCAGAAGGGGTGGGTCTGTAAGACGTGGGAAGGCGAGATGGCGCAGACCACGCAGCCGGGTGTGCCGCCGCTCATTTGGGATTTCACGGTCAGGAACGACTCGATCGCGACCGCGATCAATGCGCAAATCGGCAAGCGCGTCACGCTGCATTATCGGCAGCATAAAGGCGTGCCCACGAGTTGCTTCGGCGAGACGGAGTACTTCGTCGACGGTGTATCACCTGCACCGCTCTGACCTGTTTGGGGCTTGCCTGGACAACTTGTCCTCGCTATATTCGCGCGCGTAAGCCGAGAATCCGTCCAATCGGCGAACAAGTCCAGTTCGCGGGGGACTCACAGGTCCCGCGTCATTTGCTTTGTCGGGGTACGGCACCGTTCCGCTCCCTAGACAAAAAATCTCTCAGGAGTAGGAATGCGTACGACCGGGAAAGTGAAGTGGTTCAACGACGCGAAGGGCTTTGGGTTCATCACGCCGGACAATGGTCAGAAGGACTGCTTCGTCCACTACAGCGCGATCCAGGGGAATGGCTTCAAGTCGCTAGCCGAGGGTGATGTCGTGGAGTTCGACATCGTGCAAGGACAGAAGGGACCCGCGGCAGAGAACGTCGTGAAGTCGGGCGGCGCTGGCCGGTAATTCGTCGGCGAACAAACGAGAAGGGCAAGTGAGCGGGGCGTCCGGTGTCGGGCGCCCCGCTCGCGTTTCTGCATGGGTCTTGCGGAGCTAAAAAGTGACCTGGCGCGAATGGCGCATCAGAAATCGTTAGCCTACAACTATTTGCGGGACGGGGGCATGAAACGACTCGCGGTTATCTGTGCACTTTTCGAGATACTCGTCGCGGCGTCGAGTGGACAGGCGCAGATCCTCAAGCCCACGATCGGCGCCGGCGGTGGACCCACGTTCCCGGTCGGCAATGTCACGAGCGTCGATAACACTGGGTACAACGTCCTCGTGTTCGGCGGATTGGAGTCAGGACTGTTGCCGGTCGGCGTACGCGTCGACGGGTCGTTCGTGCACCTGCCCGTCAAGTTCGGAGCTGGGCACGACAATCTCTGGTCGGCGACCGCGAATCTCACGCTCAAGATTCCCGCGCCACTCGTCACTCCGTATCTCATCGGCGGAGCCGGGTATTACTACGCCGACGTCAGCCCGGCGCTCGGTCCATCGACGAGCAAGTTCGGCTTGAACGTCGGCGCCGGCGCGACAGTGCACATCCCGCTGTTGTTCGCCGTGTTCGGCGAGTTTCGGTACCACTACGTGATCAATGCAAGGAACAACGTCCAATACATCCCGATTACTATCGGCATCCAACTCTGACATATGCGCGCTCTTTTGTTGATAGTACTCGCTACTGCTGCCGAAGCTCAGGCGCAGATACCCGTGTCGCTCGATCTCGGCACCGGTCCGTCGTTCCAGTTCGGACCACTCAAGACCAACACGGCGACGCCGGGGTTCAACGCACTCGTGGGTCTGCATTACAACGCGCCGTTCGTGCCGATCAGCGTTCGGGTCGAAGGATTGTACGACGAGTACGATCACACGAGCCGATATCTCGGTGTGCGGGAGATCTGGGCGTTCTCGGGGAACGCGGTGTGGTCATTCCCCACGTTCAGTGGCGTCGTGCCGTATTTCCTTGGCGGCGGCGGGTATTATCACACCACTGACAACTTGCGGATCAAGGCGGTCTCTGGGCCATCGCCGACCGTGCCGACGCTGACCGCGTCGCACTTTGGGCTGGATGGGGGCGCGGGGGCGCGATATCGGTTGTTCGGCGTCGGGCCGGGTATCGGGATCGGCATCTTCGCCGAGGCGCGATATCTCTACTATTTTGGGCCGCATGCCAACGCCGCCATGCTGCCACTCGTCTTCGGCATCACCTTCCCTACTGCGGTCGCCTCGAGCCAATAAGCTTTAGCGCGGACCGCCCCCACCACCGCCTCGCGGTTCCTTGATCGAGGCCGGGACTTTCTTCCACTGATCTGGCGTCAGGATGCTCTGCGCCTGGGTACGCGCGGTCTGGCTCATGGTCCTGGCCTCGAGCAGCTCGGGGCGCAGCAGCGACATGAGCGTGCCAGGATCGGGATTGTTGCCGAGCTTCGCCAGTTGCGCTGAGACTTTGGTCTTGAGGGTCGCGATTTTTTCCTTGAGTGAGTCGGAGGCGGTCGTGAGCTTGCCGACTTCGTCCGGCGTGAGCGCCAGCGTGTCCTTGAGCTCCAGGATCTGATCGAACGGATTCGGAAACCGATCCGCGAACCGCTGCGCGATCTGATCGGCGAGCGACATGGGCGCCCCGCCCGCGCCGCCGCCTTCGGGGCCACCGGGCCGTCCGCCTTCGCCGCCGCCCCCACGGCCCCCGAACATGTTGCGGAGGTCCGTGACGTCACCGAAGCCGAAGCGCGCTTGGAACACGAGCTGGAACGGCGCGGCGAACGCGCCGTAGGCGCTGTATGGCTGACCGAAGTGCTGGTTGACCTGGTAGATGAAGCGGTTGTTGATCTGGTCAAAGCCCTTGACGTACAACAGCACGTTGTCCGGTGGGAATGCCTGGCCCCATCCGGCGAGGTGATTGGGCCCGTGCACGAGCTCATCGAGCCCCGTGAGCGAGTTGACTGCCAAGACCGAGAGCGTGAGCCGGCGCGCGAGCCCGAAGTACGACGGGCGATAGTTGAACTGCAGGTCGAGCGCGGGCGCCCACGGGCCGGTGCAGCTGTTGCGAGCCACGATCTGACCGAGTTGACTCTGCAGGCAGTCGCGAATGCGCGACGACGAGCTATTGAGCAGCGCCTTCATCGGCGCGGCGTACGCGCTGTCGTACGTCGCGAGCTGCGACGGGTTGAACACGAACGCGCGATCGTTCCGCGCGCCGTCGCCATTGATGTCTTGATTGACGATCGGCGTGTAGGGCGCGCCGGAGTTGAGGCGCGCGATCGACGTGATCTCGAACGATGGCGTGACGGGCCAGGTGAGCGTCCCCAGGAACTGGTGCTGACGTTGGAGGTCGCTCGTGCCCCAACCGACGCTGTTCGGGTTCCCGCCCGTCGTGGCCGAGCTGAATCCGTACGACGCGGATCCGCCGGAGAACGACGACTGGTCGCGCGCGTGTTGGTACGTGTACGCCAGCGAGTACGCGATGCCGCGCAACGTAAAGCCGTTGACCGCGACCGTGACCTGGTGCGTTTCCGATTGGAGTCGCGAGTTGATGTCCCAGACTTGGCCGAACTGGCCGTACTTTCGCGATCCGATATAACTGACGGCGCCCGTCGTCGGGTCGATGAACGAGCTGTACACCGGGCGGTTGCCCTCGTCCCGGAGGAAGGTGGGGTTCGAGGTGCTGAGGTTCGCGTCGGTCACGCCAAAGAGCGCGACCCCGCGCGCGTAGCTATAGTCGACCGAGCCGTTCACCGTGCCGAACAGCCGCCTCTGGATTCCGAGCGAGCCGCGCCAGGCTCGCGGCGACTCGAAGTCACGATCGAATGCCGCCACTTGGCGCAGCGGCACACTGTCCGTGGGTAGGCCACTGGCATTGTTCGCGCACTGGGACGGGATCGGCGTCGAGCCGTTGAGATAGCCGCCCCAGCCCGCGGTCGTGTCGAATGGCACACCCGGGCCGATGCAAATGAGCTGCGCCTCGCCGGTGGCCAGACCGTTCTCGGACTGGGCCGACGAGAAGAGCGACAACGGCGCGTTGGCCCTGAACTCTCCAAACCCGCCACGAATCACCGCCGCTGGCGGTCCGTTCGGGTTGCGCACGAAATACGTAAACCCGATGCGGGGGCTCGCGTGCATTTCCGACGGCCAATAATTGGTGTTCAACCCGAACAGCTTGTCTACCTGGGAATTCTCGGCCGGCGCGCCCGTGTACTGCGTGCCCTCGACGCGAACACCATACGTGAGTTGCAGCGGCGACCATGGGACCCAGGTGTCGCCGATGTAGGTGGCGCCACTGACTGAACCCGCGTGATAGGCGCGGGCGTTGAACGACCGCGTGAACGTCGTCGCCTGGTTCGAGTCGAACGCGGCGAGCGAGTTGTACGTGTAGACACCGTTGACGCCAAAATTGTACAGCTGCGACGATCGGCCGAGATCAAACAAAAACCCGAGCCGCACACGGTGGCCGCCCCGCGGCGAAAGCCACGAGACCTCGTCGGTGGACTCCCACAGATCCGTGTAGCTACTCTGCGGCAACCCCGGGTTGCCGCCGAACCCGAACGTCGTGATGCCGGTGGATGTCGACGTCGTTTCCGGGAGAACGGTGACCCTGCCGGCGAGACCGCTCAGGTACGGATTGGTCGTCTGGTAGTCGCGTTGACCGTACGTGCGGACTTCATTGATGAAGTTGCCCGGCAGGTGCGTCGTCAGCGACAGAAAAAGCCCGCCACCGGCGCCCGCGAGGTGACCGCCCGCGGTCGGGATCGTGTACGGACTCACGCGCTGACCGTCCTGCAGGCGTCCGCGGAAATCGCCGCGCAGGACCAGCGAGTTGTTATCACCAATGAGAAAGTCCAGTCGCTCGAACGCCGCGAGATTATCGAGCGAGCGCGAATCGGGTACAAGCGCGTTGGTGATCGGGACGCCTTTCTGTTGCAGCGTCTTGAGAAAGGCGGTGACCGTGCTCTGTGGGACGCCGAGCTGCGCCAGTGTCGTCGGGTCATCGTTGGCGAGGTCGACGAGATCGTCGGCGCGACGGCTCAAGGTGAACGCGCTGAACGTGAAGATGTGGTCGACCATGAGCGGGCCGCCGACACCGCCCGAGAGTTGGTTCTGGTTTCTGAGCTGGCTGAACGCGCTCGGTCCTTGCTCCCCGAATGCGAGTGACGGGTTTCGGAAGTAGTAGCCGAACGAGCCACTCGGCACGTTCGTCCCGCCGCGCGTGGTCGATGCGATCTGGCCACCCGTGAATTGTCCACGGGAGACATCGTACGTGTTCGTGATCACGCGCGTGTTGCGAATGGCTTCCGTCGGGATCGCCGAGCCACTGAATGTCGTGCCGTCGAGGGTCACGCTGTTCAGCGTCGGGCGCTGGCCCGCCACGGAGAACGAGGACGTCGTCGTGTCCGTCGACCCGATGCCGACTACGCCCGGTGCGAGCGTCGCGATCGTATTCGGGTCCGTCGCGTCGATCGGCAAGCGCTCGAGTTGTTGGGACGACATCGAGCGACCCGTGCCGCCGGCGTCACCGCGCGGCTGATTACGGCGCGCGGTGGTGCGTACCGTGGCGAGCGTCGGGATCGACGTGCCGAGCTGAATGTTCGCGACCAAGCGGTCTTCGTCGGCTTGGCGGCCGATCATCATGCGTGAGGGTTGATACCCTACGAAGCGCGCCTCGACGCGATAGCTGCCGCCGCCATCTGGGAATACGACGGTATATCGACCATCGGTGTTGGTCGTGGCGTTTCGGCCGATTTGTGTCTCGGTTGAGACGACGCGAATGCTTACGCCCGGGACGGGATGACCATCGGGCGACGTCACCTGTCCAGTGATAATATCGGTCGTCACGCCCACTTGTCCCCGGATCACCGCCGGGATGAGCGCGAGCACGGCAATCCAAAAGTGGCGTGGCGCCGCTCCGCGGCGCGTCGATGCAGCGCTTCGCGCCGCTCGACTGGTCGGTTCTCCTCTGGGGGGCGAACCGCAACTACGCCCCCCAGACCCCCCAAGACGTGGCAACATCGGCATCTACTTTACACGGCGCGGCCTCGCAACGTTGGCGTCGAACTCGGCGGCGTCGAACTCGGCGGCGGCGCTACGCGCCAGCCGGCTGCAATCGCGATGATCGGGCACCGTGTCGCGCGATGACTGGACCGTGTTGCGCCCGGCACCGTGTTGCAAGGCACGCCGCCGACCAGGCCCAGATACAAGCAGTAAGCAGTCGGCGAAGCCGCTGCGCTCAGTGGTCGTGATCGAGCAGAATCACGCTGACACGATCGCCGCCGGCGCGCTTGAGCCAGGCGATGAGGTCGCCGACGTGCGACGGCGGATAGATGCCGGTCGCCCCCTCGATGTGCCGTCGCAACACGAGCTCGTTGCCGTTCTGCGTGTACGACGACTCGTACGTCCCGAACGGACTGACCGCCGAGAGACTCGCCGGCAAGCGCGCATGCCACCCGTCGGGCAACGTGATGCGCGCCTCGTATGTCATGTTGATGTGCCCGAGAACCTTGCTCGCATCGATCGGAAACCGCCGCTTAGGCGCGGCCTCGAGCTGACTGGCAGTCTGACTCAACGTGTTGCCGCCGAGTGGCACAGTCAGCACGTCGGTGGACCCGGACTGCTGCGTTGCCTGCCCATGGCGAATGAGCACGGAGACCTTGGGGTCGGCCTCCAGATCCTTGCCATCGAACGCAACGAGGCTGTCCCCGTCGGCGCCGGGATACACATGCTCCGCCATCGCGCGCATGACGTTAGCGCGCTGCGCCGAGTCGAACCGCTCGGGCATCATCGACCGCATGCCGTCCGCTGTGGTTCCAGTGGCGCGCTCCTCGAGCCGGCCATCGAACGTCCCCGTGGTCGACAGCTTGCCCGTGAGGCGAGTCTCCAGTCGGTTCGCATCGGGCGAGTCGGACGGGAGCGTCACCTCCTCCGTCTTCCCATCTTTGTGCACGACGAGCGCAAACTGCGACTCGTCGGAATACGGCAACTCACCGAGCGGCGTCACACCCGATGTGAGGTCCGTGTATTCGTAGGTGCCGTGCCGCTTGATGGCCGCGATCGCGTGATCAAACTGTCCAATCGTCGGCATGGCGCGATCGACGTAGCCGCCGGCGTTGAGAAGCACCGGATAGGCCTCGATCCCAAGCACACCGAGCGCGGCGACGAACAAGGTCGCTTTGTCTTTGCAGTCACCGAAGCCCGTATGGATGACCGAGTCCGGGAGCCGCGGCTGGAATCCGCCGATGCCGAGCGAGATCGAGACGTAGCGGATATCCTGCGCGACCCAGCGGTGGATCGCGCGCAACGAGTCATCGAACGTCTTGGCCTTCGCGACCAACGCGTGGACCGTATCGCGCAGCGCCGGCGTCGGCGCGTATCGATCCTTGGCGAGGCCCGCGTACCAGCGGCCGATGTCCGACCACGCGCCGGGCGCGGCGATGCGAATGTTCTGGTCCAGGTCGTTTGAGTCGGCCGCGAACATCTCGCCCTTGATCCAGGGCACATCCTTGGTCGCCCACACGTACTGCATGCGCCCGTTCGTCGACGTCTCTTGGCGGGCGAACGCGAGATTCTGCTCCTCGATCCGGAGATTCATGTCCTTGGGCGCGTCGACCACGAAGCGCGAGCGGCGCACGAACGTCCCCGCCGTCACGCGCCACGACGTGAAGAAATCGCCCGAACGGAACGGCTTGAGCTCTTCTCGGGTGTACGAGTAGTCGACGAGCGTCCCGACGGCGACGCCGCGCAGGGACAGTCGCAGCACCTTCCGGTTCACGTAGACCGGCGACGACATCTCGGCCGGTATGTCGGACTCCTGCGTCTGCGCCGGCTTGTCGCTAATGATCTCGCCGCCCGGTTTGACAACGCGGATCCAATTGATCGTGAGCTTTTCGTGCGTCGGATCGTAGACGAACCGTTGCTCTTCGTGGGTCGAGACCGATCGCTCGCGGAGGATCTGGACGACCTGCCGGTAGGTCGCGCTGTGGCGGCCGTCCGATTCGACCTTGATGACGCCGTCGTCGAGCAGCAGCGCAGTCCCCAATTCGGGGTACTGGGTGCTGTCGACTGCCATGTGGTAAACGGAGTCCTGGAGGACCTGCGGCGGCTGGGCGTTAAGAACGCCCAGCGCCATCAGCATGCAAAGCATGCTGTAAGTTGTACGGCGGACTAGCCTCCGGCTAGCCGACGGCCAGTAGCGGCATCTCGTTCCCGCGCGGTGTCTCACGCGGTGGACGAAGGGCCGCCCGCGCGGCCTCGATTTGGTCGCGGACCGCGTTCGGGCCGGTTCCGCCGGGCACTTCCCGTTGCTCCGTCGAGGCCCGGGGGGAGAGCGCGTCAAAGACGTCGGCGCCGAATAAATGGTGAGCCGCGGCGTACGTCTCGAGCGGCAAGGCACCCAACTCGACTCGTTTCGCTTCAGCCGCGCGGACGATCTCCCCAACCGCCTGGTGCGCCTCCCGGAACGTGGCCCCTTTTCGGACCAAATAATCCGCGAGGTCCGTCGCCATCATCGTGCTCGACAACGCCGCCGACATCCGGTCGGCCGAGAATTTGAGCTCGGCGACGGCGCCGCCTACGGCCGGCAGAACGAGCTGCATCGTATCAACCGCGTCGAACAAGGCGCGTTTGTCGTCTTGCATGTCCTTGTTGTAGCCGCTCGGCAGACCTTTGAGCGTGGTTACGAGACCCACCAAATCGCCCAGCATGCGCGCGCTCGACGCGCGAGTCAGCTCCAGCGCGTCGGGATTTCGTTTTTGCGGCATCATGCTCGAACCCGTCGTGAACTGATCGCCGAATTGCACGAAACCGAATTCGCTCGAGCCGAACAGGATCAGGTCTTCGGCCAAACGAGAGACATGCACGCCGAGTAGGGTGAGAGCGAAGAGGAGTTCAGCCACGAAATCCCGATCACCTACCGCGTCTATGCTGTTCGGCGTGAGGCCTGTGAAGCCGAGGCTCTCCTTGAGGAGCACGCGGGAGACTGGATACGCCGAACCGGCGATGGCGCCGGCCCCGAGCGGGAGCGCGGCGATAGCGGAGCGGCCCGCCTGTAGGATCCGATCGTGATCGCGGTCGAGCGGCCAGAAGTGGCCGAGGATCCAGTGCGCGGCCGAGACGGGTTGGGCGCGCTGGAGATGCGTGTATGCCGGCATCAGCGTCTCGCCGAGTCCCTCGGCATGTACCAGCAGCACGCGCTGCAGCGCGCGGACCGCCTCGGCCAGCTGCGTGGCCGCGTCGGCGCACCACAGGCGGGTGGCCGTCGCGACCTGGTCGTTGCGGCTGCGGCCCGTGTGCAGCTTGGCCGCGAGCGGGCCGATCTCGGCGGAGAGCATCCGGTCGATCATCGTGTGGACGTCTTCGTCCGACGTGAGCGGCCGGGTGCCGGCGGCAAGCTCGATGCCGACCGCGTCGAGGCCCGCCTCCATTCGCCGGCTCTCATCGAGCGTCAGCACGCCGGCCTGCCAGAGGGCGACTGCCCAGGCCTTCGACAACTGTACGTCGAAGGGCCAGAGGCGGAAGTCGACGTCGATCGACCGGTTGAGGGCGTCGAGCAGGGCGGCGCTGGCGCCGCCGAATCGGCCGCCCCAGAGGCGATGGGCGCGCTCGCGGGCCGTGTCGTCAGGCGACGGCATAGTTCTTCTCCTGATTCTTCAGTGCCTGAACTCGGGCGGAAAGGCCATAGAGACGAATAAAACCGGCGGCATCGCTCTGTTGGTACACGTCGTCTTCGCCGAACGTGACGAACCGCTCGTCGTACAGCGCGTTCTCGCTCGAACGGCCGGCGATCGTCACGGATCCCTTGTAGAGACGCAGCGTGATCGAGCCGCTGACTTGGGTTTGGGTAACGGCAACGAATGCATCATAGGCTTCTCGCTCGGTCGTCCACCAGCGGCCCTCGTATACGAGATCCGCGTAGCGTGGGGCGATCAGGTCCTTGGACGAGAGCGTGCGGCGGTCTAACGTGAGTTGTTCGAGCTCGCTATGGGCCGCGAAGAGCAGCGTGCCGCCTGGGGTCTCGTAGACGCCGCGCGACTTCATGCCGACGAGGCGGTCTTCGACCAGGTCGATACGGCCAATGCCGTGACGCGCGCCAACGGCGTTCAGCGTGGCGACCAGCGAGACCGCATCCAGGACGCGGCCATTCACCGCGACCGGGGTGCCTGCGTCGAAGTCGATCGTGACGTCTTCGGGTTCGTTCGGGGCCGAGTGGGGGTCGGTCGTCAGCTGGAATACGTCGGACGTTGGAACCCAGTCTGGGTTCTCCAGGCCGCCGCCCTCGTGCGATACGTGCCACAGGTTGCGGTCGCGCGAGTAGATCTTCTCTACGGTCGCTGTGACGGGTACGCCATGGCGTTTAGCATAGGCGATCGCGTCTTCGCGGCTCCTGATATCCCATTCGCGCCACGGGGCGATCACTTGGAGATCGGGGGCGAAGGCTGCATACGTGAGCTCAAAACGCACTTGGTCGTTGCCCTTGCCCGTGCAGCCGTGCGCTAGGGCATCGGCGCCGATCGTGCGGGCGATCTCGACTTGGCGCCGTGCGATCAGGGGGCGCGCCATGGACGTGCCGAGTAGGTACTTCCGGCCATACACCGCACCCGCGCGTAGCGTCGGCCAGATGAAATCTTCGACGAACTCGCGCTTGAGGTCTTCGACGTAGCACGCGTCGGCTCCGGACGCCAGCGCTTTTTCGCGTACGCCGGCGAGCTCGTCGCCCTGGCCAATGTCAGCCGCGACGCAGGTGACACGGGCTCCAGGATAGTGCTCCTTGAGCCACGGGACGATTACTGACGTGTCGAGTCCGCCTGAGTAGGCGAGAACTATCGAGCTGGGCATCGCTTCGGGGTCCGCGCTGTGGGAATACATGCGTTAGTGTTGCATAATTAACCATCAATGCAACCGGACGTCAACACCTCGCGTCTGGGGCGCTCCCTGGGGAGCGACGGTCACGCTCGGGGGGCCACTGTCGGCGGCTACCGGCGACGGGACTCGTGGCGCCTAGCGAGTTGTTGCGAGGGTCTTGAGCCGTCGCGCCAACCGCTCGCGAGCTTCCGTGGAGCGGCAGATGACCAAGACGGTGTTGTCCCCGGCGATAGTCCCGAGGACCCCGGCGTTCGGATCCCGGTCGATGGCCTCGCCGACCGCCTGAGCGCCGCCGGGCTCAGTTTTGACGACGAGGAACTCGCGAACGCCGTCGACGCTGGTGAGGAGTTGCGGGAGGAAGGCGTCCATGGTTCGCCGCTCACGAGCGCTCGGTCCAGCGTCGCCGCGCTGGTATCGGGTGCCTTCGTCGGTCGAGACGCGCGCCAAACGCAGTTCCTGGATGTCACGCGACAGAGTCGATTGCGTGACAGACCAGCCGCGCTGCCTGAGAAGCGCGCGCAGATCTTCCTGACTCGCGACGGGTTGCGCCGCGATGAGCTCGAGGATGGTTGCTTGCCGCTCCCGTTTGTTCGCCACCCGTTCCCTCAGTTGACTTTCAGGCCAATAGCAGTGTACCTATCGTACATGCACATCGCCCGAGTGCCCAGCCCGCGCCCGACTTCGCCGCGACCGTTCGCGGCGGAGGTGCGTGCTGTCCGGGAGGGTGTGTACTGACGATCGCATAGTCGTCAGCTGATTCGCCACCTCGCAGCCGCCCCCGCCAACCCGGGGGCGGTTTTTTTGTTTCTTTGAAAGGCGTTGACGGGGGCCGTGTGAATGATTATGCATATATGATGCATAAGTATCCTGTGGGCGTACTGGGAGCCAGTGGGTATGCGGGCCGCGAATTGTGCGCGCTCGCCGCCCGCCATCCCGCGCTCACACTAGCGTTTGCGGCGGCGAACGAGCGACAGGGCGAATGCGTCCGGATCGCGGGCCGCGCCCTGACGTTTGTCCCGACCGATGACGCACCGTTCGGCGACGCCGCCCTCGTGTTCAGCGCGCTCCCGCACGGCGCCTCGGCGCCCTACGTCGCGCGCGCCCAGGCGGCTGGGGCGAAGGTGGTCGACCTCTCGGCCGACCACCGGGCGACTGCGCCGTATGGACTGCCGGAGCTTGGCCCCCCGACCCGGTGGGCCGTGGGGAACGCGAGCCTGGTGGCGAACCCTGGCTGCTATGCCACGGCCGTACTCCTCGGCCTCGCGCCGCTGGTCGCCAACGGTGTGGTCGCGCCCGGCGCGATCGTTACGGCCGACGCGGCGAGCGGCGTCACGGGCGCGGGCAATGCGCCGCGGCGCGAGATGCTGTTCGCCGAGGTCGCCGAGGATTATCGCGCGTATGCGGTCGGCAATACGCATCGGCACCTCGACGAGATGCGCGCCACGCTCGCCTCACTCGGCGCGGATCTCGATCTCGTGTTCACGCCGCACCTGCTGCCGGTCGCGCGGGGGATCCTTGCGACCATCACCGTGCCTGTCATCGATCGGCTGGACGACGCCACGGCGATGTTCGCTGCGTACTACGCTGGCGAGCCCTTTGTCGACGTGGTCTCGAGTGCGCCGTCGCTTCGCGACGTGACGCACCGCAACATCGCCGCGATCGCCGTGGTTCCCGTTGAAGGCATCCGGAAGCCCGCGGTCACAGTTATCGTCGCCATCGACAATTTGCTCAAGGGCGCCGCGGGTCAGGCGATGCAGAACGCCAACCTGGTGCTTGGCCTCGAAGAGACCTTGGGGCTGCCCCGATGAGAGTGGTCAAAGTCGGGGGCCGCGCCCAGGCCGACCCACGCCTCGCGCACGCGTTGGCGTCACTATGGCGTTCCGCGCCGAGCGCGCTCGTGATCGTCCATGGCGGCGGCGACGAGGTGTCGACTCTTCAGCGCGCGGCCGGGGTCGAGCCGCGGTTCGTCAACGGGCGTCGTGTGACGGCGCCCGAGGACATCGACCGGCTGCGCATGGCGCTCTCGGGGCTAGCGAATAAGCGACTGGTGGCGGCGCTCGTCGCCGCCGGCGCGGACGCGTTCGGGCTGTCTGGCGAGGACGCGGCGCTGCTCTCGGCCGTGGTGGCCGAGGACGGCGCGCTCGGCGCGGTAGGCGCGGTGCGCGCGGTACGCGTCGCGGTGCTGCGACATCTGTTGGTCGCCGGCTACTTGCCTGTTGTTTCGCCGCTCGCGAGTGGACTCAACATCAACGGCGATGATGCCGCGTCCGCGATCGCGGTCGCGCTTGGAGCCGACGAGCTGCTCTTCGTGTCCGACGTGCCAGGCGTTCGGCCGGGCGGCGTGACCGGAGGTATGCGCGCGAAGATGGCCGCCGCGTCGAGAGCGGCCGAGAGCGGCGTGGGCTGCGTTCGCATTGGTGACCTCACCATGCTGGCAAACGAAGACACAGGGACGACGGTCGTCCCGGGGGTGCTGGCGTGACGAGCGCATATGTGGACACGACCGAGGCGATTCTCGCGACGTACAAGCGCGCGCCGATGCGCATTGTGCGCGGGGAAGGCGTCGAGCTGTTCGATGACGAGGGGAATGCCTATCTCGACTTCACCAGCGGCATAGCGGTCAACGCGCTCGGGTACGGCGACGAGGGCTTGAGAGAAGCCATGCATACCGCCGCCGACGGACTGGTGCACGTGTCGAACCTGTATCGGACCGAGCCGGGCGAAGCGCTGGCCCGGTGGTTCGTCGAGCATTCCTTCGCCGATCGCGTCTTTTTTTGCAATTCGGGCGCCGAGGCGAACGAAGGCGCGTTCAAGTTCGCGCGCCGCTGGGCGCGGGCCATTGGTGGCGCGCCGAAGCACGAGATCGTGGCCTTGCGCGGCGCGTTTCATGGGCGGTTGTTCGCCACGCTCGCGGCGACGGACCGGCCGCAATATCGACTCCCATATCGGCCACTGGCCGGCGGGATCACGATCGCCGAGCGCGACCTGCGTGAGCTGGAAGGCATGCTCGACGCCGAGACGGTGGCGGCGCTCATTGTCGAACCAGTGCAGGGCGAGGGGGGCGTACGGGTGCTCGACGAAGGATTCTTGCTCGAGCTGCGCGCGCTCACTCGCGAGCGGAAAGTCGCCCTCATTCTCGACGAGATCCAGTGCGGGCTCGGACGGACGGGGTGGTTGTTCGCGCACGAGCGGTCGGGTATTACGCCGGACCTCATGACGATCGCGAAGCCGCTCGCGGGTGGTTTGCCCATGGGAGCGATTCTCGTGTCGAGCGAGATCGCGTGCGCGGTGCGGCCGGGCGATCACGGGACGACTTTTGGCGGCGGGCCGTTCGTCGCCGCCGTAGCGCGCTATGTCGTCGAGCGGCTGAGTGACGAGACGCTGCTTGCTACAGTGCGCTCACACGGCGCGTGGCTGGGCGATACGCTCGACGCCATGGCCAAACGACGCACCGATATTCGGGCAGTGCGTGGCGTTGGGCTCATGTGGGGCCTCGATACGGTGCAACCCGCGGCTGATATCGTTCGGCGCGCGCGGGAGCGGGGGCTCCTGGTGCTTTCCGCGGGCGACCACACGGTGCGCCTATTACCTCCTTTGACAATTCGCCGCGATGAGCTAGCCGTCGGGCTCGCACGGCTCGAGGCATCACTGACATGATCGACGTGATCTACCGGCGTGGACGTGAATCCGACGTCAACCACATCGCGGCCCTGATCAACGGGTACGCGGCCGAGCGGATCATGCTGCCCAAGACGGCCGAGGCGATCTTGCTCACCATCGATGACTTCATCGTGGCGACGGACCGGCATGGGAGACTCCTCGGGTGCGCGGCGCTTCGGGAGTACGCGCCGTCGTTGGCCGAGGTGGCCTCGGTCGCCGTCGCGCGCCGGGCGCACGGCCTGGGCATCGGGCGCCAGCTGGTCGAGCGCGTCGAGGCGCTCGGTGCCGCGCGCGGCATCACCGAAGTGTTCGCGTTGACGCTGACGACCGGGTTTTTCGCCTCGATGGACTATGCCGTCGTCGACCGCGCGCGGTACCCGGAGAAGATCTGCCGCGATTGCGTGGTCTGCCCGCGGCGCATGGCGTGTGACGAGATCTGCGTCGCGAAGGCGTTACACGCCGGCGTACTTCGGCGCGACCGTAAACTCGTCGCGTAGCCGCTCGAGCGACTCGTCGCCGCTGATCCGGGCGATAACGCGGACCGCGCCCTGGCGCGAGTCGCTGCCATCGGGCACGACCTGGACCATGATGCGGTAATTGGCGCCCGAGCGTCCGGCGACGTCGACCGTCGCCGGGTCATCGCCACACGCGCGCCAGAGCTCGGCGTATGGGCGACGACGGTATCGATCCACGCACTCTCGTAACAAGCGCCGCGCTTCCTGGTCGCTCATGAGGGCGAGCCACCGTTCGAGCGCTGGGCGTTGAGGTTCAGAATCCAATGTTCAAACCCGCACTGAAAGCGTAATTGTTGTTGTTATCCCAGGCCTTGATCTGTGTCGTCGTCGTGCCCCCGCCTGCTGTGGGAACGATCACCGTCCGTGGCACGTTGAACATCGCGATGTAATCCTTGGCCATCACCCGAAGACCAACTTGCCGCGTGAAATGATAATCGAAGCCTACACCACCGTTCCATGCAAAACGTGAGTCGTTGGTCGTACCGGCATTGATGTAGTTGTACAAACGATAGTCGACTCCGCCGGCACCTACTTGCACAAACGGCACCAACCAATGACGATCCTCCGCCCGAAACGGTGCCATAAACTGGAACCCGCCGTCGTAGAGCCAGACAGCTGAGGTGTTCCCACTGAACACTCCGGTAGTACCGTAGGGCGTCACACGTTGACTCGAAGTCGCGTACCCGAGCTCGCCGTAAATCGCTACATAGCGCGTCAGTGAGAGCGACACCTCGCCCCCATAAACTGGGCCGTTCGGTAACAGAACGTCGGAGCCGCTGGGGCCGTTGACGTTGATGTAGCGGCCGAAGTCCATGTAGCCGATGTAAGGCGTGATCTGGAATGCTGGCAGCGTTGATGCCGGCACGCGGTAGTAGGGGCGCTCGACCCACTGCGCCGATAGCGTCGAGACTGTCAGCGGGAATGCGAACAAGAACAGCTTGCGGAACATCGGTCCTCCGACCGTGGGGCACCAGACTACCAAGGGCACTCTCGGTGCCGTGGCGTCTGTCAAGTAAATCAATGACTTACGACCCCACTGGCGGCTCAGTGTTTCGATTCGAACACGACTTTTGTCCAACCCGGGGGACAAGGCTAGCTTAGCTGGCGTGAATCGACTCCCACTCGCACTCGCCGCTTTGGCGCTCCCGCTCGCCGCCGTCGCACAGACGCCGACGAAGACGCCGCCACCGCCGACCTTGGTCGTGTTCTTAACGGTCGACCAGATGCGCTCCGATTACTTCCAGCGCTTTCTGCCACAGCTGACCGGCGGACTCGGCCGGCTCTATCGTCATGGAGCCTTCTTCACCCAGGGCTATCAAGACCATGCGATAACCGAGACGGCGCCGGGGCACGCGGCGGTACTGTCGGGGCGCTTCCCACGACACACCGGCATCGTCGCGAACAGCGCCGGCGTGCTCGACATCGAGACGCCGCTCGTCGCAATGAATGACACGGGTGCGTCGCCGTTTCGGTTCCGTGGGACGACGCTGATCGACTGGATGCGCATCAAAGACTGGCGCTCGCGCGCGCTCTCTGTCTCGCGCAAGGATCGCGCGGCGATTCTCCCCATTGGGCGCGCGCATCAGACGGCCGTGTGGTTCGTCGCCAACGGCAACTTCACGACGAGCACGTACTACTCCGACACGCTGCCGACGTGGCTCACGGAGTTCAACGCGAAGCGGCTCCCGCTGTCGTTTGCGGGTCAGTCGTGGACGCCGCTCCTGCCCGACAGCGCTTATCCGGAGCCCGACTCCGTGGCCACCGAGAGCGGCGGGAAAGACTACGTGTTCCCGCACAAGCTGCCGCGCGACTCGACGGTCACGCGGGCGTTGGCGCAGACCCCGATGATGGATCAGCTGACGCTCGAAGTCGCGCTCGCTGGCGTGCGCGGCATGCACCTCGGCGAGGGGCCGGTGCCCGATCTGCTCCAGATCTCGCTTTCGACCACGGACGCGGTTGGTCATCGGTACGGGCCGGACTCAAAGGAGTTGCACGATCAGGTCGTCCGGCTCGATCGCTACCTCGGGGCGTTCTTGGATACGCTGTATTCAATGCGCGACTCTACTCGGGTCATTTTCGCACTCACGGCGGACCACGGCGTGGCGCCATTTCCCGAGGTTCACTCGGGGCGCTATCCCAATGCCGGCGCTGGTTATGTGAACATCGCGGGATTGTTCGAGTACATTCGCCAGGCGCTGCCGCGCCATGGCGTCGATAGCACGGCGTGGCGATTCTCGGAGGGATGTCTCTACGTCGACCAGGGCAAGCTTCGCTCGGGCGGCATCGATCCGGATTCGCTCGAGAGAGTGTTTACGGCGAGCGTGAAGACGTTGCCTGGGGTGGCGAGAATCGATGTGGTCAGGACCCTCGCGCAGCGCGATACGGTGCACGATTTCATCGCCCGCCGCTGGTTCCACATGTTCCCGGACGACGTGGCCCCGGACCTGGTCGTGACGCTCAAGCCCTACTGGTACTGGGGCGAGCCGGGCGGCTCGGCGTCCCACGGGTCCGTGTACGACTACGACGCCTGGGTGCCGATCCTCTTCTACAGTTCGGGATTCTTTTTCAAGCCCGGGAAGTACACGAACGTCGTTCGCGTCGTCGACATGGCGCCGACGCTCGCCACGGTGCTCGGCGTCAAGCCGATCGAGAAGCTCGACGGCCACGTCCTGTGGCAAGCGCTGTCCGCGCCGCATCACCAAACCGTTGTCGCAGCCGCCGGACGGTAATCTCCTCCGTGCCTTCGACGAGGCACGCTTCGGACCATCGCGCACCCTGAATCTGCGCGAAGGTCCGACCGGGGAGGACGCGGCGCGGAGAGCCGAAGCGTGGCTGCGCGAGCGGCAGGTGACCGCGCCCTCAGAGGAAGTGCTGGTCATCACTGGACGCGGTAAGGGGAGCACGGACGGCGTGCCGGTGGTGCGCGAGGCTGTTCTACGGCTCTTCCCCATGCTGCGGCGGCGTGGGGTTATCGTCGAGGCGCGGGAGCATACGGCGGGCGCGTTCATCGTGCGCCTCGCTTCCCTGCGCGAGCTGATCGATGCGCCCCGTCGGAATCGCCGGCGCACGCCACCGCCCCTGCCTCGCGACCCTTCCGTTCTCCAAGGGCTCGACCCCGACACCCGCGCGGCACTGCGGCGGTTGGCCGAATGTGCGCTCGACGCCTTCGGCGTCGCGCGGAGTAGACCTCCCTCGTTCGTCGGCGACGAAATGGTCCGGCAATTCACGCGGCTCGTTGGGAACTTGCCAGATACGCCAGACCGTGATCTGCGACTCAAAGGGGCCATCGAGGCGGCGCTCTCGGAGTACGAGTAGTAGAATTCGCGCGTGCGCGAGTATTTCCAGTTCGCCCTCATCACGTTCACGTCAGTTCTGTTCATCGTCGATCCGATCGCGGTGATCCCGACGTATCTCGTGATCACCAGTGGCGAGACGCCCGACGAGCGTGCGCGGACGGCGGGACGCGCCTGCTTCGCCGCAGCCGTGCTGCTCAGCGTTTTTGCGGCCGCCGGACGTTACATCTTCGAGCTGTTCGGCATCACCCTTCCCGCGTTCCGGATCGCGGGGGGATTCATCCTCTGGCTCGTGGCGATGGACATGCTGCGCGGACAACGCACGACGCAGGAGACGCCCGCGGAGATCGTCGAAGGGCAGGAGAAGGATGACGTCGCACTCACGCCGCTCGCCGTGCCCATGCTCGCGGGTCCCGGCGCCATCTCGACGGTGATGGTGCTCGCCGGGCAGGCGCGCGGCATGTCGCAGAACATCGTGGTGTATGGATCGATTGCGCTTACTGCCGTTATGTGTTGGCTCTCACTCCGCCTCGGAGATCGACTGATGGCTCGGTTCGGCCGGACCGGCATTCGCATTGTCACCCGCCTCATGGGACTTCTGCTGGCCGCGGTGGCCGTCCAGTTCGTGATCACGGGGGTGCGAGATGCGATGCACGCTTAGCCTGTTGCTGCTGGCAGCGCCCCTCGGCGCGCAGATGACCGGCTATACCTCCGCGGACGCGACGGCCGAGCACACGCTCGAGGCGAGCGTCATCGCGCGGCCGGCGCCGGCGACAGCCGATACGATATCGCGTACGCTCTCACACGAGCCGCACATGGCAGGGTCGGCGGCTCAGGCGCGGACACGCGATTACGTTTTGGCTCGTATGAAGCAGTACGGCTTGGAGACTTCGTTCAGGTCATACGACGTCTACATGCCGTACCCGAAGTCGGTCCGTGTCTGGCGGACCGCGCCGGATACCGCCGAGTTGACGCTCGCCGAGGGGCCAGTCGCCGGGGACAGTACATCGAGTGCGTTCCCGCAGATTCCCGTGTTCAACGGGTATGGTGCCGCCGGAGACGTGAGCGGACCTGTCGTGTATGTGAACTATGGGCTGATCGAGGATTACGCCCATCTCGATTCGATTGGCGTGTCGGTCGCGGGCAAAGTCGTCCTGGCGAGATATGGGCACAGCTTCCGTGGCATCAAAGCGAGGGAAGCAGAGAAGCATGGCGCCGCCGCTCTGCTGATTTACTCGGATCCGGCAGACGATGGGTTTGCGAGAGGGGATGTGTTTCCCGCCGGTCCCATGCGGCCCGAACAAGGGGTGCAGCGTGGCAGTGTCATGAATGACAACGGCGATCCCTCCACTCCCGGATATCCGAGTAACCCAGGAGCCAAGAGGCTTTCCATTTCTCAGATGGCTATTCCTCACATTCCCGTCGTGCCGATCTCGTACCACAACGCAGGCGAGTTGCTGCGAGGCATCCATGATAAGGGAGCGCCGTGTGAGGGTATCGGCCTACCGGTCTGTGTGGCGCGTGATCCTGAACTGCCGGCCGCGTGGCAGGGCGGGTTGCCGTTCCGGTATCACGTCGGACCGGGGCCGGTCGCGGCCCGGGTAGCGGTGAGTGTGGATACCGGTCGCGCGGCATTCAAGACGATCTGGGACACGTTCGGCGTCGTACGCGGAACGACGTATCCCGACGAGCTCGTGATCATCGGTGGCCATCGCGATGCGTGGGACCGGGCACCGCGGACAACGTCAGCGGCACGACGGCCGTGCTCGAGGCGGCGCGCGCCATCGCGGCCGAGGTGAAAGCCGGGCATCGCCCCAAGCGCACGATCGTGTTCGCGACCTGGGACGCCGAGGAGTGGGGGCTCATCGGATCGACGGAGTACGTGGAGGACGATTCGCTGCGGATCGCGCGCGGGGCCGTCATGTACGTCAACCTCGACGTCGCGGCCGCAGGCCCGAACTTCGGCGCCACGGGTTCGCCATCGCTGCGCGAGACGCTGCGGTCGGTGCTGCGCGAGGTGCCGTCGCCCGCGCCGGATTCGGGAAACGTGTACGACACCTGGCGTCACTCGTCGCGCGACACCGCGGGGCCTTCGTTCGGCGATCCCGGAGGTGGGTCCGACTTCGCCGGATTTTACAATCACCTCGGCGTGCCGATCATGGACTGGGGATTCGGCGGGCCGACCGGCGTGTATCACTCGGCGTACGACGACTACCTGTGGATGACCCGCTTCGGCGATCCAGGGTACGCGCGCCACGCGGCGGCGGCGCGTATCGCGGCGGCCATGCTGCTGCGTGTCGCGAACGCCGACGTGTTGCCGTACGACTATGTCGAGTATGCCCAGACCATGCGGGGCGACGTCGCTGGACTCGCCAAAGCCGCGACCGCGAAAGGCATTGCCGTGTCGCTCGGGCCCATTTATAGCGCGATCGATTCGCTCGAGAAGTCGGCGAAGGCATTCGCCACGGCGCGCGACGCGGCGCTCGGGCGCGGAGCGGTGTCGGGCAAAGTGAACGTCTCGCTGATGCAGGTCGAGCGCGCGCTGACTCGGCCCGAGGGGTTGAAGACGCGACCGTGGTATCGGAATCTCATTTTCGCGGCCGACGAGGATAACGGGTACGCGAATGTGCAGTTCCCGTCGGTTACCGAGGCCATTCGTTCGGGAGATCGCTCGCTCGTTGATCGCGAGATCGCTGATCTCGCCGCGCGATTCGGTGCGGCGGCGCATGCGCTCGACGACGCGAGCGCGGCGTTGCGCTAGATCCGCTGGGGCGTGTTCGCCGCGGGCCGGGGCGTGTGTGGTGTCTGCGCTGGGCCCGTGGCGGAGCCCGGCTCGGGCAGGTAGCCGAGCGCGAAGGCCACGCTTACGGCGATCGTGAGCAGGCCGATGAGGAGCAGCGCCAGGTGACGCAAGCGAATTTGGCGCAGCCAGTGGCCGATCAGCGCTAAGCCGCGGGGTTGGCGCACGACACGCGGGCGCGCTAGTGGCGTGCTGCGGCGGCGGGCCGGGGTCTCGACCGTTCGTTGCAGCGGGACCGGGCGGTCGGTGACCGGTACCGCTGCCGGTACAGCTAGCGGCTCGGCTCTCACGCCGAACGACTCGCGCGTAGCACCCGTGTTGCCCTCGGTTGCTGCCGAGAGGACGCCGCTCGCGGCGAATGCCGAGAAGAGCGGCATGTGGCCCGTTGGCGTCGACGGTGTCGTCGCGGGGGTCGACACGCGAGCGACCGCGCGCACCTGTAGCGCTTCGGATGCCTCGGGCCTGGCCGCTGAGAGAGTCGGGGGAGTCGGGTCCGGCAGGCGCGCCGGGACAGGCGCCGCGACAGGCGCCGGGGCGCGCTGGGTCGCGCGTACGACGAGCTCGCCCGCGGGCGGCGTGGCGGCGCGGCGCGCGACGTACGCGCGTGGGAGGGTCCGGCCTGCGGCGCTGCGAGTGCGCGGGACCTGCAAGCGGCGGCGGGCGATCTCCATCGGTGCGTCGAGCGTCGCGACGAGGGCGACTTCGCGGTCGAACAGCGGGAACCCGTAGGTCTCCGTCGCGGGCTGGCGCGGGATCGGGAGCGCGAGCGGGACAGAGGTGAATGCCGCGCGGAACGCTTGGTCGAACTGCACCTCGAAATTCCCGCCGATCTCCAACCTCGGTTCCAATCTCGGCTCTGGCCGCGCTACGCGCGGCGCGTCGCCCATCGGCGCGGCGCGGAATTCGACGTCCATCTCCGGGAGCGACCCGCGTATGTCGCGTGGCTTCGCGACAAGCGGCACGTCAGCCGGCTTCGGTGTTGGCGCCTGCGGTCGCGTATAGCGCGCGATGGTATCCGAGGGCCAGTCGGGGAAATCATCGGTGTCCGTGACGACGGGCCGCTCGGAACGATCGTCGCCGCGCGGCGTGTCGTCGCGCGGCGGCGGAGCACGATCGGCGCTTGGCACCGGGATCGGGAGATCGACCGGTACCTCGAGGTCGTGCTCGACGATGGGCTGGGCCGAGCGAGGCGGCTCGAGTGCAACGACGGAGCTGCGCGCATCGGTTGGCGGAATGCCGACGGCGGCTCCGCTGCACGCGCAACCGGATCGCGTCGAGAGATCGATGAGAACCGGCTCGCTCAGGATGAGGTGCTGGGCCAGCTCCGCAGCGTACTCGAAGCCCGCGACCTCGACCAGCTCGCGCGGCAGGCTTTGACGCTCGAGGAGTTGCGGGGTTGGCAGCCCGCCTGGCTGCGAGAGACACCGCCGCCGGTCGGGTGCGAACATCGAGTTGAAGATCGTCGGCTGCTGAGATAGGATGATACCCTGAGCGCGCAGCTCGGCGAAAAACGCCTTGGGCGCGACCTGCCGATCGATCGCTTCGTCGTCGGCGGACGGACATGCGCCGACGTATGTGATGTCGATGGGTCGCCCCGCATAGAGCTGCCGCAGGTACCGGGCAGCCGCCACGGGCGGCGCGACGAAGGAGAGCATGAAGGGCGCCAGGTCAGGACCTGGCGCCAGTAGTCGGTCGCGCACATACGAGCAGGCGCAGAACACGGCGGGACCCAGCGTCCGCTCGGAGAGCCGCTCGATGCATCGCTCGGCGATCAACTCATCACCCCAACTCGCGGGGATCGCCGCATCATAGCCGCCGCGCGTGCAGGCATGCGCCAACTGCACGGGCGTTGCTGGGCGCGCGGCCAAAAACGCATCGGCACCCAACAGAGCGAACGAAGGCCGAGACGGCGGGGGCGTCGGCTCCATGTCTGTATTAGAAATGAAGCTGACTCGACAGCAGAAGTCCAGGCGGCCCAGACATTGCGACAGGGGGCTTTGCACCTAAACAAACAGAAACCCTATGCACTACGAGACCGCCCGATTGACCGCCGAACAGATGGCCGTCGCGAGCGGGTACGGCGCGAAGGCGACATGGCCAGCAGGGTTCGACATCTATCAGCGTGGGTCTGAAGCAGAGGGACTGTTCGTAGTACTCAAGGGCCGTGTCATACTCCGGACCCGGGTCAAAGCGGGACGTGGATTCATTCCCGCGGTCGCGACAATTGGGGGCACGTTCGGCAGCGAAGGGTTGGCCGCAACATCAAGGATTGGGCCGACTTACGTAACTGACGCCAAGGCCGATGATGAGAGCGAGACACTCCATCTAGACCGCATCCGGTTCCGCGAGTTCATCAGGGAACATCCGGTGCACGCGTTTGCCTTGCTCGGCCAAGTTATGGCTGAGTACGCTATTCTGCTGGACAAGTTGCGGGAGTTGGCGACGCTGTCCGTCGAGCAACGGCTGGTTGCCGTACTGAGTCGGTTGGGACGACAAAAAATGTTCGTGGACAGAGACGGGCAACTGGTGCTGGATGCCGCCCAGAACCGGGTGTTATGCGAGCTCGTCGGTGCCACCCGGGAGTCCGTGTCGCTCGTGATCGCCAAGCTCGTTGCGGATGGGCTCGCTGAGCGGGTCAACGGGACCATCATGATCCCGTCGATCTCCGACCTCATCGCGCGATCCCAGGAATCGCCGCGGCTTATCGGCGAACTCGTCACAGAGCCGAACCGCCCAGTGCCGACCCGACCGACGCCCGCCGCCTGAGTCACCTCTAGGATGGCGCCTTAGATTGCGCGCCGTCCAATGCTTCCCCTCGTTATCGTCACGGCCCTCTTCGCGGGCGTTGCCGCGCTGCGCGAAGTGGCAGGATGGCGGCTTGCGCGCGCGATCGACGCACAGCATCCGCGTCGTGCCGACGGTGTGGTCGTCGGCGCCGAATCTTTTGATGTCGAACCGGCGCCTGGGTCTCGCCATCGTGGCGCTGTGCTGGCAATACATGGGTTCGGAGATACACCACAAACCGTGCGTTATCTCGCGGAAGCACTCGCGGCGCGCGGATGGTTCGTGCGGGCTCCTCTACTGCCAGGCCACGGCAGGACAATAGCTGAGTTCGCGAAGACCGGTTCGGCGGAGTGGCTGGCGGCCGTGCGCGCAGAGTACGTCGCCATGCGAGGCGAGCACGAGCATACCGTCGTGATTGGTGTCTCCATGGGTGGGGCGCTGGCGACGATTTTGGCGGCGGAATCGCCGGAGTTGCCAGCGTTAGTACTGATCGCGCCGTATTTGGCGATGCCGCGCTGGTTGGCGATGATCGCCGTGAGCGCCCCGGTGCTCGGCATCGGCGTCCGGTACATGGTGGGAGGCGGCGTGCGGTCGATCACCGATCCTGTCGAGGCGGAGCGAAATCTCGCCTACGGCGCGGCGACCCCGCGTCTCGTGGCGGAGCTCCGGCGCGTCGTTGGACTGGCGCATGCCGCGGAACCCAAAGTCCGCGCTCCGGTGTTCTTCATCCAGTCGCATCACGACAACAGGATCGCGCCAGAAGCCGCCGAAGGGGCGTTTGCGCGACTGGGGAGCGCGGAGAAAGAGTTGGTGTGGGTCGATAAGGGCACGCACATCATCACGGTCGATGTCGGACGCGACATCGTCATTGGGCACGTCGCCGACTGGCTCGACAAGCGGTAAGATAGGCTCATGGCCATCACGGTGACCGTTCCCAAGGAGACCGCTCCAGGCGAGCGAAGAGTGGCCCTCGTGCCGGATGGCGTGAGGGCACTCGTCAAGGCGGGCGCCAATGTGCGCGTCGAGCGGGGCGCTGGGGTGGCCGCGACGTATCCTGACGACGCGTACGAGGCGGCGGGCGCCGCGATGGTGAACGCTCCTCTCGGTGAGGCGCAGGTCGTGGCGAAAGTGCAGCGACCCAGTCCCGCCGAGCTCGACGCGATGCCCAGTGGGGTCGTGATCATCAGCCTCTTTGGCACCGGACCGGAGGCGTACTTGGCCAATCGTCAGGTGACGGCGCTGGCATTGGAGCGCGTCCCGCGGATTACGCGCGCGCAGTCCATGGACGTGCTGTCATCGCAGGCCACGGTTGCCGGGTACAAGGCCGTTCTGGTCGCCGCGAGTGAGTCGGCGAAGCTGTTCCCCATGCTCACGACCGCGGCCGGTTCGCTCATTCCGTCGAAGGTCTTCGTGATCGGCGCCGGCGTCGCCGGCCTGCAAGCGATCGCAACGGCTCGGCGCCTCGGCGCCGTGGTGAGCGCGTTCGACGTCCGGCCCGCGGCTCGTGAGCAGGTGCTTTCGCTCGGCGCCACGTTCGTCGCTGCGGACACGATCACGCAATCCGCCGAAGCGGCTGGCGGCTACGCTCGGGCGCAGACTGACGATGAGCAAGCGCGCACGCTCGCCGCGATCGCTGCGCACGTGCCGCAAGTCGATGTCATCATCACCACGGCTCAAATCCCCGGCAAGCCTGCTCCTCGACTGATTACGAAAGAGATGGTCGCGGCGATGCGACCAGGTTCAGTCATTGTTGATCTCGCCGCCGAGACCGGGGGAAACTGCGAGCTGACGGTGCCTGGTGAGACGATCGAGGCGAACGGGGTGCGCATTGTCGGTGCCGTCAATCTGCCGTCGACGGTACCCCTGCACGCGAGCTTCATGTTCAGCAAGAACATCGTGACGTTGCTCGGGGCATTGATCAAAGACGGGGAGATGCGTCTCGATCCCGAGGACGAGATCACAAAGGCCATGTTGATTGCGCACAACGGAGCACTCAAGTGACGTCGATCACGGAGCTGTACGTGTTCGTGCTGGCCGCGTTCGTCGGCTACCAAGTCATCACGCGCGTGCCGCCGTTGCTGCACACGCCGCTCATGTCGGCGACGAACGCGATCTCCGGGATCTCGCTCGTTGGCTCACTGGTCGCGGCGGGCGCGCACGAGACGCCCGTGAGCACCATCCTCGGATTCATCGCGGTAACCTCGGCGACGATCAACGTCGTCGGCGGGTTCCTGATCACGGATCGGATGCTCAGGATGTTCAAGCGCGAACCCCGAGGCTCGGCTGCGCCGAGCTCGGGACAGGGGGGCGTTGAGCCCCTCCCGGCGGCCGAGCGAAGCGAAGGCCGCGACGGCAAGCGTCCGTAGCCGATGCCCGTCCGCGATCTTTTCATCGAGGCGACGTACCTCGCCGCGTCGGTGATGTTCATCCTCGGGTTGCGCAGCCTCACGCGACCCGAGTTCGCCCGCCGCGGGATGCAGCAGGCCGCGATCGGCATGGTGCTCGCGATCGTTGGCACGCTCGTCAAGCACGAGATCGTCGAATACCAATGGATCATCGCCGGCCTCGCGCTCGGGAGCCTGATCGGATATCCGCTGGGGCAGTTCGTGCCGATGACGGCAATGCCGCAACGAATCGCGATCTCGCATATGTTCGGCGCGGTGGCCGCGACGCTGGTAGGCGTGGCCGAGTACTACAACTCGGGCGGCGTGCTGGATCACGCACGAATGATGGCGCTGGGCTTCGAGGTGATGTTCGGATCCCTTACGATCACCGGCAGCTTCATGGCGTTCTCGAAGCTGCAGGAGTTGATCCCCGGCCGGCCGATCACGTTCCGTGGGCAGAACGCCTTCAATCTCGCATTGTTCGCGCTGACGTTCGGGATCTTCATCTACCTCATCGTCCGACCCGATCAGACGACGTATTTCTACGCGATGATCGCGCTTGGGCTCGTGATCGGCGTGTCCATGGTGTTGCCGATCGGCGGCGCGGATATGCCCGTGGTGGTGTCGCTGCTCAACTCGTACGCCGGTCTGGCGTCATCGGCGACCGGGTTCGCGATCGGAAACAACGTGCTGATCATCGCCGGGGCGCTCGATGGCGCATCCGGGTTCTTGCTCTCGATCCTCATGAGCAAGGCGATGAACCGGTCGTTCGCCAACGTCTTGTTCGGCGCGTTCGGCAGTGTGGTCAAGACAACGAAGACGCTCGCCGCCGGCCAGGCGTACACGCCGGTCACGGCCGAGGATGCGGCGATGCGGCTCGCGTACGCGGGGCGAGTCATCATCGTGCCCGGCTATGGCATGGCCGTCGCGCAATCGCAGCATGTGGTGCGTGAGCTGGCCGAGTTGATCGAGCATCGCGGCGGCGACGTGAAATACGCTATTCATCCCGTCGCCGGCCGCATGCCCGGACACATGAACGTGTTGCTCGCCGAGGCCGACGTTCCGTATGATCGCCTCTATGACATGGAGCAGATCAACGGCGAGTTCGAGAAGACCGACGTCGTGCTCGTCATCGGCGCCAACGACGTCGTCAATCCCGCCGCGCGGAACGACCCTGGGAGCCCCATCTATGGCATGCCGATCCTGAACGTCGATCGAGCGAAAAGTGTGATCGTCATGAAGCGCTCCATGAATCCGGGGTTCGCTGGCATCGAGAACGAGCTGTTCTACGATGCCAAGACGAGTATGCTGTTCGGCGACGCCAAGGCCTCGCTCACCAAGTTGGTCACCGAAGTCAAGAACGTTTAGACTGCCGCCGAGCCGGATAGCGCATGGGCCCGTTCTAGCGGCGACTCCCGGTCGAGTTGTCGACCCAAGAAGCGCCGGATGGTTTCGGCGATCTCGGCCGCGTGGGTCTCGAGCGCGAAGTGGCCGGTGTCGAGGAATCGCACCTCGGCTTTCGGCAGATCCCTCTTGAACGCCTCGGCGCCAGCAGGAAGAAAGAACGGATCATTCTTTCCCCAGACGGCGAGCAACGGTGGCTGGTGCGCGCGGAAGTACGCCTGGAACTTGGGGTAGAGCGCGACATTGGACGCGTAGTCGAGGAAGAGGTCGAGCTGGATCTCGTCGTTCCCGGGCCGGGCGAGGAGGGCCGAGTCGAGCGTCCAGGCCTCGGGTGCGAGCAGCGTCGTGTCGGAGACACCATAGCTGTATTGCCACTGGGTGGCCTCGGGCTTCAAGAACGCGCGAAGCGCGGTGCGATTCTCGAGTGTCGGTGAGCGCCAGTAGTTCTGGATCGGGTTCCAGCCCTCGACGCTCAGGCCTTCTTCATACGCGTTGCCGTTCTGCGAGATGATCGCCGTGATGCGCTCCGGGTGGGCGAGCGCCAGGCGCAACCCCACAGGTGCACCGTAGTCGAACACGTAAATCGCATAGCGCGAGAGGCCGATGGCGTTGGTGAACGTGTCGATGATCGCGGCCAAGCGATCGAACGTTGACCGATCGGGCGACTCCGAGAAGCCGAACCCGGGTAAATCGGGCGCGACGACGTGATAGTGCGCGGCCAGTAGCGGAATCAGGTCGCGGAACATGTGCGAGGACGTTGGGAATCCGTGCAGTAGCAGTACAGCGGGGGCGCTCGGGTCGCCGGCTTCGCGATAGAAGACCGGGCCGGCGCTGCGGTAATGGACCGTCATGGGACACCTCAAAGGGGTTGGAGCATTCTGCCTATCTATATGCACGGATGCTAGGCAGATTGTCCTAACTTGTCAACCCCCAGTTTGCTGGGTAGACTGTTTTTTTTTTCGGCTCGCTCGGGAGGCGCGCGCGCTGCGCGCAGTGCTGCGCAAGCAGGCGGAGTCGATCGCGGCCGGTGACCGTTCGCTCATCGCGACGGCCGAGATCAATCGTGTATTGAAGGCGGCGCGGAGTTATCCGCAGCTCGAGAAGGGCGAGCTGCGTACGGTGACGACGGTCACCGATCCGATCGGGGCGCTGTCAGATGCGGCAATCGCTATAAGGCGGCCGCGCGATACGAGCGGCTGAAGCGCGCAGCGTCAACTCGAAAGGGCTGACGCTGCTGCGCTTCACGCCATTACACGCGCGGTGGCTCGGAGGCGACGGGACCAGGCGTCGGCGCAGGCGCCGCCGCTTTCTTTGACTTCGCCTTGGGCGTTGCGTCGGCGACAACTGGTGCCGGCGCGGGTGCTGCGGCAACTGGCTGCGGCGCAGGTGCCGGAGCTGCCTTGACGGGTGCTGCCACTTTCGCCGGCGCAGCCACTTTCGCCGGCGCAGCCACTTTCGCTGGCGCAGCAGCAGCCTTCACTGGCGCAGCAGCTTTCACCGGTGCAGCGACTTTCGCCGGTGCGGCGGCTTTCTTCGCTGGTGCGGCCGCCTTTGCTGGCGCGGCTGCTTTCTTCGCGACCTTTGCGGTCGCCGGCGCGCTCGCGGCGCGACGCGCTGATGCCTTACGCGTGCTGCTGCGCGCACTCGCGCGCTTTGTCGATTTCGCGCGAGCGGGTTTGCGGGCCGACTTCGTTGGACGGCGGGTGCGCTTCGAACTGGCCATGGCGCTTGCTCCGATGTGCGGGTGGAGAATGCGTGCGCCTACGACGTGCTCCGTGTAGGGTAGCTCAGTGCGTGGGTAACGGCCAGCGTCTCGTCTCACCGTGTGATGGAATCCACAGCCGACGTGGCTCGAGTCCGGCGCTCACCCATGCAGCGGCGGTGCGTTTGGGGGGTTCGTCCATTGGCTCATCGGTCAGCTGGAACGTCCCCCAATGCATCCCCACCATCGTCGGCTCGCCGCCCAGTGCCTGGACCGCGGCCACCGCGCGCTCGGGATCGATGTGGACGGGACCCATGAACCACTCCGGGTTGTAGGCCCCAATCGGCATCAGAACGGCGTCGAACGGTCCGAGCCGCTGGCCGATTTCGGGAAAAACCGGGTGGGCGCCGGTGTCGCCGGCAAAAAATACCGACCGACGACTGTCGCGGATGACCCAGCCGCACCATAAGGTCCCGTTCCGGTTGTCGAGTCGGCGACCCGAGAAGTGCTGCGCCGGGGTCGCCGTGAGCGCTATGGGCCCCAGGTCGGTCCGGTCCCACCAATCGAGCTCCCTGACCTGGCTCGCTCCCCGATTTCGCAGCCAATGGCCAACGCCAAGCGGTGCGCGCCATTCGGCATTCGGGTACCGCTCCACTAATCGGCGAACGGTCGGCCGATCCAGGTGGTCGTAATGATCGTGCGAGAGGACCACCCCATCGATCGGCGGCAGGGCATCAAAGTGGACGCCCGGCCGCGTCCACCGTCTTGGCCCGAGCCACGATATCGGGGAGGCACGGTCTCCCCAGACCGGATCCAACAAGAGATTCTGGCCGCCGATCTGGACGAGAAAGCTCGAGTGGCCGATCCACGTTATGGCCATCGCGTCGGGCGATTCCCGGGCCGAGAAGCGTGGCGCCACCGGGCGGTGGGCGGCGGCGAACGTCGAGCGATCCGGCGTCTGCCGGGTTCGCGATCGGGGGCGCTCGAACAGGGCCCATTTGAGGAACTGGCCGAACCGACTCTGTTGGCTGCCGGGGCCCCAGGGGTTCTGAAAACCGCCCCCGGGGCGGTGGTGGGCCGGGGAGCTCACCTGACTCCTGCCCTCAGGATCCTAGACAGGAAGGGCGGTATATCCAGGATCTTATGCGCCTCGGCGACTTTCGAATCGCGTTTCTCCGGGGTCCACCAGGGTTCGACCAGGGCGTCGAGCGATGGCCGGGACATCTGACCCGGCTCGAGCCGGTCCGCGAAGGCCATGGCGGCGCGGATGCACGAGGCCTCCGCGCGCGGCTCCTTACCGCGATACCGCACGCCGAGTGCGTGATGGCGGGCGTGCGTCGCTTCGTGTACGAGCGTCAACGCGAGATCCTCGATCGTGCCTCTCGTTGCGTAACGAAGATCCAGCGCGACAGCTCTCACGCCGGTATTCCAATGGGTGTTTCCCGCCGGAATGAACCAGATGCCTCCGACATCGCGCCGGAGCCGGGCGCCGAGCCTCGGGTCGTAGCGATCGATCAGTTCCAGCGCAAGCGCGAGGCGTGCGCGCAGTAGCACATTCAAGCCGCCTTCATCCCATGACACGACGGTCAGACCGCCGATCACGACGTTGCCGGACATCTTCGAGAGTACGCGCCAAATGATGGAACCCGAGAGCGATCGCCGATGGTTCGAGACGAGGTGGTCGGGGCGTCTACGAAATCTGGGTTTCACGTTGGATCACATCGTCCGGTGTCGGTCGATCGACTCAGGGCGCATCCTCATACCAGGAAGTATCCGGGGCGAGCCCGTACAATTCCTGTTCGGCACGAACAACGGATGGTGGTGCTCCCTCTATCAATCGTACGTGGAGGCTCGCGGTCTGCCAGTCTTCCTGAACGACGATGGGCGCGAGCGTGCGCGGGCCGGCGAGGTTAGGGTGTTCGGACGGATGTGGCAGGCGAACGGCGTTCCGTTCGGCGATACGGTCGCCAACTGGCAGCCACCGTTGGCGGGACGATTCGGCGCATACTGTCTGATGGAGAGCGTGGTTGCCATCGATGCGTCGGTGCCAGCCATGGCGGTCGTGTCGGCCGACCAACGGCCGGCGCTTGCCGGCGCGTTGTGCCGTGTGCCGCTGATCCCAAAGACTTGGAAGGGCACATGCTACACCGCCGCTGTGAGTGATGCGGTGTTCGGGGTCGGATACGAATGGCACTCGACGGTCACACCCGCCTATCTGGCGACGCGACGGACTCGCGCCGGACGGAACGGTCGAGCGGAGATCGAGCTGCGGCTCCCCGGAGACATCGCCGTGACGCAAGAGGTCGGCGTGGCCGACGCATGCAACGTCGCGCCCTTGGCCGAGGCTGGCATCACGCGATGCGATGGGATGCTTGGCGCCGACTTTTGGTGCCGCTGGATCACGGTATTCGACTTCCCCGCCAGCGAGTTGCTACTCTTCCCGTATGACTGAACGCGAGATGACGCAGCCCCGCGTCCGAGCGCCCCAGTTCCCGACCGGGCTCGATTGGATCAACACCGGCGGTCAGGCGACGATGAACCTCGACGCGTGGAAGGGGAAGATCGTCTTCCTGGACTTCTGGACCTACGGCTGAATCAATTGCATTCACGTACTCCCGCAGTTGCGGGAGCTCGAACGACGGTTCCCGCGGGAGATCGCGATCATCGGCGTCTCCAGCGGCAAGTTCATCGCCGAGCGCGAAACAGCACGGATTCGCGAGGCGGCGTTACGCCTCGACAATCTCCACCCGATCGTCAACGATCGGCAGTTTCGCATCTGGCGCAGCTACGCCGTGCAAGCGTGGCCGACAGTCGTGGCGATCGACCCCAAGGGGTACGTCGTCGGCTCGCACGCCGGTGAGTTCACGAGCGAGATGCTGGAACCGTTCGTCGAGCGGCTCATTGGCGCGTTCGATCCAGAGGGACTGATCGATCGGACGCCGCGCCATTTTCCGGCCGACGCGCCGGCCATCACTCCTGGCGTCCTTCGCTATCCGGGCAAGGTCACCATAGACGGCGATCGTATGGCCATCGCAGATAGCGGGCACGACCGTGTGCTGGTCGGTCGGCTGCTCAACGGCACGATGCGGGTCGATCGCGTGATCGAATCGCTGTCCTCTCCACAGGGCGTCGCGTTCGCTGGCGAGCGACTGTACATCGCGGACCGAGCACACCATCGCGTCTGTTTCGTGGATCTCCCGAGCGGCGAGCTCGAGACCATCGCCGGCCATATATCCTCGCCCTGGGATCTGACCGTTGTAGGCTCGGCCGTCTATGTCGCCGGGGCAGGACGGCATCAGATCTGGCGCATCGAGGGACGCTCGGTGTCGCTATTTGCCGGCGCGCCGGGCGAGGACATTGTCGATGGCCCCGCGCAGGCGGCGCTATTGGCGCAGCCCATGGGCATCGCGGGCGGTCCCGACCGCGTTGATTTCGTCGACGCCGAGTCCAGCGCGGTCCGGTTTGCGACGCTCGGCGCTGGGCCCAAAGTGCACACGATCGTTGGTACCGGGTTGTTCGACTTTGGCGACAAGGACGGCGTCGGTGACGAGGTCCGGCTGCAGCACAGCCAAGGGATCGCGCGGCATCCCGATGGCCGGCTGCTCATCGCGGATTCGTACAACGACGCGATCAAGTGGGTCGATCCCGCGACACGACGCGTCGAGACCTGGATCAAGGGACTTTCCGAGCCGAGTGGTCTGGTGTATCACGGGGGCAAGGTGTACGTCGCGGATACGAACGCGCATCGCGTCGCCATCATCGATGAAGCGACGGGGACAATCGATACTCTCTCTGTGGTGATATGAAGATTTTGATTGCGTTGGGACTGCTTGGTGCGACTACGGCATTGGCGCAAAAAAATGCGCAGCGCGACGATCCGTTTTATACGACCAATCGCATCGATTGGCCCGGGCCAAATGACTATCGGCTCGCCGATGGCGAGCCCGGGCCGGCCTACTGGCAGCAGCGCGCGGATTACACGATCAGCGCGACGCTCGACACCGCGGCGAAGACCGTCACGGGTCACGTGACCGTACGCTACACCAACAACTCGCCGGACACGCTGCGGTTCGTGTGGATGCAGCTCGATCAGAATCTGTTTCGCGACGGCAGCGAGGGCTCGGTCCTCTTCGCGCAAGACTCGCGTTGGGGGCATCGCGGGTTCAGCGGCGGGTACTCGCTGGCGCGGGTCAGCGTTGACGGGCAGGCCGTCACGCCGAAGATCGATGATACGATGATGCGGTTGGATCTGCCTGGGCCGGTGCCGCCTCACGGTGGAAAATTGACCATCGGCATCGACTTCTCGTTCATGGTGCCGGAGCACGGCGCGGATCGCATGGGGCGCGATGGGACACTCTATGAGATCGCCCAATGGTATCCACGCATGGCCGTCTACGATGACGTCCGTGGATGGAACGTCGATCAGTACCTCGGCCAAGGCGAGTTCTATCTCGAGTACGGCAACATCGACTACTCGGTCACGGTACCCGCTGGATACACAGTGGCCGGTTCTGGTGTACTTCAAAACGGAGCTGAAATACTCACGGCCAAGGAACGCGCCCGACTCGCGCGTGCGAGCGCGGCGAGCAGTGTTATTGCCGTTATTGCAGACTCCGAGGCGGTGGCCCGGCCGACGCCTGGGACGAAGACGTGGCGATTCCGGGCCGAGCGGGTGAGAGACGTCGCGTGGGCCGCCGCACCCGATTTCCGGTGGGACGCGACGAGTTGGAATGGTGTGCTATGCCAGTCCTACTACCAGATCGCGAAGGCCAACAAGGCCTGGGAATCGGCGGCCGAGCAGACGCAGTGGACGATCCGCCAGTACTCGGAGCTCGTGTATCCGTATCCGTACCCGCAGGCGACTTCGGTCGCCGGTCCAGTCGGCGGGATGGAATATCCAATGTTCGTGATGGTTCACTACGGAAGCGAGGATCCCAAGTCGATCTTCGGTACGATCAATCACGAGCACGGCCATGAGTGGTTCCCCATGATCGTCGGCTCGAATGAGCGACGGTACGCGTGGATGGACGAGGGATTCAACACGTACTTGAACGCGTTCGCGAATGACGCGCGGTATCCTGGCGCGAGCGCATGGGGCGGGTATGTGGCGAGCTGGAAGGATGTCGTCGATAACGGCCTGCAGTCGCCGCTCATGACGTCGCCCGATCACATCGCCGCGGCCGCGCTCGGCGCGATCGGGTACACGAAGCCCGGCGCCGTGCTGCTCGCGCTGCGCGATAACGTGGTCGGTCGCGAGACCATGGACCGGGCGATGCGGGAGTACGTGCGGCGCTGGGCGTTCAAGCATCCGACGCCAGGCGACTGGTTCCGGACGATCGAGAACGTGTCGGGACAAGATCTGGCGTGGTTCTGGCGCGGGTTCTTTTACTCTACCGATGTGCTCGATATCGGCATCGATAATGTCGTGAACAGCGAGCAAGACGGTGCGCAGGTGGCGGTCGTGACCCTGAGCAAGAACACGTCAATACTATTTCCGGTGTCGATGCGCCTCGCGCTGGCGGATGGGTCAATGCAGGACGTCCACCTGCCGGTCGACATCTGGTCGCGCGGCAATGTGTTCAAGGCGACGGTCGCGGTGAAGAGCGCGGTCATGGGCGCGCGGCTGTGGCCGGACGGTGCCGTGCCCGACTGGAACGCGGCGAACGACACTTGGGGCACTCCGCCCGCGGCTGCCGACTTGACGGTCAAGGGGCGTGGGGCCACGAGTGGCGGATTGAACGCACCGAGCGTCCAATAAATGCGGGGGTCCGTCTCGTATCTGTTATCCTATAGTGCTATAGTACTATAGGAGTTGTGGTCAGCACCCAACGAGGAATTACATGCTCAAGTACGGGTACGGCATCCTGTCGACACACTGGTGGATCCCGATCGTGTTCGTCGTGATCGCGGGTCACATCACCAACGTGTGCGTGACACTCTTTCTGCACCGCTCGCAAACGCATCGCAGCGTGACCTTCCACGCGATCGCGTCGATCCCCATGCGCATCTGGCTGTGGCTGACGACGTCGATCGTGACCAAGGAATGGGTGGCCGTGCACCGCAAGCACCACGCGTTCGCGGACCGCGAGGGCGATCCCCATAGCCCGCTGCTCGAGGGGCTCCGCAACATCTTGATCAAGGGCGCGTTCTACTATCGGAAGACCATCGGACAGCCCGGCGTGCTGGAGAAATACGGCAAGGGCACGCCGAACGATTGGCTCGAGCGCCATCTCCTCACCCGGCGAAATACCCTCGGCATTGTTTTGCTGCTCGGGA
>Ga0210409_10000705_pt1 | contig 49815 bp, 42 predicted proteins | sample IncBWH17MmetaG_FD_161649 | JGI IMG/M metagenome (GOLD analysis project Ga0210409, IMG submission 161649) | Forest soil microbial communities from Barre Woods Harvard Forest LTER site, Petersham, Massachusetts, United States - Inc-BW-H-17-M | ecosystem: Environmental > Terrestrial > Soil >... | reverse complement strand
GACGTGCGCCTCGTTGATCCAGTTGTCGGTCGTGATCTCGTCTTTCAGGTCCACCCGCGTTTCGTTGTTGGTCTTCTTGGTGCCCCACGACACGGCCATCTGGTCGCGCACGCTGGTGAGCTCGTCTTCCTGGCGCACCTTGGCGGTAAGCTCCAGCCGCTGCAAGCCGCTCGGCTGCCAGTCGAGCTTGCCGAAAAACAGGTCCTCGTTAAACGGCGCATCGCTTCCGCCGACGGCGGCTGCCACGGACGGCGGCACCGTGGCCGGGGTGGCGCCGGCTCCAAGCGTAATGCTCACCGGGTCCTTGTTGCGCTTGCCCTCGTAGGCGAAGAAGATGTGGGCCACATCCTGGATGATCGGCCCGCCCAACGATACCCCGAACTGGTTCTGAAACGATTCAGCCTTTCCCTTGCCGGCGGCAACTTCCGCGGGGGTCGCGTCGCGCCACGCCTGCGAGGTGTGATCCCAGAAGGCGTCGCCATGAAACTCGTTGGTGCCGGACTTCGACACCGCGATGATGGCGGCGCTGCTGACCTGGTCGAACTCCGCCTTGTAGTTCTGCGAGACGACCTTGTATTCCTTGATGGCCGACTGGGGGAACGGATTGCCCCGGCTGGAGTCCTGACCGGTGATTCCGCCCTGCAGCACATAGTTCTTCTGGCCGACCCCGTCGACGTAGACGTTCACGTTCGTGTCCGCCTGGGCGCCGCCCTGCAGCCTCGTGGTGCCGTCGGAGGCCGTGGTGAAGCTCACGCCGGGCGCCAGGTCCGCGAAGCTCAGGAAGTTGCGCGTGATCTGGGGCAGCGACTGGATCTGCTTCTGCGTGATGACGGTTCCGACCTCGGACGTTTTCTTCTCGACGATCGTTTCGCCGACGACCACCACCTGCTCAAGGTTGGCCGACGTCCCGGTGACTGCGATGTTCAGGTCAGCGCTTTCTCCCACGTGCAGCGTCACGACCTGGGTTTTCTGATCGTAGCCCTCGGCACTGACCTCGATCCGGTAATTGCCCGGATCCAGGCCGGTGAGCGCGTAGCTGCCGTCTTCCCGCGTCACGGCGCGCGTCGTGAAGCCATTGTCGACATTGGTGGCCACCACGCTCACGCCGGCCTTCGCGGGGGTCTGTCCCAGCGTGATGTGGCCCCGAAGTATCGCGGTGCTCAGCTGCGCCTGCGCTGGCTGCCACAGCGCGAGCCACGCGCCCGCCAGTGCGGCCATTGCGGCGACGATTGCTTTCATCCACTTCGAACGCGATTTCATGGCTTGCTCCTCCTCCATCAAAACGCCTTCCTTCCAGGCCGGAAACTTCTATCGAGGCTTTGGGGATGCGACCGCTGCCGTGCCTTCCTGCGCCCCGCCACAGGAGCTGCGAACCACGAGCTCGGAGCGCAGCGTCTGGGGCTTGACGCTCGCGAGGTTCTTGGTCTCGATCGACAGCGCCAGCCGTTCGAGCGCGATCGAGCCGAGCTCGGCGATGCGCACGCGCACCGTCGTCAGGGGCGGATTGACGAAGCGCGCCAGCGGAATGTCGTCGAACCCGACCAGCGCGATGTCGTGCGGCACCCGGACCCCGGCCTCGCTCAGGCAGAACAGGCACCCGATCGCCATCGCATCGTTGGCCGCGAAGATCGCGCCGGGGCGCCGTTCCATCGCGAGGATCCGGTTGCCGACCCGCCAGCCGGACTCCTCGGTGAAATCGCCCGACAGGACCAGCGGCTCGGAGGCAGGCAGCAGCTGGGCCAGCGCCTCGCGATAGCCGCGCAGGCGCTCCTGCGCCTCGAAATTGGGCTCGGGCCCAGCGATGAACGCGATCGACTTGTGGCCCAGCCCGGCCAGGTGCCGCACCATCGCATAGGCGCCGCCGTAGTTGTCGACCGTCAGGCTGGTGGCCTGCACGCCGTCGCCGCGCGTGTTCATCAGCACCACCGGCAGACCGCGCGGCAGGTTGTCGGCCAGCGCGCGCGCGTCCAGGTGCGGCGACATGATCAGCAGGCCGTCGACCCGGCCGCTCATCGCCTTGATGGCCGCCGCCGCCTCGGCCCGGTCACCGTGGGAACCCGACAGCAGCAGGTGCAGGCCGTGGCTGCGCGCCGCGGTGTCGATGCCGCGGATCAGCTCCGAGAAGAACTCGCCGTGCAGGTCGGGCAGCAGCACGCCGATCGTCTGGGTGCGCCGTGTGATCAGACTCCGTGCGGCCCCGCTGGGCACGAATCCGAGTTCGCGCGCAACGGTCTGAACGCGGGCTCGGGTCTGCGGTGAAACGTTGGCGTGTTCGTTCAGCGCACGCGAGACGGTCGCGACCGATACGTTCGCGGCTCGTGCAACGTCCCGGATGGTCGCTGCCAACCTGTCTCCCGACGCGCGGCCCTTCTCTCGGTCGAAAGAGCTCGCGTTTGTTTTTCGTATGGAAACGTTTCCATAAAAAATGTATCAGGCGACGCCATCTGAATGAAATGTGCGCTGCCGCAAAGTAAGGGCTTTGTTGCGCCCGGGCGACGAGCCGATCCGCACGAGAAGCCCGGCCCGACCCGGCGCGGGGTCAGGCCGGCGGGCCGATCCGGCGTCCTTCGGGCTCCGACGAGAAAAAGTGCAGGTGCTCGACCGCCAGCCGAAGCTGCAGCCGGGCGCCGGGTTGCGGCAGCGGCCGCGGAGGCACGCGTGCGATCAGCTCGTGGGGGCCGCAGCGCAGCACCAGGTGCAGTTCGGGTCCGATCGGTTCGATCGCCTCCAGCGTCGCGGCCAGGGTCGGCCCGATCGGCGCTGCGGTGTCAGCCAGCAGCACATGCTCGGGTCGCACTCCGAGCACCACGTCCGCGCCGCCGGCGCCGCCTGCGTGGAACCGAGCCGCGCCTGCGCCATCCAGTTGCAGAATCTCCACGCCCACATCCAGGTTGGCGCCGTCGCGGTCCAGACGTCCCGGCAGGAAGTTCATCGCCGGACTTCCGAGAAACCCTGCCACGAACCGGTTGGCCGGCCGCTGGTACAGGGCGAGCGGCGTGTCGATCTGCTGGATGCGCCCGCGATCGAGCACCACGATGCGCTGGCCCAGCGTCATCGCCTCGATCTGATCGTGCGTGACGTAGATCATCGTGGCGCCCACCTGCCGGTGCAGCCGCGCCAGTTCGATCCGCATCGACTGGCGCAAGCGGGCATCCAGGTTGGACAGCGGTTCGTCCAGCAGGAACACCGCCGGGTCGCGCACCAGCGCCCGCGCCAGCGCCACGCGCTGGCGCTGGCCGCCCGACAGGGCGCGCGGCAGCCGCTCGAGCAGCGACTCGAGTTCCAGCGTGCGGGCGGTGGCCTGCACGCGTTGCCCGATCTGGGTGAGCGGCACTTTGCGCACCTTCAGGCCGAAGGCGATGTTCTGCGCCACCGTCATATGAGGGAACAGCGCATAGCTCTGGAACACCATGGCGATGTCGCGGTCCTTGGGAGCGACCTCGTTGACCGGGCGTCCGCCGATCGACACCGCGCCCGAGCTGATCGATTCCAGGCCCGCGATCATCCGCAGCAGGGTCGACTTGCCGCAGCCCGACGGCCCGACCAGGACCATCAGCTCGCGGTCGGCCACCTCGAAGCTGGCGTCCTGCACGGCGACCTGGCCGCCCTCGTAGACTTTGCAGACACCCTGCAGCTGAACGCTGGCCACCCGTCTCTCCGCGCGAGGCGTCCGGCGCACCGCCGCCGGACAGTTGACGTTTACATCAGGCGCACCGTCCCGGGTAGATCTCGGAAATGCGCACCCTATGGTAACGTTTACATCAGATGGACCGGGCAACGCCAATGAAGTCCGCAACCGCATCGCCGACCCGCAGGTTCCCGGACGGATTCCTGTGGGGAGCCGCCACGTCCGCCTACCAGGTCGAGGGTTCGCCGCTGGCCGATGGCGCGGGCCCGAGCATCTGGCACCGCTTCGTGCACACGCCCGGCCTGGTGCGCAACGGCGACACGGGCGATGTCGCCTGCGATCATTATCGGCGCTTCAAGTCGGATGTCGCGCTGATGAAGCGGCTCGGGCTGACCGCATACCGGTTCAGCGTGTCGTGGAGCCGGGTGCTGCCCGAGGGCGTGGGCAGCGTCAACCCGAAGGGGCTGGGCTTTTACGAGCGCCTGGTCGACGAACTGCTCGGTGCCGGTATCGAGCCGATGATCACGCTGTATCACTGGGACCTGCCGGCGGCCCTGGACGACCGGGGCGGCTGGCTCAACCCCGATGTGGCGAACTGGTTCGCCGACTACGCCCAGACGATGTACCGCCGGCTCGATGACCGGGTCAAGCTGTGGGCGACGCTGAACGAGCCGTGGGTCGTCACGGACGGCGGCTACCTGCACGGCGCGCTGGCGCCCGGGCATCGCAACGTCTATGAAGCGCCGATCGCTTCGCACCACCTGCTGCGCGCGCACGGGACCGCGGTGCAGGCGTACCGCGCCTGGGGCCACCATCAGGTGGGAATCGTCGTGAACATCGAACCGAAGTATCCGGCTTCCAGCAGCCCGGCAGACATCGCGGCGACCGCCCGCGCGCGCGCCTACATGAACGAGCAATACCTGGATCCGGTGTTCCTGGGCCGCTACCCCGAGGAACTGAAGCAGATCTTCGGCGAGGCCTGGCCGGCATGGCCAGCGTCCGATTTGAACCTGATCCGGCAGCCGATCGATTTCGTCGGTATCAACTACTACACGCGCAGCGTCACGCGCTCTGACCCGGACGCCTGGCCGCTCAAAGCCTCGCGGGTCAAGCAGGACGGCGCCGTTTACACCGAAACCGACTGGGAGGTGTACCCGCAAGGTCTGACCGACACCCTGACCTGGGTGCGCGACCGGTACGGACCCATCCCGCAGTACGTGACCGAAAACGGCGCCGCCTTCCCCGACCCGGCAACCGTTGGCGCCGAGCCGCTCGATGATCCGGCCCGCACCGGCTACCTGCACGAGCACCTGCAGGCAATCCGCGCGGCCATCGAGCAGGGGGTGGATGTGCGCGGCTACTACGTCTGGTCGCTGCTCGACAACCTGGAATGGTCGCTGGGTTTTTCCAAGCGCTTCGGCATCATCCACGTCGATTTCGCCACGCTGGAGCGCACGCTGAAAGCGAGCGCCCTCGCCTACTCGAAAGTGATCGAATCGCACGGCGCGGTGTTGAGCGAGCCGGCATAATCGGCCTCTGTCACCCGGGGCAGCCGTGCCAATGACCGTCCGACCCGCGCAGCCGGCCGACCGAGCGCAGCTCGCGCGCCTGTTCGATCTGTATCGGCAGTTCTATCAACAACCGCCCGACCTGCCGCTGGCGCAGGATTTCATCGGCGAACGGCTCGCGAACCACGATTCGGTCATATTCGTCGCGACGGCAGAACCGCACACGCTGGTCGGCTTCACGCAGCTCTACCCGACGCTGTGCTCGGTGTCCGCGGCGAAGATCTATGTTCTGTACGACCTGTTCGTGGCGCCGTCGGCGCGCCGCAGCGGAGCAGCGCGGGCGCTGATGCTGGCGGCCCAGGCCCACGCGCAGCAGACCGGAGCGGTTCGATTGGAGCTCGCCACCGCGCGGACCAATGTACAGGCCCAGGCGCTGTATGAGTCGCTGGGGTGGGTGCGGGATGAGGCGTTCTACCGGTACAACCTGGACATCGACTGACCACGGCCATATCCGAAATCAACTCGACGACTTCGCTGGAGTAAACGCTCAACGGCTGACCGGACCCTCTGGCGGCCGAGCGCGGATGTTCTCCCTCTCCCGCTAGCGGGAGAGGGTTGGGGTGAGGGCGGGAGCGGTTACTGGGTATAGACAATGCCGTGCACTTGAGCAGTCCAGCGTGCGTACCACAAGGCTCCTGTCGCATGCCCGGTCACCGCCACAGTGTGAAGACCGTAAGCGAGATTGATCGGCAGAGTCCAAGCGTAGCCGGTCGCGGGCGGATTCAGAGGGACGCCACCGATCGTGGCGCTGTCGATGACGATTTCGTAAGTTTGGCCAGTACCGCAACTGCGACCTGAACAAGGCGCGTTTCCTTTCGCACCCGACACCTGCACACCCTGACTGGCCGAGTACACCAGCGTTCCGTACCACTCGGTCCAGGTTCCCAGATCGAACGTCATGGTGTCGCTGAAGGTGGCACCATTCACAGCATTGGAAATGAAGTTACAGTTGATCGGCGTGCCCGCCGGGCCGGCGGGGCATTTTCCTATGTTGTAGTCCTTGGCGAATGCCAGCGTTGAGAACAGTAATGCGAAACAGCCTGCAATGAATTGCTTCATTTCCCGCTTCGTTTCTAGTTAGAGGTTCCGAGAACCGCCCCGCTCAGTTGAGTCGTCGCGCCAGCAGCATCGCCTCCACAAAAGTCGATGACTCTTCTTGTGAGTTGATTTCAGCACAAAAAAATTGGGGTTCAATCGCCGTCTCACTCATCCGCGTGAGACACGTTTGTCTATTGCGGGTGCACAAGCGATGACGCCTTGACGGTTTTTTCGAGCGATCGAATCGCGCAAGCGCCGTAGATATGTGGCGCTCCGTCACGGTAGTGCACGCGGACGGTCCGGATCTATTCGACAGATGGACTGGCGGCGACGCCGGCCGCGGCTTGCGCCGCGGCCGGCGCACCCCGGCACGGCGCACCGGCTTTGGATATCAAACCGACCAGGTGACCCGGGGCACAGCTGCCAGTAGCGCCTTCGTGTATTCGTGCTCGGGATGCTCGAGCACGCGCTGCGCCGGGCCGGATTCGACGATGCGCCCGTCGCGCATCACCGCCACCTCGTGTGCCAGGAACTCGACCACGCCGAAATTGTGCGTGATGAACAGGTACGCGACCCCCAGCTCGCGCTGAAGCTGCGTGAGCAGGTTCAGGATCTGGGCCTGCACCGACACGTCCAGGGCCGAGGTGGGCTCGTCGCAGACGATCAACTGCGGCTGCACCGCCAGCGCCCGCGCGATCGCGATGCGCTGGCGCTGGCCGCCGGAGAACTCGTGCGGGTAGCGGTGCAGCGTATCGGTGCGCAGGCCGACCTGGTCCAGCAGCGTGGTGATGCGCTGGCGCCGGTCCCGCGACGACACCTCCGAGCGCAGCGTCGCGATCCCCTCTTCCAGGATCTCGACCACGCGCATGCGCGGGTTCAGCGATGAGTACGGATCCTGGAACACGATCTGGATCTTGCGCCGCGCGCGCTGCAGGGCCTCGCCCTGCAGCTGCGCCAGGGGTTCGCCGTCGAGCAGGGCCTCGCCCTGAACGCGCGCCACGTGCCGGTAAAGCTGCAGCAACGCCTTGCCGGTGGTGGTCTTGCCGCAGCCGGACTCGCCCACCAGCGCGAGCGTGCGGCCGGGGCGGATGGAGAAGCCGATGCCGTCGACGGCTTTGACGTAGCCGACCGTGCGGCGCGTCAGGGCGCTGCGGATCGGGAACCAGACTCGGTAGTCGCTGACGTGGAGCAGCGGCGCCTCGACCCTCACCCCCGACCCCTCTCCCGCAAGCGGGAGAGGGGAGGAACTGCGCTCCTCTCCCATTCCAGAGAGAGGGAAGGAGTTTCTCCCCTCTCCCACGGTAGTGGGAGAGGGGCCGGGGGTGAGGGCGATTGACGGAGCGAAAGTCTTGGCAGAGGGGGCCACATGCTCGGCCACATCCAGCAAGCACCGCACCGAGTGGCCCGGGGCCACCTCGCGCAGCTCCGGTTGAGTGGTCGAGCAACGCTCGATGGCGCTCGGGCAGCGCCCGACGAAGCGGCAGCCGGCAAAGGGGCGATCCAGGCGCGGAACGGTGCCGGCGATGGCGGTCAGCGCCTGGCCGCGCCGGGCCGATTGCGGAAGCGCCCCGAACAACAGGCGCGCGTACGGGTGGCGCGGGTCGGAGAAGAACTCGGCCGCGTCGGCCAGCTCGACCACCTGCCCGGCGTACATCAGCGCGACGCGCTGCGCGATCTGCGACACAACGGCCAGATCGTGAGTGATGAGCAGCATCGCCATTTTCTGCTCGCCTTGCAGCTGGGCCAGCAACTTCAGGATCTGGGCCTGGATCGTCACGTCCAGCGCGGTGGTGGGCTCGTCGGCCACCAGCAGCTCCGGTTCGGCCGACAGCGCGATCGCGATCATCACGCGCTGCTTCTGCCCGCCGGAGAGCTGGAACGGATACTCGCCCATGCGCCGCTCCGGATCGGGGACCTCGACCCGCCGCAGCCACTGCAGCGCGCGCTCGCGCGCGTCGGCCCCGCGCAGCGGCGTATGGCGCTCGATCGTCTCGATCAGCTGCCGTCCGATCGACAGCACCGGATTCAGGCTGGTGGCCGGCTCCTGGAAGATGATGCCGATGCGTCCGCCGCGCACTTCGCGCATCTGGCGTTCCGGCAATCCGGCCAGGTCGACGCCATCGATGCGGACCGCGCCGCCGGCGAGGCGCCCGTTGTCGGGCAACAGTCGCAGGATCGACAGCGCGGTCATCGACTTGCCGCAGCCGGACTCGCCCACCAGCGCGAAGGTGCCGCCGGCCGGGATCTGGAAGCTCGCATCGTCGACCGCGACCACCACGTCGGAGCCGGTGGCGATCTCGGTGCGAAGACCCTGGAGAGCGAACATCGTCGTTTCCATGGCCACCTAGCGCCGCGCAGCGCGCGGGTCGAACGCGTCGCGCACCGCGTCGGCGAACACGTTGGCGGACAGCACCAGCATGAACATGAAGCTGAACGAGGTCGCCAGCGTCCACCAGATCACCGGCTGGCGCCCCAGCTCGAAGCGCGCGGTGTTGATCAGCGTGCCGAAACTCGCCATCGATGGGTCCACGCCGACCCCCACGTACGACAGGATCGCCTCGGCCAGCACCAGCGACGAGAAGTTGATCACGATGTTGATCAGGATCACGTGCATCACGTTCGGCAGCAGGTGCACCCGCATGATGCGCACCGCCGGAACGCCGAAAGCGTGCGCCGCTTGCACGAAGTCGAGCTCGCGCAGCTTGAGCACCTCGCCGCGGATCAGGCGGCACAGGTCGGTCCAGGTCGTCATTCCCAGGATCACGCACAGGAAGAAAAGGCGCGCATCGGTGCGCTCGGCCGCGGTCTGGAACTGATCGGGGTGCGTGTCCAGGTACACGATCAGGATCAGCACGCCGGCCGCGATCAGCAGCACGTACGGAATCGAGTTGATCACCGTCACCACGTACTGGATCGCCTCGTCGACCACCCCACCCAGGTAGCCGGCCGCCAGTCCCAGCCCGGCCGCGATCGGCAACGTGACCAGCGTCGTCATGGTGCCGATCACCAGCGCGGTGCGCACGCTCTTGAGCACGACCGCCAGCAGATCGTTGCCGACACGGTCGGTTCCGAACACGTGGTACTCGGCGGCGAGGGAGGCGATAAGTCCCGCCAGCACGCAGACGGCGGCGGCCGTCGCCAGCACGGTGCGCAGCGGATACGCCGTGCGACCGGAGGCGATCTGCCGCGCAGCCGCCACGATTCCGATGCCGCTGCGGCGCGCCAGCCAGCCGGCCGCCAGCGCTGCGAGGCACGCCGCGGCGGCTGCCCCGGCCGCAATGCCGATCGCCGCTCGCGCGAACACGTCGGCGCGCCATTGCGCCGGCGGATCGGTCAGATCGCGGGCGGCATGCTTCAGCCGCGGGTAGTCGCGCGCCGCGCCCTGCTCGGTCACCTGGGTGCGCCTCTCGAACGCGTGGGTGGCCAGAGGCTGCGAATAGCTGGTTTCGGCCCCCTCCAGCTGATGAACCAGAAGCCGATCCAGCAGCGACGTGGTCACCGGCGAATAGGCCGCCGCCTCCCCGGGCGCGCTGGCCAGCCCCAGGCGGAAGTGCACGCTGTCGGCCAGGCCGAGCGCGACGAACACTGCCAGCACGGTGGCGGCGGCGGCGCCGGCCGGGTCCTTGAAGGTCTGGCTCCAGGTCGCAGCCAGGTGCGGCGTGCGCGCCACGCGCCAGCCGTACAGCAGCGCGCCGATGAACTGCAGGAACAGCACGGCATCGGTCCACAGCACGACCGGCTTCATCGCTCGGCCCTGCCGGCCGCGGCGCGCGCGGGACTCATCGCAGCCGCACCCTCGGATCGGCCCAGCCGTACGCCAGGTCGGTCAGGAGGAACGCCATGATGTAAAGCGCCGAGCCGATGAACACCATCGCCCGCACGATGTTGAAGTCCTGCTGCGTGATGCCCTCGATCGCAAAGCTGCCCAGGCCCGGGATCGTGAAGAAGGTCTCGGTGACGATGGTGCTGGTGAACACGACCGGCAGCAGCAGGCCGGAAGAGGTGATGATCGGGATCAGCGAGTTGCGCAGTACGTGCCCCATCACGCCGAACTCGCTCAGCCCCTTGGCGCGCGCGGTGCGCACGTAGTCCTTGCCGAGCTCCTCCAGGAACACCGCGCGGAACAGGCGCGCCTCCGGACCCAGATAGGCCATCCCGAGCACCGCCACCGGCAGCGCGACGAACAGCGCGCTGGATCCGCCCGACACGAACCCGGAGATCGGCATCAACTGCATAACGCGCGCAAAGACGTACTGACCGGTGATGATGAAGAACAGCGTGGAGATCGACATTAGCGCCACCAGCGCAATGACGCCGGCGCGCTCGAGCGCAGTGGCGCGAAACAGGATCAAGGTGAGGCCAGCGAGCACCGAGGCGGTCACCACCAGCGCCAGCACGGGCAGCGCGATCATCGCCGAGGGCACGACGCGATGGCTGAGCTCCTCGGAGATCACCACGCCCTCGTTGGTGCGGCCCAGATCCAGCGACACCGCCTTGCGCGTCGTCTCGAAAAATACCGTGTCGGTGATCTTGCCCAGGCCGGGGGCGCGCGCGTTCAGGAACAGCGGCCGGTCATAACCCTGCTGGGCCTTCCAGCGCTCGATCGCCTCGGCCGTGACGCGCCGACCGAGCTGCATGCGCGCCATGTCGTCGGGCGTGTTGACCGCGAAGAACAGCACGAAAGTGACTGCGTTGACGCCGAACAGCACCAGCACCGAATACAGCACCCGTCGCAGCGTAAAGGCGACCATCGGCTAGCCCGCTTTGGAGGTGGCGGTCCAGACCAGCGCGGTGCGGCCGTCGCGGCGCTCGCGCCGCTGCCAGATGCGCCAGGCGGGCCAGGCGAGCAGCGCCAGGGCCACCGCCAGCCACGCGAGCGGCCAGGCATGCGGCCGGTTCCACTGGCTGATGCGCGCCATCCGCAGCGCCGGATCGACCCTCAGGTACTGGAGGCGGTCCAGCACGATGATGGTGGGCACGCCGTTGTGCAGCCACTGTTGGTAAGCGCCCGTGTTGCCCGGAAAGATCCCGAACATCCAGATCGCCTCCTGCCGGGTTATCTGCACCATCCGGTCGATCACGGTCTGCCGCCGCGGACCATCGGGCAGGTCCTTCATCTGGCGGTACAGCGCGTCATACTCGGCGTTTTCCCAGTTGCTGTCGTTTTCACCCTTGGTCTTCACGCGCGCCTGCGGCCCGTACATCAGGAACAGGAAGTTCTCCGGGTCCGGGTAATCGCACAGCCAGCCCCAGAACCAGATCTGCTGCGCCCCCTTGAACATCCTTTCCTGGAAGCGGTTGTAGTCGGCGTTGCGCACCTCGAGCTGGATGCCGAGCTTGGCGAACTGCTTGATGACCCAGTCCAGGCGCGCTTGATACCTGGGCCCGACCCCGTTGACGTCGTAGTACAGCACCAGCGGCTTGCCGGTGCTCGCCTCGCGCCCGCCCGGATAGCCGGCTTCGGCCAGCTGGCGCCTGGCGTCCTCCAACGGGCGACGCTGAGCGCGGCCGTCGACCCAGACGTGCGTGACCGGGTTGACACCTTCGGGGCCGTCGCGGTGACCAAACAGGCCCGGCGGAACCGGCCCCATCGCGGTCTGCGCGGCTCCGTACTCGTCGTAGAAGGTCGAGATCCACTCCTCCCAGTCGGTCGCGATCGACAGGGCCTGCCGCAGTTTGCGGTTGCGCGCCGCCTGCTCGGGTGTTGCGCCCTTGCCCACCACCGGATCGAGCATGTTGAAGCCCATGTACCAGCTGTTGGGGTCCACGCCGGTGCGGAACACCAACCCCCGCTCGGTCATCATCGGCGCGCGGCCGGTACCCTCCACCATTTCCTTCTGCAGCGCGAACACGCGGTCGTAACGTTCGATCTCGACCGTGTCGTAGTAACCCTGCAGGAACTTGACGGTCTGAGGCTCCGATTCGCGCTCCAGCGTGGACACCACGCGGTCGACGAACGGCATGCGCTTTCCCGCATCGTCCAGCAGGCCCGCTTCGCGGTCGCCCGGCATGCCCTCGCTCGGGTAGGGCTCGCCGCGATAATTCGGGTTGCGCACCATCACGTAGCGCGTGGCGCTCTGCTCGACCAGCATGTACGGGCCCGTCCCGACCGGCCACAGGTTCAGCGTCAGCGCGCGCTCGCGCATGCCGCGCTGGGAGTAGAAGCGGTCGGCCTCCCACGGGATCGGCGAGAAAAAAGACATCGTCAGCCAGAAGCGGAACTGCGGATACTTACCCTTGATGCGGATCTGCAGCGTGTGATCGTCGAGCGCGCGCGCCCCCGACAACGGCTCCTGGCGCAGGTCGCGCCACGTCAGGTACTGGTCGCGCGCGCTCAGTCCCGCCAGGGCTCGATTGCGCTCGACCGTGAGGCGATCGCTCAGCTCCTGCAAACCCTCGATGAACTCGCTCATCAGCCCGAACAGGCGCGACGGCGTGGTCACGTAAGGACTGGCGAGGCGCTTGATCTGGTAGACGTAGTCATCGGCGGTGAGCTCGCGCGTCGCGGTGGCCGCGCCCGGCAGCGGAAAGTCGGCCGGCGTGGAGCGGTGCGCGATCTGCTCGAGGCTCAGGTCCTGGTACAGGTAGCGCCCCGACGCATCGCGCGCGAAGGCCGGATGCGGCGCGAACAGGATGCCGGGCTTGAGCCGGATCGTGTACACGCTGACCGCGATCCGCGCCGAGTCGGCGTCGTCCGGCAGGCGTTTGCCGTCGCGGTCCAGGTACACCACGTCCGGCAGCGCGGCGGCGGTGCGTCCTTCGAGCTGATAGGGCCGCTTCAGGTAGTGATAACGCAGCAGCGGCTCATAGATGCTGTAGGTCCAGGGCGTCTCGTTGATGTTGTACGAGCTGATCGGATCGAGGAACTTCGGGCGCTCCTGGAACGATGTGAACAGCGTGTTGCTGCCGATCCACTCCACCGGGTACGGCGCGTTCGCAACCGGCCCGCACGCGGCCAGCAGCAGGGCCAGCGCTGCGGCCGCCGCGCGCGGGTGTAGCCGTACCACTGGTGTCCTCCTGAATTTGCTCCAGGCCGGCATCGTCCCTGCGGCGCCGGCTCAAGCGCCGATTGTACGAAAGACCGGACCGAGCGCGCGCCTATCGCTCCCCGCCTTGCCCTCCGGCTCGCCCTCCGGCTTGCCCTCCGTAGCCTTGGCGAAGGAGGGAGCCTTGGCGAAGGAGGGAGCCTTGGCGAAGGAGGGAGCCTTGGCGAAGGAGGGAGCCTTGGCGAAGGCAGGGGGAGGTCAGCGCGGCGGGTCCAGCCCCAGGCTCTGGATCTTGCGGGTGATCGTGTTGCGGCCCAGCCCCAGGCGCGCAGCGGCCTCGATGCGCCGCCCCTGGGTCATCTTCAGCGCGGTGCGGATCACGGTGGACTCGAAGTGGCGCGTGAGCTCGTCGATCACGGCGGCGGTTCCCAGGTGCATCAGCCGCTCCACGTCGACCGCCAGCAGATCGGTCCAGCGCGGCTCCATGGCCACCGTCGCTGCAGCCCCCGAGGCCGCGATCTGAGGCTCGGGCCCGGGCGCCGCCGATGCCGGGGCGGCTTGCGCCGTCCCGGTGTCGCCTGCAGCCGGCTGCAACTCGCCGGGAAGATCCGAAACCTGCACCAGCTGGGCCGGCGCCAGTACCGTGAGCCAGTGGCACAGGTTCTCCAGCTGGCGAACGTTGCCGGGGAACGGCAGCTGGGAGATGCGCTCGGCCGCCTCCGGCGACAGGCGCTTGGCCTCGACCCCGAGGTCGCGCGCGCTGCGCAGCAGGAAATGGCGCGCCAGCAGCGCGATGTCCTCGCGCCGTTCGCGCAACGGCGGCAGCCGCAGCCGGATCACATTGAGCCGGTGGTACAGGTCTTCGCGGAACAGCCCCTGCTTGACGCGCTCGTCCAGGTCCTGGTGGGTGGCGGCGATCACCCGCACGTCGGCGCGCAGCGGCTGGTGACCGCCGACCCGGTAGAAGCAGCCGTCCGACAGCACCCGCAGCAGGCGCGTTTGCAACTCGGCCGGCATGTCGCCGATCTCGTCCAGGAACAGCGTGCCGCCCTCGGCCTGCTCGAAGCGGCCGCGCCGCATTGCCTGCGCGCCGGTGAAGGCGCCCCGTTCGTGGCCGAACAGCTCCGATTCGAGCAGATCGCGCGGGATCGCCGCCGTGTTCAGCGCGATGAACGGCTTGTCGCCGCGCGCGCTGTGGCGGTGCAGCGCGCGCGCCACCACCTCCTTGCCGCTGCCCGATTCGCCGGTGATCAGCACCGTGACCGACGACTGCGACAGGCGCCCGATAGCCCGGAACACCTCGTGCATCGCCGGCGCCTGGCCCAGGATCTCGGGCACCTCGCCGGCGGGCTCGTCCGGGCCGGCAACGCGCAGGCTTTCATCGACCGCGCGCCGGATCAGCGCGACCGCCTTGTCCACGTCGAACGGCTTGGGCAGGTATTCGAAGGCGCCGCCCTGGAACGCCGATACGGCGCTGTCCAGGTCGGAAAACGCGGTCATGATGATCACCGGCAGCGAGGGGTGGCGCTGCTTGACGGTCTGCAACAGCCCGATCCCGCTCACACCGGGCATCCGGATATCGGACACCAGCACCTGCGGGGTTTCCGCCTCCAGTGCAGAGAGCACCTCCTGCGCCTGCGCGAACGCGCGGCACGGCAGGCTCGCTTTGGCGAGGGCGCGCTCGAGCACCCAGCGGATCGAGCGGTCATCGTCGACGATCCAGATCGGTTTCATAGACGTCTCATGCCTCATCGCAGCGGCAGCAGGATCCGAAAGTCGGTCCGGCCCGGAACGCTTTCGAAATCGATCGTGCCGCCGTTCTGGTGAATGAATTCCTGCGCCAGCGAGAGCCCCAACCCGCTGCCGCCCTCCCGCCCTGACACCAGCGGGTCGAACACGCGCTCCTTCAGCTCCTCCGGGATGCCCGGACCATTGTCGATAACACGCAAATCCAGTGCCAGCTTGCTGGGACGGCGCAGCATCGTGACCTGCTGCGCCACCCGGGTGCGCAGCTGCACGCAGGCATCGCCCGCCGCGATGCGGCCGCGCAGCGCCTGGGCCGCGTTGCGAACCACGTTCAGCAGCGCCTGGATCAGCTGCTCGCGGTCGCCCCGGAACTCGGGCACCGAGGCGTCATAATCGCGCTCGATCAGCAGCCCGCTCGGATACTCGGCCAGGATCACCGAGCGGACCCGCTCGCACACCTCGTGGATGTTCAGCTCGGCCACCACGCGCGGGGCACGGTGCGAGGCGAGCACGCGGTCGACCAGCCCCTGCAGACGGTCGGCTTCGGCGATGATGACGCCGGTGTATTCGCGCTCTTCGCGCGTGCGCAGCTCGGTTTCCAGCAGCTGGGCCGCTCCACGGATGCCGCCGAGGGGGTTTTTGATCTCGTGCGCCAGGCTGCGCATCAGCCGGCGGTTGGCTTCGCTCATGTCGAGCTGGCGCTCCTCCCGGTTGACCTTGAGCTGCTGCTCGATCGGCAACAGCTCCAGCGCCAGCGGCGTGTCATCGATGTGCAATGCGGTGGCCACCACGTGCACCGGCAGCGGTTCGCGCAGCGGGCGCCGCAGCAGCATCGACTGCCGCCGCGTTTCGAACTGGCCCGACATCGCATCGTCCATCAGGCGGTCGATCGGCGTCGGGTCGTTGAACAGGCCCCGCGCCAGCTGCCCCTGAAGAATCCGGCGCGAAACGTCCACCATTGCCTCGGCCGACTGATTGACCCAGCGAACGCGGGCTTCGAAGTTGACCACCAGGACGGCGGTGGACAGCAGTTCCAGCCCCGCGTAGCCCGCCGTCGCGTCGGGCGCGAATGAGCTCGGGTCGGCGCGCAGTTTCATTGCGCGCCTTCAAATAGGCTGGGGGGTGAGGGATCTAGTAGCTGTGAGGCGCCAGCTCGCGCTTCAGCGAGGCGATGGAGCCCTCGGAGCGCTGGATATCGTCCAGCAGGCGCTGGGTGCGATCTCGATATCCGACCGAGCCGATGATTTCGCCGGGAGCCGGGTGGGGGGTGCCGTTGTTGAAGTCCTCGCGCAGCCGCGTCAGGCGCTCCTGTTCGATCCGCAGCTCTTCTTCCAGGATCCGGCGCCGGTCGACGTCGCGCATCCTCTGGGTGTCGCGGTCGACGCGGGGAAAGTTGGCCGGCGATACGCCCCGCGCCGCCGCACTCGGGACCGGGACCGGCCGCAGGGCCGGCGCCGAGGTCCCGGGGATCGTCGAGACCACTCCGTCGATCCGGTGGCAATCGTGCCCGGTGGCCGCGTTCGAGAAGGTCTTGTGCCCCTGCTCGTCCACGCAGGCCCAGATCGGCTCGGGCTGCTGTGCCGCCGCCGGAAGGGCGGCCAGCACAGGCCAAAGCAGCGGCCAGCACAGCGCACCAACAGGTCGGAGCAAGGGACGCATCGATTCGGGGCAAATGGTCAATCGCGCGGTCAGTGTACGCGCGGGCTCGTGGCCGGAGCATACCGATTGTGCGCTCATCCGACGGCATTTCCAGCCTTTCGCCCGGGATCCGGTCCGCGTCTTGCGGCAATGCAAAAAGGGGCGGTCGCCCGCCCCTCAGCGCTTCCTTAAACCTGGACTGCCAGGTCGGCCGCTGGCAGCAGCCGACGTCAGCTTCGGGTCCGAAAGGCAGGCCTTTCCTGAATCACAGCCCGTAGTACATATCGAACTCGACCGGGTGCGTCGTCATCCGGAAGCGGGTGATCTCTTCCATCTTCAGCCCGATGTAGGCGTCCAGCATGTCGTTGCTGAACACGCCCCCGCGCGTGAGGAACTCGCGTTCCTTGTCCAGGATCCCGAGCGCCTGATCCAGGCTGTGGCAAACCGTCGGCACCTTGGCCGCTTCTTCGGGTTCCAGGTCGTACAGGTTCTTGTCGATCGGATCGCCCGGATGGATCTTGTTCTGAACGCCGTCCAGTCCGGCCATCAGCATCGCCGAAAAGGCGAAGTACGGATTGGTGGTCGGGTCGGGGAAGCGCACCTCGACCCGGCGCGCCTTCGGATTGGAGACGTACGGAATGCGGCAGGCGGCCGAGCGGTTGCGCGCCGAATAGGCCAGGTTGATCGGTGCCTCGAAGCCCGGAACCAGCCGCTTGTACGAGTTGGTGCCGGGATTGGTGATCGCGTTGAGCGCGCGCGCGTGCCGGATGATGCCGCCGATGTAGTACAGCGCGAAGTCCGACAGGCCTCCGTAGCCGTTGCCGGCGAACAGGTTCTGGCCATCCTTCCACACCGACTGGTGCACGTGCATGCCCGAGCCGTTGTCGCCCACCACCGGCTTGGGCATGAAGGTGGCGGTCTTGCCGTACGAAGCGGCCACATTCCACACGGTGTACTTCAGGATCTGCATCCAGTCGGCCCGCTTCACCAGGCTTGCGAACTTGGTGCCGATCTCGTTCTGGCCGGGAGCGGCCACCTCATGGTGGTGCACTTCGACCTCGACGCCTTGCTGCTCCAGCAGCAGGCAGATCTCGGAGCGGATGTCCATCAGCGAGTCGGTCGGCGGCACCGGAAAATAGCCGCCCTTCACCGGCGGCCGGTGCGCCAGGTTGCCCGCGTCGTAGTCGATGCCGGACGACCACGGCGCTTCCTCCGACTTGATCTTCACGAAGGAGCCCGACATGTCGACGCTCCAGGTGACCGAGTCGAAAATGAAAAACTCCGGCTCCGGGCCGAAATAGGCCGTGTCGCCCAGGCCGCTCGACTTCAGGTACGCCTCGCACCGCTTGGCGAGCGAACGCGGATCGCGCTCATAGCCCTTGCCGGTAGTCGGCTCGACCACATCGCACGTCAAAATCAGCGTGTTTTCTTCGCGGAACGGATCCATCCGCGCCGTGCCGGGGTCCGGCATCAGCAGCATGTCCGATGCCTCGATCCCCTTCCAACCGGCGATCGACGAGCCGTCGAAAGCGTGCCCATCGGTGAACTTGTCGTCCCCGAACGCCTTGGTGGGCACCGAGACGTGCTGCTCCTTGCCCCGGGTGTCGGTAAAGCGCAGATCAACGAATTTGACTTCGTTGTCCGCGATCATTTTCATTACGTCTTTGGCCGACGTCATCGATGACTCTCCTCGACAAAGTGGAATGAATGCTTACGCCGGCTCCCTGGCCGGCCCGGCAATCAGGCTACCGGAAGCACGAAGCATGCCCCACGCACCCGGGCCGGATACCGCGCCCGCACCGGCGCCTCCGTGCGCCGGCCCGCTCGGGAGGCGGGCCGGACCGGCCCCGCCGCTGACCACGGGTGGCACCAGTATAGTGCATACGCACCACACCGGTGCGGATCAGGGGTGGGCAGGCCGAGGCAGGAAGGACGCTTGCAGGTCGTTCAGGAAGCGCAGCCCCAGGGGACTCGGGGCGATCCGGGTCGGATCGGGCACCACCAGCCCGCGCGCCTCGGCCGCAGCGAGCGTGTGCGACACCGCGTTCGGGGGCAAACCGGTGCGCTCGGTAAAAAGGGCCGCCGGCACGCCTTCGGTCAGCCTCAACGCGTTCAACATGAATTCGAACGGCAGCTCGCTGGCGGCGACCGTGACCTGTCGGCTGACGAAGCGGCGCTCGGCGGCCTTCTGCAGATACGACTCGGGCCGGCTGAAGCGCTCCTGGCGCACGATCGCGTCCGGCAGCGTCAGCTTGCTGTGCGCGCCGGCGCCGATTCCGAGGTAATCGCCGAACGTCCAGTAGTTCAGGTTGTGCACACAGCGTTGGCCGGGCTGCGCGTACGCCGACACCTCGTAGTGCTGGTAGCCGGCGCGGTGGGCCCGCTCCTGCAGCTGCTCCTGGATCCGGAAGGCCACGTCCTCGTCGGGCAGCTGCGGCGGAAAGCGGGCGAACACCGTATTCGGTTCGATCGTCAGCTGGTACAGCGACAGGTGCGGGGGAGCAAAGGCGAGCGCGCGCTCAAGATCGGCCACCGCCTGATCGACGCTCTGGCCGGGCAGCGCCCACATCAGGTCCAGGTTGAAGCGCTCGAAGTACCGCGCGGCCAGCTCGGCTGCGCGCTGCGCCTGGTGCGAGTCGTGGATGCGCCCGAGCTGGGCGAGCTGTCGATCGTCGAACGACTGGATGCCCAGCGACAGCCGGTTCACGCCGGCGCGGCGGAAATCGCTGAAGCGCTGCGCCTCCATCGTGCCCGGGTTGGCCTCCAGCGTGATTTCGCAGTCGGCCGCCAGCGGCAGCAGCATGCGGATGTCGCTCAGCAGCCGGTCGACCTCGCTGCCCGTCATCAGGCTGGGCGTGCCGCCTCCGATGAACACGCTGTGCACGGTGCGCCCCCACACGGTGGGCAACGAGGCCTCCAGGTCCTCGCGCAAGGCCTGCAGGTAGCTCGAACGCAGTTGCGCAGCGTCGGTCGCGCTGTCCGCCTGCGCGTGAGAATTGAAGTCGCAGTACGGGCACTTGCGCGCGCACCACGGAAAATGCACGTACAGCGACAGCGGGGGCGGCGGCTGCGGGGGGCGGTACGCCGCCGATCCAACGAGAGGGCGGAGGTCAATCGGCAGTTTCATGTCAGGCGTGTCCGACGCGCTTGAGCATTTCCGGCACTACGAGATGCCGGACGGTGCGAACGAGCCGCATCTCACCGGCGAGGAACGCCCGCACAGATTCAGGGTACCGGGCGTTCTCCTGCTCGATGGTGTGAATCAGTCCGTCCAGGGCGCTCGTGAGGTTCTGGGCCAGGCGGTCGAGTTCGCGCTCGCAAATGCGTCGGGTCAGGCCCAATGCCTCGCCTGCGCGCAGGACGGATTCGCGGGTCACTGAACCAAACGTGGGCGCATCAGGCAAGGCAATCGCCATTCCAACCGTGGGCCAGTCGGCCCGCTCTTTCGCGAATGAGCGGGTATGGTAGCTGCCAGTACTGAGAAGGTCGTAGGCAGGCGACAGCTCGATGCCTTCGCCGCTGACTGTGAAGGACAGGTTCTTCAGATGATTGTCGTGGTTCGCGACGAGTACGTTGAACACGAGCCACAGGTACAAGCGCAGGCGCGCGCTGGCTCGATTTCGACAGTGCGAGACGGCCTCTGACAGCGTCTGCAGCGTCGCACCCGTGTACTTGAAAGTGCGGGATTTGTTCAGCAGCTGGCACGCGTCGATGATGTGGAGGCGCTGGGTGCGCTTCAAGTCGTCGACATAGCGGTCGAAGCGCCCGACGATGTACACCGGCTCAGGGACGTATCGCCTGACCACTGCCGGCACCCGGACTCCGAGTTTGCCGGCTAAGCCCATCGCAAGGTATTCGTTGATCACGGTGGCCGGATAGTCCTCGCCCACAGCGTCAGGCTTCAGGATGTGGGTCGACGGCTCGCTGCCGACGGGCTCGTACAGCATGCCGTCGCGATAGACGATGAGCAGTTTTTCCTGGGCGCCCGCCGCCGACATGCGCTTGGGGGCGCCGTGGCTGAGCGTGACGCGCGGCAATTTACGAATGCGCTGACTGAGTTCTTCGTCGGACAGCGGTTTCAGGCCAGCGCGCTCGTTGACATCCCTTTCGGGCGGCACCAATACCAGAGAGCCCGCGGACTCCGCGCCCAGGTACGCGAGGAGGGCGAAGGCGTCGTCGCCGTCGATGTCGGCGTCTTTGCTGACTGCCTGGCGCAGCTGTTCTTCCGGCAGCAGGTTGTCGAAGTACCACTGCACCGGCCGGTCGCTGCTGCCGTCCTCGTGTTTTAGCTGCGAACGCTTCAGGCCGGGCGCCAAGTCGAAGCTGTCGGGCGCGGCGGCCCATTGCGGGTCGTAGTCGAACCTCCAGAGGTCGTTTGTTTCGCCTAGCGTGCCGACGCGCCGGTCATTCAGATAGACGGCGAGGGTACGCATCTGTTCAGGTGCCGTCTTTCTTTGAATCGGATGGTTTGCTGCGGGTCTTTCGGTCAGCAACTTCACTTGCTCGCTTCCCGCCAGGATTCTTCAGCTCCTTCAGGCGCAGCGCGGCCAGTTCGCGTTCCGCTTCGCGAGGAACATCGACTATGAACAGCACTCCGAGCTCAGACAGCAGCTTTAGCACGCGTCCCAACTGGACCGTCGGCTTGCCGTGCTCGACATCGGCGGCGAATTGCTTGCTCACCCCCGCCGTAGCTGCCAAGTCGTCCAGCCGCACGTCGCTAGTGCGCCGTACAGAGCGCACGACGAGTCCCAGGTCGGGGACAGAATGAATAGTAATCTGCATGTTCGAATTCCTATGATCGTAGGAATTCTACCAAATAGGCGCTTGGGTTTCAATGAAATACCTACGATCGCAGGAATATTCCGTGCTGACATCCCTAACTCCGAGAGAATCCCTAGGAGCTTGGGCATACAAAGACGCAATGACTGTACTCACCACAGCCAGCGCGCCGCCAGCGCCCCACGCAGATGCCGCATCGCCAGCGCCCGGTGGCTGAGCGCGTTTTTCTGCTTTGGCGGCAGCTCGGCTGCGGTGGCCCCCAGCTCGTCGAGCCAGAAGTGCGGGTCGTAGCCGAAGCCGTTGACTCCGCGCGGCGGATCCACGATGTGTCCATACCAGCGGCCCTCGGCGACGATCGGCTCCGGATCCTGCGGCTCGCGCACCGCCACCAGCAAGCAAACGTAATGGGCCGAACGGTCCTGAACGCCGGCGAGGCGCGCAACCAGGGCCGCGTTGTTCTGGGCGTCGGTTGCGTCGTCGCCGGCGAAGCGGGCCGAACGCACCCCGGGTGCACCGCCCAGGGCCGTGCAGCACAGCCCGGAGTCGTCCGCCAGCGCCGGCAGCCCGGTGGCGTGCGCCGCGTGGCGGGCCTTGGCCAGCGCGTTTTCCAGGAAGGTCGGATGCGGTTCGGGGGCGCCGCTGACGCCGAAGGCGCGCTGCGGCACGACGTCGATCTTCAGCGGCTCCAGCAGCGCCTGCAGCTCGGCGAGCTTGCCCGCGTTGTCCGAAGCAAGCACCAGACGCCGCGAGCGCGCGCCGATCATGATCCCGCCAGCGCCGCCTTCTGCGCCTGCACCAGCTGCGCGATGCCCGAGCGAGCCAGCGCCAGCAGCGCCTGCAACTGGGTCTCGGTAAAGGGCGCGCCTTCGGCCGTGCCCTGGATCTCCACCATCCCGCCGGAGGCCGTCATCACGACATTCATGTCAGTGTCGCAGGCGCTGTCCTCCTCGTAGTCCAGGTCCAGCAACGGCACGCCCTGCACGATGCCGACCGACACCGCGGCCACCGCCTCGCGCACCGGCTCGGCCGCCAGCATCGATCGCCCGCGCATCCACGCCACCGCGTCGCACAGCGCCACGAAACTGCCGGTGATCGCCGCCGTGCGCGTGCCGCCGTCGGCCTGGAGCACGTCGCAGTCGAGCTGAATCGTGCGTTCACCCAGCGCCGGCAGATCCACCACCGCGCGCAGCGCCCGCCCGATCAGGCGCTGGATCTCCAGCGTGCGGCCGCCCTGGCGCCCGCGGCTGGCCTCGCGCTCGCCGCGCGTGTGGGTCGCGCGCGGCAGCATGCCGTACTCGGCGGTCACCCATCCGCGGCCCTGCCCTTTCAGGAACGGCGGCACCCGCGCCTCGACCGTGGCGGTGCACAGCACGCGCGTGTCGCCGAACTGAACCAGCACGGAGCCTTCCGGGTGGCGCGTGTAGCGGCGCGACAGGGTCACGGGGCGCAGCTCGCCCGCCCCGCGCCCTGAACGCCGCGTCATTGCTCGCCGATCAGTTTAGATGCGCGCTGGATCGCGCGCTGGATCTCGCTGACCGCTTCGTCGATCTGATCGTCGGTCAGCTCGGCGCCCAGGTCCTCGCCGGGGCGGCGGAACTGGATCGTCGTGGCCACGGCCCCGTCCGGAACGACCAGCGTGGACACCGGGGCGTCAGTGGGCGGCACCATGTCGACCGCCTCGGCGCCGGCCCAGGTCATGGCCACCGCGGTGCAGTTGTCCGCTTCGGGGCCGGCTGCCTCCAGCGCCAGGCCGACCAGGTCCGGCACCGCCCGCATCACCGTGCGGTCGGAGAAGACGTCGACGATCTGTCGGTCGTTCAGTGCGCCCCACAGGCCGTCGCTGCACAGCAGGATCACGTCGCCGCTGTGCAGCGCGGTCGAATGGCTGACCTCGACCGTGGGGGCCACGTAGGCGCCCACGCAGTTGTAGATCCGGTTGCGCTCCGGGTGATCCTTGGCATCCTCGTCGCTGATCAGTCCGGACGACACCAGGTGGTGCACGCGCGAGTGGTCCACCGTGCGGGCGGCGATACGCGGCCCGCGGATCAGGTACAGGCGCGAGTCGCCCGCGTGGGCCCAGGTCGCCAGCCCCTGCTGGATCACGCAGGCCACCACGGTCGTGCGGGGCGCCTCGGGCAGGGAGTTTTCGGCGCGGTAGCGGTGCAGCTCCCGGTGAGCGGCGAGGACCGATTCCTCCAGGAAGGCGGCCGGGTCGGGCAGCATCGGCTTGGCCAGGCGCTGGAAGATCGAGGCCAGCGTCTGCAGCCCGATCTCGGCGGCGATCTCGCCGCGTGCGTGCCCGCCCATGCCGTCGCACACCACCATCAACAGCGAGTCGCGCGTGTACAGGTAGCCCATGCGGTCCTGGTTGACCTTGCGCCCACCTTTCTTGCTGTCCTGGTAGATCGAGAAACGCACGGCGTCAGGCTAGAACCAGGTGATGTTGTGTTCCCTCATGAAGCGCGTCACCCGCTCCTGCAGGTGCCGGATCCTGGCCCCGGTACGCTCCGTGAACGAGAACTCGGGCCGGTCCGGCACGTTGTTCAGCAGCTCCTTCTGAACGGCAAACACCGTCTGCGGCCGCTCGAGTGAATTCAGCCGCAGGCAGCGCTCGACCATCGAGATCAGCTGATTCGAGTAAAGGCCGCGGAAGGCCTTCAACACCTGGGGCATCTTGTCGTCCTTGAGACGATGGTCCGACTCCTGGGGCGGCAGGCCCGACATGCAGGCATAGATACAGGAACCGATGCTGTAGACATCGGTCCAGGGGCCGAGTTCTGCATCCCGCTTGTACAGCTCCGGGGCCGCGAACCCCGGCGTGTACATGGGATATGTCTTGCTGATGTCCCGCTGCAGCGTCTGACGGGCCGCACCGAAATCGAGCAGGATCGGCGTGCCGTCCATCCGCAGGTAGATGTTGGCCGGCTTCACGTCCAGGTGCAGCAGCCGGTTGCTGTGCACCTCGCGCAGGCCGTTCATCACCTGGGAGAACACGCGGCGGATGAAGCGCTCGGACAGCACGTCCTTCTGCTCCTTGCTGCGGTTGCGCAGCACGTGCTCCTGCAGCGAGCGGCCCGACTCGTAGTGCATCACCATGTAGACGGTCTCGTTGGCGCGAAAAAAGTTCAGCACGCGAACGATGTTCGGGTGATAGATCGAGGCCAGCGCCCGGCCTTCCTCGAAGAAGCACTTCAGGCCGATCCGGTAGGTATTCAGGTTCTCGGCGGCTACGTAGGGGCAGAACTCGCCCGGTTTGCGCTGCGCCAGCGCCGCCGGCATGTACTCCTTGATCGCGACCGACTGGCCGTTCTCGTCCTGGGCCAGGTAGACGATCGAGAAGCCGCCGCTCGATATCTTCTTTACAATTCGGTAATTGCCGAGCTGCATGCTCTCCGGCAATGAGGCGTTGGTCTGCGCCGCCATGTCGATGCGTGTCCGCCGATACGAGAGAGATAGACCTCAGGAAGCGCGCCGATTCTATCTAAATCAGCCCAATTGGAACGACCGGTGCGTGCAGCGTAATCGGCCGAAATGGCGTGGCATTCGATGAAAGACGGCACGATCCGAGCGTGTTTTTTCGTTCAATACCCCCCATGGCCGCGATCGCCAGTATGACGGGCTTCGCGGCCGCCAGCGCTGCGACGCCCCGGGGCACACTGAGCGTGGAGCTCAAATCGGTGAACGCGCGCTTCCTGGAGCTGGGCATGCGGCTGCCCGAGGAGCTGCGCGCGCTGGAGGCGAGTGCGCGCGAACAGCTCGGCGCCCGACTGACCCGTGGCAAGGTCGAGCTGCGGGTTACGGTAACGCGGGAGTCTGCCGCGCCCGAGGCCCGGCTGAGCCGGCCGGCGCTGGCCCGTCTGGCAGCGATCGCCGACGAGGCGGGGTCGGCCATCCCCGGCGCCGCAGCGCTGGGGCTGGCCGACATTCTGCGCTGGCCCGGCGTGATCGAATCGGCTGAGGACGAGCCCGAGCAGCTGCGCGAGCCCTTCACGCAGGCGCTCGACCAGGCGGTGCAGCTGCTGGGCCAGGCGCGGCTGCGGGAGGGGGCCGCGCTGGTGGCCGCGTTGCTCGAGCGCTGCGACGGCATCGACCGGATACTGGCGGATCTGCGCACCCAGGTCCCGGCGATACTGGCCATGCTCACGCGCAAGCTGCAGGAACGCCTGACCCAGGCGCTGGTGCCGGCCCTGTCGGGCTCCAACCACCTGTCGCGTGAGGAGCTGAACGACCGGATCCGCCAGGAGGTGACGCTGTACGGGATGCGCGCCGATGTGGACGAGGAGTTGCAGCGCCTCGCGACCCACGTGGCCGAGGTGCGCCGCGTGCTCGGCGCCGGCGGGGCGGTCGGGAGGCGCCTGGATTTCCTGATGCAGGAGCTCAACCGCGAGGCCAACACGCTCGGGTCGAAGGCTTCCGCGATCGAAATGACCAATGCCGCCGTCGAGCTGAAGCTGCTGATCGAGCAGATGCGCGAGCAGATCCAGAACCTGGAATGAGCCGACCGACTGCCGGTGCGACCCGATCCGGTGAACCAGCGCCGGTCAGCGCGGGTTCGGGTCAGGTATTCCTGGTGGCCGCGCCATCCGGGGCCGGCAAGTCGAGCCTGGTCAACGCCCTGCTGCAGCAGGACGGGTCGATCCGCCTGTCGGTGTCTTTCACCACGCGGGCGCCGCGGCCCGGCGAGGAAAACGGGCGCGAGTACCACTTCATCACGCAGGAAGAGTTCGCGCACCGCCGCGCGCGCGGCGAGTTCCTGGAAACGGCCGAGGTGCACGGCAACTGGTACGGCACCTCGCGCCGCTGGATCGAGCACGAGCTCAGCCAGGGGGCCGACCTGCTGCTGGAGATCGACTGGCAGGGCGCCCGCCAGGTCAAGCTGCTGTTCCCGCAGGCCGTGGGCGTGTTCATCCTGCCGCCGTCACTGGAGGCGCTGCGGACACGGCTCATTCAGCGGCGCCAGGATCCGCCGCTGGTGATCGAGCGGCGGCTGGCGGCCGCGCGCAGCGAAATGCAGCACGCGCACGAATTCGACTTCGTGATCGTCAATGAGCATTTCGACCAGGCGCTGGCCGAGCTGGCAGCGGTCGTCACGGCCGCCCGGCTGCGCTACGCCTCGCAGGCAGCCCGCGTCCCGGATGTTTTCGAACGGCTCGGCATTGCAGGCCCACACTCGGGGTCGGCGCCCGGCACTCCGGTAAACTAGGGCCCGACACACATTTCGGATGAGATCGCCTCATGGCACGAATCACCGTCGAAGATTGCCTCCGACACATCCCCAACCGCTTCCAGCTGGTGCTGGCGGCGGCCTATCGCGCGCGTCAGCTCACGCAGGGACACGCGCCCAAGGTGGACACCAAGGACAAGCCGGCGGTGGCCGCGCTGCGCGAGATCGCCGCACAGAAGGTCGGTATTGAAATGCTGCGCAAGGTACCGACCTAGGGACGGTGAGCCGAGTTTTTCCCCCAACCGGGCGGGCAGAAAACTGCCCACCTCGGGTCAAAGTCGGCCAGCCGGCGTAATGTCTAGCCTATGGCCGCTTCCGAACCTGCATCGAGCGAACTGTCACCGGGCCGCGCCCAGGCGCCGTCCGGTTTTGCCCGACGGGCCGCCGAAGCGCTGCGCAAGGCGGGTCAGGTCGTATGGCGCTCGGAACCGGAAAAGCCCGCTGCGCCGAAACCCGCATCGACCTTCACCGAGCTTACCGATCGGCTGAAGACGTACCTTCCGTCCGGCGAGATACAGCGGATCCGGGACGCCTTCAAGTTCTCCGACGAAGCGCACCTGGGCCAGTTCCGCAAAAGCGGAGAGCCTTACATCACGCACCCGATCGCGGTGGCCGGAACGCTGGCGGAGTGGCACCTGGACTCGGCCGCGATCCAGGCGGCCCTGCTGCACGACGTGATGGAGGATTCGGGCATTGGCAAGCAGCAGCTTGCCCAGCGCTTCGGCCCGATCGTGGCCGAGCTGGTCGACGGTGTGTCCAAGCTGGACCGGCTCAGCTTCGACTCCGGCATCCAGGCCCAGGCCGAGAGCTTCCGCAAGATGCTGCTGGCGATGGCGCGCGACGTGCGCGTGATCCTGATCAAGCTGGCCGACCGCCTGCACAACGTGCGCACGCTGGCGGCGGTCGATGCGGAGCGCCAGCGGCGCATCGCGCGCGAGACGATGGAGATCTACGCGCCGATCGCGCACCGCCTCGGACTGAACGAGGTCTACCGCGAGCTGCAGGATCAGAGCCTGTCGTACCTGTATCCGATGCGCTATCGGGTGCTGAAGAAGGCGGTCAGCACGGCTCGCGGCAGCCGGCGCGAGCTGCTGGGGCGGATCCATGACACCGTTCACAAGCAGCTCGCCACCTCGCGCGTGAAGGCCGAGATCGTCGGCCGCGAAAAGACGATGTACGGGATCTACCGCAAGATGGTCGAGAAGCATCTGTCGTTTTCGGAGGTGCTGGACATCTACGGGTTCCGCGTGATCGTCAATTCGGTCCAGGACTGCTACCTGGCGCTGGGCTCGCTGCACGCTCTTTACAAGCCGGTGCCGGGCAAGTTCAAGGACTACATCGCGATTCCGAAGGTCAACGGCTACCAGTCGCTGCACACCACGCTGATCGGACCGTATGGAACGCCGGTCGAATTCCAGATCCGCACGCTCGAGATGAACCGCGTGGCCGATTCGGGCGTGGCCGCGCACTGGCTGTACAAGGAGGCTGGCGCCAGCCTGTCGGAGCTGCAGTCGCGCACCCACCAGTGGCTGCAGTCGCTGATCGAGATCCAGAAGCAGACCGGCGACTCGACCGAGTTTCTCGAGAACATCAAGGTGGACCTGTTCCCCGAGAAGGTCTACGTGTTCACGCCGAAGGGCAAGATCGTCTCGCTGCCGCGCCGCGCCACCCCGGTGGATTTCGCTTACGCGATTCATACCGACATCGGCAACAAGTGCGTGGCGGCCCGCGTCAACGGCGAAATCCAGCCGTTGCGCACCGAACTGCGCAACGGCGACGTGGTGGAGATCGTCACGGGTCCGGTGGCGCGCCCGAACCCGGTCTGGGTCGGCTTCGTGCGCACCGGCAAGGCGCGCGCCGAGGTGCGGCACTTCCTGCGCACCACCAAGCGGCAGGAATCGGTCGAGCTGGGAGCGCGCCTGTTCGCGCAGGCGGCCACCCAGCTGGTGCTGTCGCCGCAGGACGTGACGGCCGAGCGGTGGGATGCGCTGGCGCGCGAAGCACACGCCAAGGATCGCGACGAGCTGCTGGCCGACATCGGCCTGGGGCGCCGCCTGGCGGCCGTGGTGGCCCGGCAGATGGCGCTGCTGGCGGCGCGCGACGCTCCGACCGTCGAAGGCGAGGCGCCGCGGCCGGCCACCATCACCTCGAACACTCCGGTCGTGGTGCGCGGTACCGAGGGCATGGCGTTGCAGATCGCCAACTGCTGCAATCCGATCCCGGGCGACGCCATCGTCGGCCACATGCGGCGCGACCTGGGACTGCTGGTGCACCAGCTCGAATGCCGCCACGCGCAGCGCGCGCGCCGTGCCGACCCGGAACGCTGGATCGACTTGCAGTGGGCCGAAGACCTGTCCGGCATGTACGACGTCAACCTGGACGTGCGGGTCCTGAACGAACGGGGCGTCCTGGGCCGTACGGCGGCGGCGATCTCCGAGGCCGAATCGAACATCCTGAACGTGCACATCGAGGACGAGGGCGCCAACGCCACCGCCATTCACTTCAAGATCCAGGTGCAGGACCGCCGCCATCTGGCGCGCGTGGTGCGCTCGATCCGGCGCATCAAGCAGGTGGTGCGGGTGACGCGGGTGAAGTCAGGGCGCAGTCAGGCGGCCGAGGAGTCGTAGTTCAGGCAGTTCGGCCCAGGGCGCGCGCCTTGTTGCGCCGCTCGCTCAGGGCCACGACCGTGGCGGTCAGCTGCAGTTGAAAGCGGCGCATGATCAGATCCGCCTCGAAGAACAAGCCCTCCTGCAGGAAATCGCCAAACCGCGCCGCCTTCCGACCCCAAGGGGAAAGAGCCTCAGCGGAAGGCCGCTCCGCCGCCTGCGTCGTATTCGACCGCGCCTCTGGAGCAAAGCTGGCGGTGAGGCTGTTGGCGACGAGCGCAACCAGGCCGGTCGGCCGCTCCGGCACCGGCGTGCTGATCATCCGACCGAAGGAACGGTGGTAGCCCGTGGTCAGGAAGGTCCGATCATCAGCGTGCATCACGGTGGCGTGATGCAGGCATTCGACCAGGGCGAAGCTGCCCGGCGACCGTGGATCGGGCTGAAAGACGAATTCCGCATGCGGCAGATCGAATTCGACCTGGGTCGTAACCGGTGCGCTGCGCCGGAACGAATACCGGATCCTTGAGCTGCGTGGCGCAAGCGGCAGGAACTGCCCGAGCCAGTCGGCCGGCTGCTGCACGGCCTGCGCAAGCGCCTCCGAGCGCTCCGAGACGACGAAGTGCTGCAACACGGTCAGTTCCGAGAGGTCGAGCTTGATCACGTCCAGCACCTCGATGCCCTGCGAGGCCACGAATTGCCGGAAGCTGAGCGCGTGATCCTGCTCGTCCGTCGTGAGCGCGACCGGCCGGGGCATGCTCCGGCTGCGATCGGGCAGAGCCTCGACGCGCGCACGGTGGGCCTGCCATAGACGCTGTGCCTCGGCTTCGCTCAGCGGCGGATCGAAAGCGCACTCATTGCGCAGAAAGTGGACGCCCGCGTTGCGCGTCATCCATCCCAACAGCACGCGGCCCTTCAGGGTTTCGATGATTTGCTCCGTGGACAGACTGCCACGGGCAATAATTTCACGCCCATCCGCGCCGTCTATCGGCGAGTAAGGCAGGACTCCGGAGGCAATTCACGCGAACGCGGACGCGGGTACCCGCTCAAGACACCCCGGTTTCTTCCCTGTTGCAAGCGCTGTCGACGCTGCAATCTAATGGTGTCGGCAAAAGCCTAAGGATGTCGCGATGCTCGCCCCGTGTTTGGCGCATCGGCCTAGTCCTGCAGCGCGAGAAGCACCGCACCCTCGTCGGTCAGCGCCTCGCCCTCCTTCATCAGGCGGGAAAGTTCGTCGGGCGGCAGAGCGCCGCGCACGCTGCGCTCCAACTGCTCGCGCAGCTGTTTTTCCACGAGATCCCGACGCGTGTTCGCCTCCGCGAAAGTTGCATCGGCGCGCCCCAGCATGCGAGCGGCATCGTGAATTCGCCCGCGCTTGAAGGCGAGAAGCGCGCATTGCTCCAGCAAGTCGATCACGCGACCCACCCTTTCGACCACAGGGTAGGCGGCGCGTGCTGCCTCCAACGCCTCGTCGATTCTGCCCGCCAGCGTCAGCGCCATGGACAGATTGGACAGCACGATATTCTCGATCCCGCCGGCGATAAACCGGTCCTCCCGCACGAGTCTGATCAGTTCGCGTCCGCGCGCCACGGACTCTTCCAGACGGCCGAGGGCGGCTGCGTGCTGCTCCATGCAGACCATCGCCCCCAACACCATTCTCTTGTCGCCCAGGGCGATCGCCAGCTGCACACTTTCCTCGCAGACTGCCAGGCTGTCTTCGAAGCGCGTTTGTGCATCGCGCAAGCATATGCGCGCGCCCAGCAAGGGGTCGCGCAGCGCCGGCGGCCAATTCCGGTCGAACAACTGTTCCGCCTCGCACAAGGTTCGTTCAGCTTTCTCGAGGTCCTGGCAATAGACTTCGACTACGACGTGCTGGCACAGGGCGGCAAACAGCGCCGATCGGTTGCCGAGGGACCGGAAGAGTGCGACTGCGCGCGAATTTGCAGCGAGCTCCTGGCTGCCGACATTGGGGTGGGCCAGGCGGAACCAGGACCCCAGCAGCCGGGCCTCCAGGTGAGGGGCTGTTGCGGGTTCGATCTTGTCCATCGCCAACCGGGTTCTGCGCAACCCTTCAGGCCGCAGGCGGGCGCCAACCCAGAGCCAGGCAATGGCTCCCGCCAGGGCGACGTTCAACTGCGGGTCCCCCTTCGCGGTGGCCGACCAGTCCAGCGCCGCACGCGCGTTATCGAGGTCCGGCAGGTACTGTTTCAATCGCGCCTGCATGGACAGGACGTATTCATTCATGCGCGAGCCTTCGAAAACCGCCAGCACCGCTTCGGCATGGCTGCGCATGGCGGACTCGCTCTCGCCCGCTTCGTGCAGCTTCTCCATGGCAAAGGCGCGACTGGTCTCCAGCAGGCGATAGCGCGGTTCTTCGCCTGTCTCGGCTGCGACGAGCGATTTGTCGACCAGCGCGCTCAGCTGATCGAGTACTGCCCATGGATCGATGCGCTCGTCGGCCGCCACGCGCTGCGCGCTTGCCAGGCCGAAGCCTCCGACGAACACGCCGAGGCGCCGGAACACGGTCTGCTCGTCCGGCGTCAGCAGGCCATGGCTCCAGTCCAGCGCCGCGCGCAGCGTCTGGTGGCGCCGCAGCGCCAGGCGCGCGCCGCCTGTCAAGACCTGAAAACGTTCGCCCAGTCGCGCGCGCAGCCCCTCGACGCCGAGCAGAGGCACGCGCGCGGCGGCCAGCTCGATCGCCAGCGCGATTCCATCCAGGCAACGGCAGATGTCCACGACCGCTGCGACGTTGTGCTCCGCAAGCGCGAAGTTCGGGTCGGCCGCTTGCACACGCGCCTCGAACAGAGCGGTCGCGCCTGCCCGTCGGGCGCTTTCAATGCCGGCATTGGCGGGCAGGGCCAGCGCGCCCAGACGATAGAGGTGTTCCTGCGCGACCTTCAGCGGCTCCTGGCTGGTGACGAGCAGCCGCACGTTCGGGGCGGCGCGAAGCAACTCTGCGGCCAGTTCGGCCACGCCGTCCAACAGGTGCTCGCAGTTGTCGAGCACGATCAGCATCCGCTTCGCGCCCAGCGCCCGGGCCAGCGTTCCGATCTGCGCATCGGCGCCCAGCACGATTTGCAATATGCCAGCCACGGCGGTTGCGACCAGCGACGTATCGGTCACCGGCGCGAGTTCGACCAGCCATACCCCGTCCTCGAAGGACCCCCACAACCGGCGGGCGAGCGCCTGCGCCAACGCGGTCTTGCCGATACCACCGGCACCGACGACGGTGACCAGTTTGTGCGACTCGACCAGCGAGCGCAACGCCGGCAGATCCTCGTCGCGACCGTACAGCGGCGGCAGCTCCGCCGGCAGGTTGCTGAGGAGCGTCGCGGTCGCATCGGACGACCCTGGCATCGAAGCAGTGCCTGGCAGAGCAGAGTTTGCCGCGCCGACGGCTGCGCCATCGAGCGGGGCGGTGAAACGATAGCCGCGCCCCGGAATTGTGGCGATCGCCTGCGGCCCCAGCAGCTTGCGCAATGCCCAAACCTGCACTTGCAGGTTGTTCTCTTCGACGACGAGTCCGGGCCAGACCAGATCGAGCAACTCGTTCTTCGTCACCACGCGATCGCGGCGTTCGATCAATGCCGTCAGCACGTCGAAAGCGCGCGAACCGAGGCATGCTGGATGGCCGCTGATCAGCAATTGGCGCGCGGCGGACTTGACCTCGATGTGGCCGAAGCGGTAAGCATCTGACATCGATTTATCTCGATGGGACAGGCAACGTCACTACATCTTGATCGTCTGCCAGCGCCAACGTCCGCTCTGGCGCCGGCCTGAATCCACTAATAGTAGTCTTGTGGCCGAACCACCCGCGATCCTTGCAGGCTCCGACGTCACACAGAGCGTCGGAGCCTGTGGAACTTAATCAGCGTCGCCTTCCCTTCCAACATCTCGCCGAACGGCCACTTCGGACCGGACGCCGTCGCCCCGACGTGCCGCGTGCCAGCGTTCCGAGTCCGTCTGCGTGACGTAGTCGTAGAAGTACAGCCCGTAAATGCCTCGGGTGGCATTGATGAATATGCGCAGCGCGTCCGGCCCTTGCTTGACCAGTTCGCAGGCCCGTTTTTCCTCGGGCAGCGCTTGAGCGGTGCAACGATATTCGGCCTGAGCTGTCGCGGAAATGGTCGCCGCCAGCGCAGCGATCGCGAACAGGATCGGGCTCGACTGTTTCGACGTACTCATGTTGACCTCCAACGGATGGGCAGTGGGACTGATCTTCCCAGCGAACCCTGCCGTGACAGGGCTCGGCGCTCACTGCAATCGCCGATGCGTTGCAGTGTGTTCGCGCAGGTGGGCAGCCGTACTTGAGCCGTCCTTAAAGCTGTCTTAAATCTTCTGAGGGCATCGGCGCCGGAGCCATGCCGCAGAGTCGCGCTAACTCGCTGATTCGTAACGAAGGGGCGCGGGAGCATGGCGTCCGCCGTGCACGACGCTTGCCCCGGCACTTGGTACTCTGGTACATTGGTACCATCCGTCAAGAACGCTCCGATGCCCGTTTCACCCCGCCACCTCGAAGTCGAGCGCGTCCAGACCGGCGTGCGCATGGAGCGCCGCATTCTGAAGGTGCTCAAGGCGCTGGCCGAGTACAAGAACATGACGCTGGGCGACCTGCTGGAGGGCATCGTCCTGCACGCCTTCGAAGGCAAGGGGCCGTTCACCGCCGAGACGCTCCGGAAGATTGCCGAGCTCAAGGGCATTTACGACCTGGACCTCGACGCGCGCGCCAGTCACCGCCTGAAGGAGAAGCCTTGACCGACCAGGAATTTCTTCGCGCGCTGGAGGCGTGCGAGCTGCCTGAACGCGATTTCGGGCATGCAAGTCACGTACGGGCGGCGTACCTGTACCTGCAGTCGGGGGACTTTGCCGCCAGCTTGGAGCGGATGCGGCGCACCATCCGCACCTACGCCGCTTCGCTGGGCAAGGCCGACAAATACCACGAAACGATCACCGTGGCCTATCTCGCGCTGATCCAGCAACACATCTGTGAGCGAGGCGACAGCGGCGGCTGGCCGGCGTTCGCGCAGGACAACCCGGAGCTTTTCGAGCCCGGCCTGCTGCTGCGCTTCTATCCGAAGGCGCAGCTCCAGTCCGAGCTGGCCCGCAGGGTATTCCTGCTGCCTCGCGCGCGGCCGGATCGGAACGACGCATGCGCCTCATCCTAGGCAACTGCCGGGGGATCCTGAGCGGCTGGTTGATCGCGGTCACGACTCCGCTGCTGGCGGACCCCCGATCGATCGCGGCTTGGAGCGCCACCGGTCTTGGCGATCCATCCCGGATCGGTCTTGCGACCATGGAACTGCTGGGCGCGGCACTGTTCGCCTTCGAACGGACCGTCGCAGCGGGGTTTGCGCTGCTGCTCGCATCGTTCACCGTCGCCGCGGTCCTGCACCTTCACCACCGCGAGCTGCCGTGGTGGCTGGCCGCTTACACGCTCGCTGGAACGCTGCTGCTGTATTTTTCCCGCCGGGAACGCAACCGACCGCAGCGATGACGCCCAGACCCGTCACCAATAGTGAACCGCCATCCGCGTGGCCAGCACGTACAGCAGAACCGCGAAGATGCGTTTGAGCACCTGGACCGGTAATCGGTGCGCCAGGCGCGCACCCACCGCGGCCATCGGGGTGCTGGCCACCACCAGCACGACCAGCGCCGGCAGATAGACGAAGCCGACCGCCCAGGGCGGCAGACCCTGGGCGTGCCACCCGGTCGCCACGTAGCCGATGGTGCCGACGAATACGACGGGAACGGCGATCGCCGCGCCGGTGCCGATCGCAGTGAGCATCGGCACGCCGCAATACGTCATCCACGGAACCGTCAGGAAGGCGCCTCCGGCGGAAACCAGCCCGCAAATGATGCCGATTGCCAGACCGACCAGCAACGTGACGGCGCGGCCCGGCAGCGCGACAGCAGCGCTGGTGCGCCGACCCAGCAGAAGCTGCGTTGCACCCGCGTACACGATCAAAGCGAAGGCCAGCGCGAGATGGCGCTGCGGGATCCAGCCGCTGGCCGCCGAAGACAGCATCGACCCCAGCACCATGCCCGGGGCCAGCTGCATCGCGATGCGCCAGTCCACGGCCCCGCGCACGTGATGCGCGCGCACGCTGGCGGCGGCCGTCACGACCGCCGATGCCATGGCGGTGCCAAGCGCCAGGTGGACGCCGTAGCTCGGTGCCAGGGACTGGGCCTCGAACAGGGCCGCCAGGATCGGCACCAGCGTCATGCCGCCGCCGATGCCCAGCAGGCCGGCCAGCACGCCGACGAAAGCGCCCGCGGCCGCGTAGGCGAGGAACCAGATCACGGGCCGGAATCAGCCGGCCGAGGCGTCGTAGTGCACTTCGAGCACCTCGATCGTCTCGGGGCCGCTCGGAGTCATGAACTGCACCGAATCGCCTTCGCGCGTCTTCAGCAACGCACGCGCGATCGGCGAGATCCAGCTCACGTGCCGGTGCGCCGGGTCGACCTCGTCGACTCCGACGATCGTGATCTGCTGCCGCTCGCCGCGGCTCGTCTGGTAGGCCACCGTCGCACCGAAGAACACCTGATCGGTCGGCTCGCGCGCCGCAACGTCGACCACCTCGGCCACGTCCAGCCGGCGCGTGAGGAAGCGGATGCGGCGATCGATCTCGCGCAGGCGCTTTTTGCCGTAGATGTAGTCGCCGTTTTCCGAGCGGTCGCCGTTGGAGGCGGCCCACGACACGGTCCGCACCACCTCGGGCCGCTCCACGTCGAGCAGGTGCATCAGCTCGGCCTTCATCCGGCGATAGCCGCCCGCGGTCATGTAGTTCTTGGTGCCCGGCGGCAGCGTCGGGGCCTCGAAGTCTTCCTCCTCGTCGGCCTCGGCGTCTTCCCTGACAAATGCCTTGCTCATTGCGACCGGTCCCAGCGAACGCGGCCTTCACTATACCGCCGCCCGGCGCCGCGCCGCCGCTCGGCGGACGGTTCACGCCACGCCGGTCCGAACCATCACCATCTCGCGTAACGCGTAGCTGGCTCCCAGCAGCCTGTCGGAGGCGAGCTCCAGGCTGCTCGCCAGATCGTTGGCGAGCATCATTTCCGCGGCCGGCAGCGGTCGGCGCAAGACGGTGCGCCGCGCCACACGCAGCTGCTCGTCGGCGCGCCGTTCGGCCAGCTGCACGCGCTTGGACGTGTCCAGGAATTCGTGCAGCCGCTGCGAATCCGGTTCGGCCCACAGCGAGCGCGCGACCGCCAGCGCTTGCGCCTGGTCGCGCGCCGCCGCGAGCACCGTCTGCGCAATGGCGCCCACCGCGCCGCGCACCTCGCCGTCGAGCGCGCTGGCGTGCTCCTCGACGATCAGCCCGTACAGAAAGGCAGCCTCCTCGAGCGCGTCGACCGCGTGATCGGTGATCGCGGCCAGTGATGCGAAAGTGCGCCAGCGTGTGTGGCTTTCGTCCGAACCGCGCGCCGGTTCGACCGGCTCGTCCGTCCTGCGCTCCCAGCGCCTGGCGGGCAGCAGTGGCAGCGGGCCGGTGCCGGCCAGCGCATCGGACAGCGCCTGCGCCACCGCCTGGCAGTCGGCCGCGTGCTCCGACAGCAGATCGAACTGCGCGTTGCGCCCGTGTACGTGGCGCGTCAGCAGCGCGCGCACCTCATCCTGGATCATGGACACGGGCCGGTGCGCCTGCAGCGCGCGCGCCGACAGCGCCAGCACCTCGGCCAGCAATTCGCGAGCCGCCGCGGCGCCCAGTACTTCCTGCAAACGCTCGCCCACCAGGAACAGCTCGCTTCCGGCCTCCTGCATGGCGCCGTACAGCAGCCGCTCGCCGCCTGCCTTCAGCCAGCCCATGTGGCCGACCTCGCGACGGGCCGCGTCCCGCAACACCGCGGCGGCCTCGCGTCGACCGACGAATTCCTGCAGACCCTCGCGCGCCCGGTTCCAGCCGATCAGGAACACCAGGCTCGCGCCGATACCTTCCAGCGCCTGCAGCAAGGCCTGCTCGCTGTCGGGCGCGAACATCGCCGTGGCGGTGTGATAGGTCTCGCCCCCATTCAAGGCCGCCCCCGCGCGCGGCTCCAGCGTTGACCAGGCGCCGCCCAGGTCGAACAGCAGCTCCTGGAAGAATTCGAAGCGCTGCCCGTGCAGATCCGAGTGCGTCAGGACAATGCGATTCTCGTCGACCCGGATCGCGATCACATCGATATCGCTTTCCCCGATGTCGCTCTGGATCAGCAACCGGCCCCTGCCGTCATCGGCGCTGCGTCCGGTCGCAGTCGTCTGAAGCCCGGGATGATCGAACTTCAGGTGGCGGGTGCGGTTCACGCCGCCTGCGAGCGCCAGCACGCGGGGACGGTCGACTTCCTGCAGGCCGAATGCTGGCACGCCGTCCAGCGTCTCCTCGGCCAGCTGGCCTGCCAGCCGGTTCAGGGCCCGGTGCAGATCCGCGACCAGCAGGTGAACGCTGTCGCCCTCGGAGCGGTCCCCGTGCACGATCCGATGCACCGCCTGCGGCTCGAGCGCCTCGCCCCCCAGCGATCTGAGCCACGCCGTGCACTGCCCGACGCGCCCGGCCAGCGTGGCGTCGGTGGCGAGCGGCGCGATCATGGCCGCCAGATCCGCCCCGATCGCCTCCAGCAGGCGGCCCAGCGCGCTTGCGCGATAACGGGCGCCGTCGAGCATCGTGGTCAGCAGGATCTCGTCGATCCAGACCGCCTGCACACCCGCGACCGCCTTCTCGCGCGAAAGATCAGGCGGCGGCTCGCCCGGTGCCGCCGCGCGCCGGATGGCCGCCTGCAGCACGGTCAGATACAGCTTAAGACGATCGCCGGCTCCCAGCGCAGAGCGCAGCAGCCCCGGCAGCAGCGGGCTGCCCGCCGACAACGTTCCGACCGCCCGACCCTTCGACACCATGTTGTTCCCCGGCGCCGCGCGGCGGACATGCGGTCCCGGCGCGTGGCCGAGTCCGATAATATCGGGCACAGGTCAGGCCCATGGACCTGTACCGGCGCCGATCCGGACGACCGCCTGCCGCCACAAGGAGCGCTCATGTCGGATTCAACGTGGACCGCCGACTTCGGTGCGTGGACGGCCGCCGCGCTCGAATCGCTGCGCGGCGCGCCGCTCGCTTCGCTGGACTGGCACACGCCCGACTCGCTGGTGGTCAAGCCGCTGTACACGGCCGCCGACGTCGCGCACCTGCCGGCCGTCGACACGCTGCCCGGCCAGGAACCGTTCGTGCGCGGGCCGCAGGCGACGATGTACACGGTCAAGCCGTGGACCATCCGCCAGTACGCGGGCTTTTCCACCGCCGAAGAGTCCAACGCGTTCTACCGCCGCTCGCTCGAGGGCGGCGGCCAGGGCATCTCGGTTGCCTTCGATCTGGCCACGCACCGCGGTTATGACTCCGATCACCCGCGCGTGGTGGGCGACGTCGGCAAGGCCGGCGTGGCGGTCGATTCGGTCGAGGACATGAAGATCCTGTTCGACGGCATTGCGCTCGACCGCGTGTCGGTGTCGATGACGATGAACGGCGCGGTGCTGCCGGTGCTGGCCGGCTACGTGGTGGCGGCCGAGGAGCAGGGCGTGCCGCAGCAGCAGCTTTCGGGGACGATACAGAACGACATCCTGAAAGAGTTCATGGTCCGCAACACCTACATCTATCCGCCCGAGCCGTCGATGCGGATCGTGGCCGACATCATCGAATACACCGCGCGCAACATGCCGCGCTTCAACTCCATCTCGATTTCGGGCTACCACATGCAGGAGGCCGGCGCCACGCAGACGCTGGAGCTGGCCTTCACGCTGGCCGACGGCATGCAGTACGTGCGCACGGCGCTGGAGCGCGGCCTGGACGTGGACGAGTTTGCCGGGCGTCTGTCGTTTTTCTTCGCGATCGGGATGAACTTCTATCTGGAGATCGCCAAGCTGCGCGCCGCCCGGCTGCTGTGGACCCGCATCATGCGCGACTTCGGGGCGAAGAGCCCCAAATCGCTGATGCTGCGCACGCATTGCCAGACCTCGGGCTGGTCGCTGACCGAGCAGGACCCGCACAACAACGTGGTGCGCACCACGGTCGAGGCGATGGCGGCGGTGTTCGGCGGCACCCAGTCGTTGCACACCAACGCGCTGGACGAGGCGATCGCGCTACCGACCGACTTTTCGGCCCGCATCGCGCGCAACACCCAGTTGATCATCCAGGAGGAGTCCAGCCTGTGCCGGGTGATCGACCCGTGGGGCGGCTCCTACCTGATGGAGTCGCTGACGCAGCAGATGGCAGACCAGGCGTGGTCGATCATCCAGCAGGTCGAAGCCCTGGGCGGCATGACGCGTGCGGTGGCCTCCGGCTGGGCCAAGCTGCAGATCGAGCGCTGCGCCGCCGAGAAGCAGGCCCGGATCGATCGCGGCGAGGACGTGATCGTCGGCGTTAACAAGTACCGCGCGGGCGATGAGGACCGCATCGAGATCCGCGACATCGACAACAGCGCGGTGCGGCGCGCCCAGGTCACCCGCCTGGCGCAGGTGCGGGCGCGGCGCGACGGCCCCGCGACCGAGCGCGCGCTCGAAGCGCTCGAGCGCTGCGCGCGCGAGGGGCAAGGCAACCTCCTGGAGGCGACCATCGCCGCGGTGCGCGCGCGCGCCACCGTCGGCGAATGCTCGGCAGCGCTGGAGAAGGTCTGGGGGCGCTACCGCGCCGACTCGCAGCGTGTCTCGGGCGTGTACGGCGCGCATTTCGAGCGCGATGCGGACTGGCAGCGGCTGAAGGCCGAGGTCGACGCCTTCGCCCGCACCGAGGGGCGCCGTCCGCGCATCCTGATCGCCAAGCTCGGCCAGGACGGCCATGACCGCGGCGCCAAGATCGTGGCCACTGCGCTGGCCGATCTGGGGTTCGACGTGGACATCGGGCCCCTGTTTCAGACACCCGAGGAAGCGGCGCGCGAGGCCGTCGAAAACGATGTGCACGCGGTGGGCGTGTCCACGCTGGCGGCGGGCCACCGCACGCTGGTGCCGCAGTTGATCGGTGCGCTCAGAGCGCAGGGGGCCCACGAGGTGGCCGTGTTCGTCGGCGGCGTGATACCGCAGCAGGACTACGATTTCCTGAAAGCGGCCGGGGCGGCCGGAATCTTCGGCCCGGGCACGCCGATTCCGGCATCGGCGCGCAGCGTGCTGGCAGCGATCCGGGAGCGCCTGGGCCTGGTGTCCTGACCCGCAATGAAGCGAGCCGCCGACCCGGTGCCTGTTTCAGCGGCGCTGGGCCCGACCGACCGGGACCTGCTCGAGGGCGTGCTGGCGGCGCAGCCGCGCGCACTGGCCAAGGCGATCACGCTGGTCGAATCGACGCGCGCCGACCACCAGCGGCGCGCACAGGCGCTGCTGCAGGCGTTGCTGCCGCACGCGGGCGAGGCGATCCGGATCGGTGTATCGGGCGCGCCGGGCGTGGGCAAGTCCACGTTCGTGGAAGCGGTCGGCCTGCACGCGATCGAGGTCGGCCACCGGATCGCAGTGCTCGCCGTGGACCCTTCGTCGGCGGTGTCGGGGGGATCCATACTGGGCGACAAGACGCGCATGGAGCAGCTGGCGCGCAGCACACAAGCCTACATACGACCCTCGCCCAGCTCCGGCACGCTGGGCGGCGTGGCCGGCAAGACGCGCGAGACGCTGATGGTGTGCGAGGCGGCCGGCTTCGACGTGGTCGTGGTCGAAACGGTCGGGGTCGGACAATCGGAAACCGCCGTGGCCGGTATGACCGACGCTTTCGTCCTGTTGCAGCTGCCCAATGCGGGCGATGACCTGCAGGCGATGAAAAAGGGCATCGTCGAGCTGGCGGATCTGATCGTGATCAACAAATGCGACCTCGATCCGCTGGCGGCGCAGCGCGCTCAATCACAACTCGAATCGGTGCTGCCCGCTCTGCAACGCCGCTCGGCGCACTGGACTCCGAAGGTACTGGTGGCGAGCGCGCTCACGCAGCAGGGCATCGCCGATTTCTGGGCTGAGGTCGGCCGGTTCGGCGAGGCGATGCGGGCGAGCGGGGAACTGCAGGCGCGCCGGCGCGCGCAGGCCGTGAGCTGGATGTGGGAGATCATCGAGCAGGCGCTGCGCGACCGTTTCGGATCCAGCCCCGAGGTGCAGCGCGAGCTGCCCGCATTGGCTGCAGCCGTGCAGCAAGGGTCGGTGGCAGCGACGGTCGCCGCGCGGCGGCTGCTGACGCTGGCCGGTTTGGACTGAGAAACCAGGAAGAAGGACCACAAGGGGAGCGCTCCATGCAGGACATCATCCGCCAGCTCGACGAACAGCGCGCCCTGGCCCGTCTGGGCGGGGGACTGCGCCGCATCGAAGCCCAGCACGCCAAAGGCAAGCTCACCGCGCGCGAGCGCCTCGAGCTGCTGCTCGATGCCGACTCGTTCGAGGAATGGGACATGTTCGTCGAGCACCGTTGCCACGACTTCAGCATGGCCGAGACCCGCGTTCCGGGCGACGGCGTGGTGACCGGGTACGGCACCATCAACGGACGGCTGGTATTCGTGTTCAGCCAGGATTTCACCGTGTTCGGCGGCGCGCTGTCCGAGGCCCACGCCGAAAAGATCTGCAAGATCATGGATCACGCCATCAAGGTCGGGGCCCCGGTGATCGGGCTGAACGATTCCGGCGGAGCCAGGATCCAGGAGGGTGTGGCATCGCTGGGTGGATACGCCGACGTGTTCCAGCGCAACGTGCTGGCCTCGGGCGTGGTGCCGCAACTGTCGCTGATCATGGGGCCATGCGCGGGAGGAGCCGTGTACTCGCCCGCCATGACCGATTTCATCCTGATGGTGAAGGACTCCTCGTACATGTTCGTGACCGGGCCCGAGGTGGTGCGCACGGTGACCCACGAGACGGTGACCGCCGAGGAGCTCGGCGGCGCCCAGACCCACAGCACGCGCTCGGGCGTTGCCGACCTGGCGTTCGAGAACGACGTGGAGGCGCTGATCATGACGCGCCGCCTGTTCAGTTATCTTCCGTCCAACAATCGCGAGAAGCCGCCGCGCCTGCCCACCGCCGACCCGAGCGACCGGATCGAGCTGTCGCTGGACACGCTGGTGCCGCAATACCCTAACAAACCGTACGACATCAAGGAATTGATCATCAAGACCGTCGATGAGCGCGAATTCTTCGAGCTCGCGCCCGACTACGCGCGCAACATCGTGACCGGATTCGGACGGCTGGCGGGCGACACCGTGGGCATCGTCGCCAACCAGCCGCTGGTGCTGGCCGGCTGCCTGGACATCAAGAGCTCGATCAAGGCGGCCCGTTTCGTGCGCTTCTGCGACGCCTTCAACATTCCGATCGTCACATTCGTCGACGTGCCCGGCTTCATGCCCGGCACCGCGCAGGAATACGGCGGCATCATCAAGCACGGCGCCAAGCTGCTGTTTGCGTACGCCGAGTGCACGGTACCGAAGCTGACCGTGATCACGCGCAAGGCCTACGGCGGCGCGTACGACGTGATGAGCTCCAAGCATCTGCGGGGCGACGTGAACTTCGCCTGGCCGTCGGCCGAGATCGCGGTGATGGGCCCCAAAGGCGCGGTCGAGATCATTTTCCGCGACGAAAAGGGCGACGCCGACAAGCTCGCCGCACGCGAGCGCGAGTACCGGGAAAAGTTCGCCAATCCATTCATCGCCAGCCACCGGGGCTTCATCGACGATGTGATCCTGCCGCACGAGACGCGCAAGCGCCTGTGCCGATCGCTGGCGATGCTGCGCGACAAGCAGCTGGACAATCCGTGGCGCAAGCACGGCAACATTCCGCTGTGAGCATGTTCAAGAAAATACTGATCGCCAACCGCGGCGAGATCGCCTGCCGCGTGATCCGCACCGCGCGCACGATGGGCATCGCCACGGTGGCGGTGTACTCCGAGGCCGACCGCAACGCCCGCCACGTCGAGCTGGCCGACGAAGCGGTCGCGATCGGCCCGCCGCCGTCGAAGCAGTCGTACCTGGATGCCGAGCGCATCGTGGCCGCCTGCCGGCAGACCGGCGCCCAGGCGGTGCACCCGGGCTACGGGTTCCTGTCCGAGAACGCGGCCTTCTGCGCCCGGCTCGAGTCCGAAGGCATCGTGTTCATCGGGCCCAAGGCTGAGTCGATCCGGGCGATGGGCGACAAGATCGCTTCCAAGCGGCTGGCCGCCGCGGCCAAGGTCCCCACGATTCCCGGCTACACCGACGTGATCGAGGACGCCGAGCAGGCGCAGAACATCGCGCGCGGCATCGGCTACCCGGTGATGATCAAGGCGAGCGCGGGCGGCGGCGGCAAAGGCCTGCGGGTGGCGTGGAACGACGCCGAGTGCCGCGAGGGTTTCGCCTCGTGCCGCAACGAGGCCCGCAACGCGTTCGGCGACGACCGCGTGTTCATCGAGAAGTTCATCGTCGAGCCCCGCCACATCGAGATCCAGCTGCTGGGCGACGCGCACGGGAAACTGCTCTACCTGTGGGAGCGCGAGTGCTCGATCCAGCGCCGCCACCAGAAGGTGATCGAGGAGGCGCCCTCCCCGCTGCTGGACGAGGCCATGCGCCGCGCGATGGGCGAGCAGGCCTGCGCGCTGGCGCGCGCCGTCAACTACCAGTCGGCCGGGACCGTCGAGTTCGTGGTCGACCAGCAGCGCCGCTTCTACTTCCTGGAGATGAACACGCGGCTGCAGGTCGAGCACCCAGTGACCGAGATGATCACGGGGCTGGACCTGGTCGAATGGATGATCCGGATCGCCGCCGGCGAGCCTTTGACGCTGAAGCAGGAGCAGCTCAAGCGCGAAGGCTGGGCCCTCGAATGCCGCATCAACGCGGAGGATCCAGCGCGGGGCTTTTTGCCCTCGACCGGGCGCCTGGTGCGCTTCGTGCCGCCCCAGGAGCGGGCGGGCGAGGTTCGCATCGACACGGGCGTGTACGAGGGCGACGAGATTCCGATCTACTACGACTCGATGATCGGCAAGCTGATCACGCACGGCCGCGATCGCGCGCAGGCCGTGGCGCGCATGCGCGAAGCGCTCAACCGGTTCGTGGTGCGCGGCATATCGACCAACATCGCGTTCCAGGCGGCGCTGATGCGCAATGCGCGCTTTCTGGAAGGGCGGCTGCACACCGGGCTGATCGCGGAGGATTTTCCGAACGGCTATAACCTGTCCACCGCAGCCCACCCGCGCCCGCTGCTGGTGGCCGCCGTGGCTGCCTATGCGCGCGGGCGCTACGTGGACCGTGCCGGCAAGATCAGCGGCCAGTTGCGCGGACACGGGCGCAAGGTCGGCTCCGAGTGGGTGGTCCTGGGCGGCGGCGAATCGATCCGGCTGCGGATCGAACCCAACGGGAGCGGCTGCGACATCGTGCACCTGGGCCAGCGCCACACGCTGCGCACCGACTGGCAGATCGGCCAGATCCTGTTCGAGGCCCACTTCGACGATGAGCCGGTGTGCCTGCAGTTCGAGCGCCACGGGGTGCGCTACCGGATCGGGCACGACGGCGTCCAGCTGGAAACCACCGTGCTGTCACCGCGCGCCGCCGAGCTGCTGGCGCTGATGCCTCAAAAGGAGCTGCCCGATCTTTCCCGCTTCCTGCTGTCGCCGATGCCGGGACTGCTGGTGGAGATCGCGGTCAAACCTGGCCAGGAAGTCAAGGCGGGCGAGCGGCTCGCGACGATCGAAGCGATGAAGATGGAAAACATCCTGCGCGCCGAGCGCGACGGCGTGGTCGAGGAGCAACTCGCCACCGCCGGCGAAAGCGTCGCGGTCGATCAGCCGATACTCAGATTCCGGTGAGGCGGACCGGAATCCTTACGCAGCGGCTATGCCTTCGTGTTGATTTTTGTTCCGGTCAGCTGTCCGCTCGTATTGACCACGGGGGATGCGGATGACGCGGCGGAGTTACTGGCATTAGCCGCGATCTTCGCTTCCAATCGCTGGGCCTGGCGATCGCCCTGCCTGGCCTCTTTGGCCGTTTGAGCGGGTGTCTCGGTCGCTTCCTGCATCGCTGCCGAAGCGGGGGACTGCCTTGCCGAACTTGCACCTGAAACAGCTTGGGTGGACATGGGGGCTTTCGGTTGTCAAGGTGCAGTTTGGATTCGCGTGCACCACCTGTACCGTTATCGGCGCGCAGAAGTAAATCTTTAGATGTTAAGTCTGCGTCAGAAAAGATCGGCCGATACTCAGACCCAGATGAGGGCCGTTATTGCGGCCGCATGAAGGACGCCGCGAGCGCGCTCGCCAGCGTGAACGACCAGATTCAAGTGGTGAGGCGTGTTGCGAAAGGTCGATGAAGAGGATGCTCCTTTCTGGTAGCGCTACTGGCTCCAGGAGCTCAGATGAAACGACTGCCGGATCGCGGATTCAGCCCGGCCAGGCGGGGCTCTGCATCTGCACGGTAGCGTAGGTGACGATCGGCACCCGGCCGCGCTCGTAGTACTGCAGGCACTCGCTCGGGCTGGCGAAACCTCCGAACAGGCTCAGCCAGCTTCCACGGCCGAACGCATCGACCCCGCTATCGGCTCCGCACATCACGCTCTTGAAGACGACCTTCATCAGCGGCACCTTCAGCTCGTACGCATATGCGACTCGGATCTTCAGCACGTTGGCATCCTGGATCGATTCGCGCGATTGCGGTCCCTGGTAGGTGTGCGTGCGGTATTCCAGGCTGTCGTTCGGGATGTAGGTCTGGTTATTGGCGTCCGCCAGCCCGAAATCGGCGAAGGCGGCCGGGCTCGGGTTCAACACCTGGACACTGAGGTTCCAAGGCTGCACCAGGTCGAATTCGGACTTGGCCCAAGCCGTTCCCAGGCGCCTGAGGTCGTTGGTGGTCGTGGTGTCCTGATAAAACGGGATCAGCGCGCTCACCAGCGAACTCTTCATCGTTGCGACCCTGGCGTGGTCGACCGCGCCCGCGCGAGCCGCAACAAAGGCGGCCTCGTTGACGATCTGCTTGGCCACGAACATCAGCCCCAGCTGCACGATGCCCAGGACGAGCAGCAGTGCGAACGGGCTCACCAGCAGGAACTCCACCATCGAGGCGCCGCAGGCGGCGCGCTTGGAAATTCGGTCGTAGCGTGTCATGGTCGGTCTCCTTGGTCGTCCACTCCGTCCAGTTCTCAATCCGAGGATGCCTGGGCTCCCGGGGCGGCCAGCAGCGTGCGGATCCGGCGCTGCAACTCCTCCGCATGCTCCCGCTGCGGCGAGCTCGACTCCAGCCGCGTGCTCGCGGTCTGGAGCGCGTTCTGCGCCTGCGCCAGCCGCACCAGCGCGAGGTTCATCGCCGCGCGCCCCTGTCCGGGATCGAACAGCATCGCGTTCTGCAGCGCCGCGCCGGCCGCGTCGTAGTCGCCTTCCCGCATCAAGGTGTTGCCGAGCCTGAACCAGATCTCGGCGTTGCGCGGGTACGTGCGCGCGAGCTGCTCGAACGCCGCCTGCGCTTCCTTCAGGCGTCCGCTCAGGTACAGCGCCTCGGCCTGCTGAAGCGCGCGCAGACGCGGTTCACGCTCGGCGTCGTGCGCGTGGGGCGACGCTTCCGGCGCCGCCGGGCGGCGCTCGCCCGAGCTCGCGCAGGCCGCGAGCAGCGCGCAGGCCGCAATCGCGAGCGTCCATGTTGCTGTCCACATCTTCGGTTGTCGTTTCATCGTGGGCCTCTCGCGGATGAGCGTTGCCGTGACCTGTGATTGCGGGCACAGCATAGTTCGGCGACCGAGCGCTGTGCGCACCGATCGGCACGACTTTAGTCAGTAGGCAGGCGCGCGCACTTGCAGGACGATCCGCTCCGACGGGCCGCGATGTCTTTCCAACGCAACCCGCCCAACTCAACCGCAACTTCATGGAGGCTTTGAAAATGGAACGCACGAACATCAGCAGGATCCGCAAGCAGTTCGGTCAGGGCATGGTCGAGTACATGAGCGTGGTCGCTCTGGTTGCGATCGCCGCGATCGGCACCTACAGCGCGTTCGGCCACACGGTGCGCAGCCAGATGGCCGCCGTGGCCAACGGCCTGGCCGGCGACTCCAGCAGCGCCAAGACCGCGATCGCCGACGCCAAGACGACGGCCAACACCGCCGCCACCAGCGCGAAGACCGCGCAGGGACTCAACAACTTCGACACCGGCGTCACGGCCAAGTAAGAGGACTCAAGGCAAACCGGGCGGCGGCCGCGGGCTGCCGCCCCACCGATTCTCACGGAGCGCCGGATGAAGCCCACCCACCGACTCAAGGATCGTTTCTCGCAGCGCGGCCAGGCGGTCCTGTGGTTTCTGGCGACGACCGCCGCCTGCTGCGCGGTGTTCGCGCTGGTCTACAACGTGGGCCAGGTCACCAACGAGAAGGAAAAGACGATCAACGCCGCCGACGCCTCCGCGCTCAGCGGCGCCCTGGTCGAGGCGCGCATGCTGAACTTCGAGTCGTATACCAACCGGGCGATCGTCGCCAACGAGGAGCTGATCGCGCAACTGGCGAGCCTGGATGCATGGGTCCGCTACGGCAACCGGCTTTCCGATGGCCTGGCGCTGCTCACTGTGTGGATTCCCTATGTGGACGAGTTCACCGTGGAATTCGCCGAGGGCATGCAGGAACTGGCGACGGGGGTCGACGAAGTCACGCAGGTGGGAGTCAAACTCGACGACACCATCCTGATCAATGGGTTGATGGCCGCGCAGGAGGCCGCAAACGTGGTCGCGGTGCTCGCGGCCCAGGACGTCGCGAACCGGGTCGCGCATGCCAACCAGACCGTTTTCGGCAACCGTTTCGACGCGGCGCCGGAGCTGGCCGGTGGAGCCATGGGCCAGGTCGGCTGGTACGCCCGCAACGAGGCCGTCTGGAACCACTTTACCCAGAGGAATCAGGCCAACGCAGCCCAGATCGTCGTGGACTCGCGCGACCAGTTCACTGCCCACCGCGGAACCGGCTGGCTGATAGACGCCATCAACCGGCTGCTCAAGATCACAAGCCTGGTCGGAGTCTCGGTTGGCCTGGAGAAGACCTCCGGCAGCACGATCCTGCGCGGCTACGACCGATGGGAAGCGGAGGACTCGCTCGATCTGTGGGCGAAACCGTGGTTCAGCAAGAAGCATTACATCGCTCCGATCGGCTGGGGACGTGACAACGTCGCCCTCGCGCCCAGCCAGGGCATCGACTGGAACGGCGACCACACACTGTGCACGGCGAATTACAAGCCCCGGTGGTGGGGAGGCTGCGAGTTCGCCTATCTGGATTCGAACCGCACTTCCGGCTGGACCGGCATCCGCAGCGCCCTGGACCTGAACGCGGCCAGCAGCGTCGATGCCAACAGCGACGCGGCACTGACCTACGTGGTGGCCGTGCAGAAGGCCGGCAGCGCGACGATGACCACGCAGCGCCTCGGAAGCGGAATGAACAACGTCCACGTGGACGGCCCGCAGGGCTCGCCGGACCTGAAGGACAACCTGCAAAACGGCGACCGCACGACCTCGCTGGCGGCGGCGCGCGTGTTCTTCGCGCGACCGCAATGGAACCCGAAGGACCGCACCGAGGGCAATCTGCCGCGCCCGGACCACGTGCGCGAGTACGCGAGTCTGTACAACCCCTACTGGCAGGCCCGGCTGGCGCAGGCCGGCCCGCTGGAACGGACCCTGTTCTACGCGGCCCTGGGCAAGCCGGGCCTGAATGCGTTCACGCCGTGACGCGCCGCCATCCAGCCTGCGATCCATCAGCGAGGAGCTGCCGATGAAATCCATTTCGATGCACCGCCAGCACGGCCAGGCGATCGGCGAGTTCATCGCCGCCATGACCCTGTTCGTGCCGCTCGCGCTTTCCGTGATCTACATCGGAAAGTATGCCGACATCAAGCATGAGGCAATCCAGGCCAGCCGGTTCGCCGCATTCGAGCGCGCGCTGGATCCCTCCTCCGCCCACGAGAACGCCACGGTCCTGACCGAGGAGACCCGCGCGCGCTTCTTCACCGACGGCTCGCGCAACAGCGGCCGGATCGGCTACCAGGACTCGACCGCCAGCCTGAAGACCGCAGGCACCTTGAATCCGCTGTGGAGCCAGGTCAACAACACGCCGCTGCTCAGCCGCTATTCGGACGTATCGGTCAGCGTCACCCAGAGCCAAGTCGCCAGCGCCTTCTTCGCGCGCATCCAGGACGCCACCAACCTGATGTTCAAGCTGAACGGCAACGGACAGGTCCAGGCCAATGTCGAGGTCCCGGTCGCCAACGTCGCCCACTTCGCCCCGCTCGCCAACATCAACCTGAAGATCGGTGCGACCACGGTCGTGGCGGGCGATTCCTGGAGCGCGGGCGGCAGCGCCGACGTGGCCAACCACTTCACGATCCTCGCGGTACCCGACCGGGTATTGAGCGCGAGTCCGCAGTCGGGGTCCGGCTGGTTCAGCACGGTGCTCGGCTGGCTCAGCAAATTCGGCGGCTGGCTCTATCGGTCCTTCTTCCAGATGCTGTCGGGAACCGACGGGCCGCAGCTCGGCTGCGTCCGGCCGGACGTGGTGCCGACCCATGCGGCGCCCGACGCGCGCTACCACCCCACCGACGCCTGCTACTAGCGAAGGAAGCTGGCCAATGAACTCGCTCTCGTTGCGGCCGGCCGCGGTGGCGATCGCGATGTGTGCCGCCCTGGGGGCCCGCGCGGCCGGCTCCGAACCCTGGCCGGAGGT
>Ga0210409_10000704_pt1 | contig 49862 bp, 46 predicted proteins | sample IncBWH17MmetaG_FD_161649 | JGI IMG/M metagenome (GOLD analysis project Ga0210409, IMG submission 161649) | Forest soil microbial communities from Barre Woods Harvard Forest LTER site, Petersham, Massachusetts, United States - Inc-BW-H-17-M | ecosystem: Environmental > Terrestrial > Soil >... | reverse complement strand
TCTCTACAAGGCTTGCGATAGCGCCCGACATCATACAAGAACCGCATCGCGCCCGGATGTGCGCAGCGCCACAGGCGGTGGACCGAAGGGTAAAGTCTGTCGCCGACGTTAAGCTGAGAATTTGGCAAGAGTCGCCCGACCCGTCAAGCGCCGGATCTCGCGCGTGAGTCCCAAGACTGAAAACCGAACACCGAAGACCCAACACCTGAAACCTGAGACCTGAAACCTGAGACCTGAAACCTGAGACCTGAAACCTGACACCTGACTTCCGTACCAACCTTTGAGTGCACCATTTTCGCTTCAGGGCAGGTAGAATAGAGGTATCCATCCAGATTTCGAATCAGGGAGTTGCAGTTTGGTAGAACCACGCTTTTGGTCTGCTTCCAGGGGAATCCTTCTATCCTCGATGCTCCTGTTGCTGGCTGCCTCCGTATTGGCGTTCGGCGAGGGTGCCGCCTTCGATCTTTCGGGCCCGCCCGTCGAAGTCCGAGTCCGGCGTGGTGAAACGATTCTCCCCATCTCGGAAGTTCCGAACCTACAGCCTGCCGACCGCCTTTGGGTCCACCCCGACCTTCCTGAGACCCAATCCGCGCACTACATCATGATCATTGCTTTCCTGCGTGGGACCACCAACCCGCCTCCGGACGACTGGTTCACCAAGGTCGAGACCTGGAATAAGCAGGTCCACCAGGAAGGCGTCTGGGTTACAGTCCCCAAAGAGGCCACGCAGGCGCTTGTATTCTTCGCTCCGGACACCGGTGGTGGCTTCAGTACGCTGCGCGCTGCCGTCAGGGGGAAACCCGGAGCGTTCGTTCGGGCAGTGCAGGATCTCCATCAGGCAAGTCTCGATCGGGCCCGTCTGGAAAAGTATCTTGCCGCTGTTCGTCTGACTGCCGAAGGAGAACCCGAGCAACTTCATCAGCGCACCGTGATGCTGGCCCGCAGCCTGAACGTTAAAGTCGATCAGGAGTGTTTCGACAAGCCGAGCGCGCAACAGGCTCCGTGCCTTACTCAGAACACCGATCAGCTTGTCCTCGACGACGCTCACACGCAGACCATGATGGCCACCCTCACCACCGGTGCCACCGCTGACCTTTTGTCGCAGGTGGGTGGAACGCCCATGGCTCGTTCCGGCTACTACAGTCCTTACATTGGCGCGGTCGTCGATATGGCCCGAATTCTGGGCACCGCGCGCACAGCGCAATACCAGTACATCCCAGCGTTATCCTTACCGCACAAAGAAGCCCTCAACCTTCGCTTGAACAATCCGCCATCCTTCCGCAATCCGAAATCGGTGATTGTGGTTGGCCTGCCTCCCATTGCTCCCGCGGTCTTACCTCCGCTTCGCGCGGCCGACCCGAAGGCGATCCCTTGTATCGCGAATCCCGACCTCGTTCTCCCCATCGACGGTGCGCCTCTGGTCTATGCCAGCGAGTTGTCGCATGAGTTCATGCTGCGTGTCCCTACCAAGACTGGGAAAACTCTCGAACTGCCTGCCCATCCGGATCCGGAGCGCGGTGGTTTTGTCATCGATACCCACTCCATGCATCTGAGCGATCTCGATGTAAGCATCGCCGCCACGCTTCACGGGCAGTGGGGATTTCAGTCTTTTGAAGGTCCACGCTTTCAACTCCGCAGTCCCAGCCCGGCAAAGTGGACCATCGCTTCCAAGGACACCAGCGCTCTCATCGTCGGCCGTCAGGACACGCTGCACCTCGAAGCGCCGGATGCTTGTTGCGTAAACGCCGTCACCGTGAAAAATGCCGAGGGCCACGAACTGACGACTACCTGGAAACTGCCGAAGCCCGGCCAACTCGAGGTTCAGATCCAGCTACAGGATGAGCCCGCCGGCCTGATCAGCATGTCTGTCGCAAAGTTCGGCCTTCCGGAGCCGGAAGCCATTCCGATCCACACCTACGCCGAAGCCGGCCATCTTGAGGCTTTCAACATTCATGCGGGGGATCCTGAAGGTACGCTGCGAGGGACTCGCCTCGACGAAGTGACCGGACTTGAATTAGACGGCGTGCGATTCCTCCCGCACGGTCTTACGCGCGCCAATCAGGTGGACGAGCTTCGCCTCGCGGTTGAGAAGCCGCCCGCGCCCCAGTGGAAAGCTGGCTCCACCGAGTCCGCCTCGGTTACTTTGAAAGATGGGCGCGCGTTGCCGGTGAAAGCCGACATCCAGGCTCCACGCCCAAAAGTGTTGTTGATGGGCAAGACGGTTCAGTCTGATCCCGGTGCGCCGAATTCCCTGGTCCGCATCGAGAATCCGCAGGAACTTCCCCAAGACGCGCGCCTGAACTTCTCGGTGAAGAGCCAGGATCCTGAAAACTTTCCGGTTGGTGAAAAAATCGAGGTCGCTGCCTCGGACGAATCCTTTCACGTGCTGCTCAGTGTCGCCGATGGCAACCTCATTCTTCAGGACGCGCATACAGTGTTGGCCGTCCTCAGTCCTCTGCGTCAGCTGGGCCCTTCCGCGTTTGGCCCGCTGAAATTTCGTCCGGTTGGTCCCGATGGCGTTGAGGGCGATTGGCAACCGCTGGCGAATCTCGTCCGCGTTCCCGTCCTGAAAGAGGTTCGCTGCGACGCGTCCTCGGAAAAGCCTTGTGCGCTGATCGGAGACAAACTGTTCCTGCTCGATTCCGTGAGTACCGATCCAGACTTCGCCACACCCACCGCCGTACCCGACGGCTTCATGGAGAGCAGTCTGCCGATTCCCGCGCCAGTGGGAAAAGCAATCTACATCCGTTTGCGGGATGACCCAACCTTCGTGGACGCGGTCGCCCTGCCGCTGATCACGGCCCCTGCCCAAAACGGCGCGGCCGCCCAGTAGCGCCGGCATCCTGCCGGCTGTCGCGAGGGCATCTTGCCCTCGCTTTTCAACTGAGAACTGACAACTTAGAACTGAGACCGCTTCTCTTCGTTTACAATCCCTTCGCACTTGTTCCGGGACTCGGTGTTGCTCACCACTCCCCACCAGGAGGTTGTATGTCCCGCTGGAACCACCTCCGTCGCCTGCTCATCGTCTGCACTCTGATCATTCCTCTCCTTTCCTGCCACCGCCACGACTCCAACGAAACCTACGTATTCATCTCCAACAACATTCAAATTCCCTACTGGCGCCAGGTCACCTCCGGATTCACCGACGCTGCAAACCAACTCAAGGTCCACGTCAAAGTAGTGGGACCGACGTCTTATGATCCCAAGGCCGAACAGGCCGCCCTGCAGCAGGCCATTCGCGAAAAGCCATCCGGCATTCTGGTTCACGTCTCTGAACCTGCACTGCTTACGTTCGACATCAATCAGGCAATCGCGAACGGCATCCCGGTGGTCACGCTCGATGCTGACGCGCCGGCCAGCAAGCGACTCTTATTCATCGGCACCAACAATCAGCAGGCCGGAGTGATGGGTGGTCAGCGTCTGGCACAGGAACTGAAAGAGAAGGGAAACGTTGTATTCTTCACAATCTCGGAGCAGACGAACCTGGCGGACCGTCTGCGTGGCTATCGCGAGGCCCTGGTTCGTTATCCACAGATCCACATCATCCGCACGGTCGACATCGGTGGAAATCCCGATGTCGCATCCAGCACGGTCGCCGAAATTCTCGCCCAACATCCAAATGAGGTGGACGCCTTCGTGTGCCTCGAGGCGCAAGCTGGTCGAAATGTCGCCACTGCTCTGAACGAGCGCCACATGCAAAACAAAGTCGTCCTCGCGATGGACACCGATCCCGACACTTTAGACTGGATCGACAAAGGCTACATCGCGGCCACCATCGCCCAGAAGCCGTACACCATGGGAATGGTGGGCCTCCGCGTTCTCGACGACTTGCATCACAATCCGCCACCGCGCCTCGACACCGACTGGTCCAAAGACAGCTTTGCCCCATTTCCTGCCTTCATCGATACCGGCAGTGCGGTGATCGACAAATCAAACCTCGCGACCGTGCGCGCTGCCAAGCCTGTGGGAACTGGGAACTGAGTGCGAAGGCGAGAGGAATAAGTGCGAAGCCGAGAGTTGCCAATTCCAGACGAAGAGACACTGGGGAAGCGGGACCTACCTTGGATTAGCTACCGTCCACCTGACATCCACCCCTCAGTCCTTTTACATTGTCTCTATGACGCCCAAGCCGGCTTCCTTCCTGCATAAACACTCCCTTAGCCTGACAGCCTTTGGCATTGTCCTCCTGTGGATCGTTCTCTATTCGCGCTCCAATCCATCCACCCATCTCGGATCATTCTTCGGAAACGCCATCGCCGACTGGAGCGGCGTCTGCGTTACAGTTGTGATGACCAAATATCTCTATGAAAAAGGCTCGCGCGAGAGTAAGCAACCCAAAAACAAAGTCCCTTCCCCTGCGCTCGAATTTCTCCGCGAGCACTCCCTCACACTTTTTCTCTTGGTCACTGGACTCGGTTGGATTCTGGCGTTTCGCGCGATGGACGCCAATAGTAAGTGGGGTCAGGTGGTAGGGAATATCGTATCGGAGTGGACTCAGATTCTTGGCCTCCTCCTCATGACGAAACGCCTGATCGAAGTCGGCTCAAAGCCCTAAGGCTTCGAGGAAAGGCGCGCCCATCGCAGCCGCAGAAATTCGCTATTTGATCTTTTCCCGCAAGCTCACATTAGTTGTGATTTTGTGCCCGCGACCCGCTGTTTTGACGACAGACTGCACGCACTGTGCGTACCGGTCATTCTCAAACTCTTTGCCCGGCGGCCACCACAGCGTGTATCCCTTCGGACACTTCACCGAAGGATAAGGTTGAAACATTCGTATCGGCGCAATTGAGATCATTCCTTGCAACACGGCAACAAGAACCAAAACATGCATTTGGCAACCTCGCCCAATAAGAAGTTGTCACAAAATCAGACCTGCTAGTAGAACCACCTCCGACGTTAGTAGTTGACTCCCGTCCGCTGAATACAGGGAAACCCGTATTCGGCACGTATTCAATCCGCAGGTTCTTGGGGGAGAATTACTCTCGGGTTAGCCGGTGCTACAAGCAGACGTGGCTTTTCGCAGTGTTCAAGCCTGCCCGGAGTTGGAAAGCGCTTCCAAGGCGTCGTCGAGCGTTGGAAAGATCAGGAACAGGGGCTCAAGTCGCGTGATCTCGAACAGCTTCGCGACCCGATCGTTCACACCGGTGAGAACCACCTGCTGCCCGGCCTTATGGCCCGACACATATGCGCTGACCAGAGAACCAAGCCCGGAAGAGTCGATGTAAGGGACTTCCGTCAAGTCGAGAATGAGAGTGGGGGTATTCTCTCGGCGGATGGCATTCTGAAAAGAATGAAGATTATTGGCGGTGAGGGGCCCTTTCAGCACGAGTACGCCCTGTCCCGGTTCGGGGAAGGGACGCTCGACGATAAGGGGTTCGGAATGCATAACAGCGAGCCGACATTGTAGGCCAGGTAGTCCCCTTTTCAAAGGCTTCAAGAAAGCCGTGATCGGCCGGAGCAGCCACCCACTCACCAGCGCCGGTCGGGGTGCACCTCAGCCGGGGCACTCTAGTGTTATATCCCGATATGGCCTCGGGCACGTAAAATGTCTAGGTGATGCATAACATTTCAGCAGTTCGCTCTCGGCGAATGCTGCTCGCGGGCTTCGTCGCCGGCAGCGTTCTTTTTTGCTCAGCACAAACAACCAGTACACCATCGGCGACCAAGCCGGCTCCGAAGAAGCCGGCGACCGCTGGCGCTTCGAAAACTGCGACCGCGGCCAAGACAGCCGGTCCAGTCAATTTAACAACTGACAAAGACAAGACCAGTTACGCCATTGGCGCGGACCTGGGGAATAAGCTGAAAACGGCGGAAATAGACGTGGATCCAGCCATCCTCTCGCGCGCCATCAAAGACGTCCTCTCCGGCGCCAAACCCGCACTGACCGACGATGAAATTCGGGCGAAGCTGATGGACCTTTCGAAAGGACTACAGGCCAAGCAGCAGGAGGCTCAAAAGAAACAAGCAGAGGCCAACAAGGTGATCGGCGAAAAAAATCGTAAGGATGGCGATGCGTTCCTGGCCGAGAACAAGGGCAAGCAAGGCGTGGTCACGCTCGCCAGCGGACTCCAATACAAGATCTTGAAGGCAGGCGACGGCCCGAAGCCGACCGCCGCGGATACGGTCAGCTGCAATTACCGGGGGACCTTGCTGGATGGCAAGGAATTCGACAGCTCGTACAAGCGGGGCCAGCCGGCTTCCTTTCCAGTCGGTGGCGTGATCAAAGGCTGGACGGAGGCTCTGCAATTGATGCCTGTCGGTTCGAAATGGCAGTTGTTTATCCCCGCTGATCTCGCTTACGGCGATCGTCAGGCGGGACCCGACATTACCCCGGGTTCGACGTTAATTTTTGAAGTCGAGCTTCTGTCGATTCAGGATAAGAACGCAACCCCGGCAGCCGCACCGCCTGCAGGGACGGCGAATCAGAAATAACTCAATGATCCGCTGAACTGTGGATGAGGCCTGTTCTTGGGCCGCCAACGATTTCTGCGGCTTCACTCCGAAACTTATGACGGTTAGGACCCGCCTTCGGGCGGGTCTTCTTCTTGCTTGTGATTTCGGTCTGAGAGTGTAGGGACTTCCGACGGTTTTTCTACTAACCGAAAATCAGCAATCCAAAGCTTCCCGCGAATCGGGCTGCCTTCTGGAATGCGTCGCACTCGAAGAACAAGAATCTTGGTGTCTGGTCCGGTTGTAAATTCCCCCCCCGCGTATTTCCAATCCGGTGCGTCCTTGAGTTCGGGACTTAGAAAGTACGACTGCGCAGTGTAAAGGTCCTGCAGGCCGAGATGCGGACCGCCAGCCCCGTCAATTTGGGTGTTTTTATAGTAGCCCGAGAACTGGTACGTGGTATTGGGGTGAACCGCGATCACTTGATAGATCCCGGCCTCAGAGACCCCAGGACCATCGAAACTGATGGCCAGCGAGCGATGGCCATCGTGGCGCTCGTTCGTGTCCAGGGTAAGTGTGACGGAGGATTGTTTGTGATACTGCCAATCAAAGCCCCCGTTGAGTACATCCATGTTGAAACTCGGATTGACGATCAGATTGCTCGACGACGGCAGGTAGGCGCCCGCGCCAATCAGAGAAGTGGCCTGCCGCCACACTACTGGGGCATCATCGGCGGCGTTCCGCGCGAGAAGGTAGCGTATGTAATCGAAAACGCGATTGGTCTCGACCGGTTGCTTTAAGCTGACCAAAGCATCCCAGACTTTCAGAGTGCCGTCCGTATCCTTCTTCGACATCAGAAATAGAAGGAAAGAGAGATAGGAACCCGGATCCGCAGGGATCACGTCCCGTAAGAGCGAATCGACATCCGGGTTAATACGCCAGGCCATCTGCACGGCATATGCGGCATTCTCGCTCCCACTCAGCAGGACGACGTGAAATTCACGAAGCGCTCGTGCGGTCTCGCCCTGCGCAACGTCGAGATTGGCCGCCACCCACGCCACTTCCGGGCTGGTCGGGGCGTGAGCAATTGCTTCGTCGATGGCAGCGGACTGATGTTCGACGTCGCCTGACGCTCCATAAATATCGGCGAGCCCAATCCAGGATCGGCTGTCGTGCGGATTCCAGCGAACCGCTTGCTGATATTGCGCAAGGGCGGCCGCTTGATCGCGAACGACAAGATCGTAGTAGCGCGCGAGCTGGTAATGGTAGTCGGCATTTTCTGGCTGAATCTGGGTTGCAGCCTTCAGCGTAGCGAGGGTACCGTAATCGGCCAGCTTTTCGGCAATCAACTCCCGTTGCGCAGCCAGGAACATCAACCCGGCAAAGACACAAATCCCGACCGCCAGGAGCTTCCGTTTGCGCGCAGACTGGATCACGATATACATCCGAGTGCTGACAGCATAAACCAGGCCGGCCTTCTGCGAACATCAGAGCGGCACGCGGGGAAACCGGGCTCCAGATCGGGGGACTGCTTCGGCTATCGTGCCACCACCGGCGCGTCCACTCTCGCCGCCCAAACCAGGGCGACAACCCAGCCGATCAGTGTCCAGCCCAGGAAAAGATTCAGCAGGAAGATGGACAGAAGATCGCGCTTGCTGCGCGCGACGCCGATGATGGTCGGCAGAAAGTAGAACAGAAAGCCGAGTCCGAAAAAGTGAAAGAAGATGACGGCGGCGAGAGTCATGGGTGCGTGCCTCCTTCCTCCAAAATTAAGTTTAGCACTGCGCCAACAGTCGATTTCGAGTATGGCAAATTCGTGCTACAACCTCCGGCATTCTTTGGTACAAGTTCATTCTAACCAGTAAACATGCGGGTTCCACGCAGTTTCATTTTGGATTCCGGTAGCCCTTCGGTGCCATTCACAACGCCCGCGCCAGACCATAGGCTTGCACGTGAGCAGCACTTGGGGGAGGGCTGTTCCGGCGAAGCGTCCCACGACTCGCGAAGTCTGGGACGTTTCGTTTTGTACTTTCGCAAAACCCGAAGGCTCGAAGCCTGATCGTTGGCAAGCCGGGGAGCGGTGAATGGAAAAGAAAAGAGTCGAGAAGTTCAAGAAGCAGTTGTTAGCAAGAAGAGAAGAACTGTTACGCAGTATCGCGCAGACTCAGGAAGAGGGGAAAGTCGTGCAGCAGTCGTACGGGCCGGATGAAGGCGACCGCGCGAACAGTTCCTTGGACAAAGAATTGTTGTTTCACCAAACGAGTCAGGCCCGAGGCCTGCTCGGATCGATTGACGCGGCACTCGCCCGTATCAATGACGGAACTTTCGGCCAGTGCATGGTGTGTGACGAGGAGATTGGCGCCAAGCGTCTGGACGCCATCCCGTGGACGCGCTATTGCATTTCCTGCCAGGAGAGTGCCGAGAAGAAAAGGTAGGGAATTTGAGAAGGCAGCGAGAAGATAAGCCGGGAACGAAAAACAGTGGCTGGAAATAGTAAAGGCTGTGACATTGGTTATGCTCTAGTCGCCTGCTCCTGCGAGGGAGCGTAACGACGTGGAGGCATGTACCGTCACAGCCCTTGATGCGATCACTGCTTTCGCAGTCCCAAACCCCAACTGCCCCTCGCAGAGCCGTCGGTTTTTTCAGGTCTGGTCGCCCGCTGGGTCGCCCCAGCTTGCTGATCACTCAGCCTACTTCGGACTGACCTAATTTTATTTTGGTCAACCCTTTCAGCCGTCGACGCACGCGAAAGTAAACGCCACGTTAAAGAATGTCAATGCCGCATTTCGGTGCAGCCTGTGAGTATTTCGGTGGGAATTACAACCGTTGCAACCGACTCAACATCGGGGAGTTAACGGAAGCCGATTGAGTTCTTTCCACCTTTTCCACATTCGATTCACAGCTGTGCAACAAATACGGGAATGCGGTTTTTTTGATGGAATCAAGAAATAGTCTTGACCCGAGGCTTTTTCTTGAGCATTGTTGGGGCATACAGATGTCGGATTTAGTTGCTTATGTCGATGGTGGATCCTTAGGGAACCCGGGCTCGGCCGGTATTGGCGTTGTTATTGATCACCCGCATGGCGGCAAAATCCGAATTGCCAAGTGGGTCGGCCACCAGGACAACAATGTCGCCGAATATCTCGCCTTATTGGAAGCCCTGCAAGTCGCCCTCGCTCTGAAAGCCAGCGCCATTCACGTCTATTCTGATTCTGAAGTGGTCGTTCGGCAGATGACGGGCGAATACAACTGCCGCAGCCCGCGGCTGTACTCTTTGCACTGGATTTGCATGAAACTGACCCGTTCGCTCATTTTCTCCATCTCGCACGTTCGCCGTGAATTTAACCGGGAAGCCAATCAATTGGCCAGCAGCGCTGCCCGGAAGCTGCGCCGGTAGTTCTAACCGCAAAAACATGCTTCTCTCCTTCTGAACGCTTCCGCGCCCCTACGCTCGCCCGGTACCGCCCGTCCCACGCTATAATCAGCGCCGCATCCCCAACCAGGACGAGGGCCGTGAGCACCAATAAGGACCAAGCGCTCGGCATGCATCGCGACATCACGCGCAGGGACTTTCTCAACGGAGTTGCCGTTGGTGTTGGCGGCCTTCTCGCGGCACAACCTCTCCTGGGCCGCATGCTTTCCGACGAGTTCGCGCCTGAAAGAGCGGCCGATTACTATCCTCCCGGGCTGCAGGGGATGCGCGGCAATCATGATGGGACCTTCACCTACGCGCACCGCCTGCGAGATGGAGAGGCTTGGGATTCGGATGGAAAACCGACGAAGACCAACGAGACTTACGATCTTGTAGTCGTGGGTGGCGGGATCAGTGGCCTATCCGCCGCATATTTCTATCGGAAACAGGCAGGAGACTCGGCGCGCATCCTTGTCCTCGACAACCACGACGATTTTGGCGGCCATGCGAAGCGAAACGAATTTCACGCGGGCAACCGCCTCCTTCTCAGCTATGGCGGCACGCAGTCGATCGAGAGCCCGGGCCGCTACAGTGCGGTCGCTCGCGGGTTGCTTCAGGAACTGGGGATCGAGACCGAGCGCTTCTACAAAGCCTACGATCAGAAGCTCTACTCCAAACTGGGAACTGCAGTCTTCTACGATCGCGAGACCTTCGGCGAGGACCGACTCGTTCCCGGACTCGGGGCGACCCCTTGGGCCGAGTTTCTTGCGAAATCACCCATGAGCGAGGCGGTGCAGAAAGATATTGTGAGGGTCTACACCGAAAAAGTCGATTACTTTCCGGATCTTTCGCCCAAACAAAAGCGCGCCAGGCTGGCCAAGATCAGCTATGCCGACTTCTTGACCACGATCTGCAAGGTCCACCCGGACGCGCTGAAATTCTTCCAGAGTTACACCAACGATCTGTTCGCGGTGGGCATCGATGCCGTTCCAGCGCTTGCATGCTACGAGCAGCCTGACGATTACGGCGGCTATGGGTACGCCGGATTTCTCGGCATGAATCTGGAAGACGAACCGGAAAAGGAAGAGCCGTACATCTTCCACTTCCCGGACGGCAACGCGAGCATCGCGCGATTGCTGGTGCGGTCGCTGGTTCCCGACTCCATTCCCGGCAAGTCGATGGATGACGTGGTCACGGCGCGGGCGAACTACGCGAAACTCGATCAGGAGGGCAACAAGGTTCGCATCCGCCTGAACAGCACGGTGGTGCGCGCGGCCCAAACGGGCACGAACGAAACGAGCAGGGAAGTAGAAGTGGCCTACGAGCGCGGCAAGCAGCTGAAAACTGTCCGCGCGAAGAACTGCGTGCTGGCTTGCTACAACGGAATGATCCCTTACCTGTGCCCCGAACTGCCGGATAAGCAAAAGGAGGCGCTCTCTTACCTGGTGAAGGCCCCCTTGGTGTACACGCACGTAGCCATTCGCAACTGGACCGCTTTTCAGAAGCTGGGAATTCATCAGATCGAAGCGCCGGGAAGTTTCCACACCTTTGTCGCTCTCGATTTTCCGGTCAGCCTTGGCGAGTATCATTTCCCCAGTCAACCAGACGAGCCGATGGTTCTCTTGATGCTTCGCACACCTTGCCATCCGGGACTGCCGCAGCGCGATCAACATCGCATGGGACGAGCGGAGTTGATGCGAACTCCGTTCTCCACTTTCGAACGCAACGTGCGTGATCAGCTGGGCAGAATGTTAGGGCCAACTGGATTCGATCCGGCCCGTGACATCGATGGCATCACGGTGAACCGCTGGGCCCACGGCTACGCGCACGAATACAACTCATTGTCGGATCCAGACTGGGCCGAGGACGAGAAACCGTGGGTGGTGGGAAGAAAGCGGTTTGGCCGAATTGCCATCGCGAACTCAGATGCGGCCGCTAGTGCGTATTCGGATGCGGCAATCGACCAGGCTTATCGAGCGGTTTCCGAGCTCACCCAAAAAGGATCATGAACGGGCAGCCTCTCCCGATGGATCTCCTCCAATCAATGTTCGGCGCCGAAGAAGTCGACCGGATCTTTGCGGACCCTGCTCGGCTGCAGCGGATGCTGGACTTCGAAGCCGCCCTTGCGCGCGCCGAGGCAAGCTGCAACGTAATTCCCGAGTCTGCTGTGGGACCGATAGCTGCAAAGTGTCAGGCGAAACTCTTCAATCTGGACGAACTCGCCGCTGGCAGTCGTAAAGCAGGAAATCTGGCAATCCCTCTGATCCGGCAGCTGACCCAGCTGGTGGCGAAGGATGATGCCGCTTCCTCACGCTACGTGCATTGGGGAGCGACGAGTCAGGACGTGATGGATACCGGACTCATTCTGCAGTTGCGCGACGCGCTGGATTGGTTCGATCTGCAGATCGCCAAATTGTGTGACCAGTTGGCCGCGCTCTCCGGGCAGCACCGTTCGACCGTTGTCGCCGGGCGCACCTGGCTCCAACACGCAGTTCCCACCGTTTATGGACTCAAAGTAGCCGGTTGGCTGGACGCGATGGTTCGCCACCAAACGAGGCTTCAGGAAACGCGGAAGCGCGTATTGGTCCTGCAATTCGGCGGAGCTGCGGGCACGCTGGCAACTCTTGGGCAGAAGGGAATCGAGGTTTCCGAAGCCTTAGCGGCAAATCTTCACCTCGAACTTCCGCCGCTACCTTGGCACGCGCATCGGGACCGGATGGCCGAGACGGCCACCACACTCGCGCTGTTGACCGGCACGTTGGGTAAGATCGGGCGTGACGTTTCCCTGCAGATGCAAACAGAAGTTGGCGAGGTTTCAGAGCCCGCGGACGAAGGGCGCGGCGGATCCTCGACCATGCCCCACAAACGGAATCCCGTAGCCTGCGCGATGATTCTGGCTGCCGCCGATCGAGTGCCTGGATTGTCGAGCACGATGCTCGCCGCGATGCCGCAAGAGCACGAACGCGGCCTCGGCGGATGGCACGCCGAATGGGAGACGCTACCGGAGATCGTCCGATTGTGTGCGGGGGCTCTGCACTGGACCTTGGAAACCATTGCCGGCTTGGAGATCGACGTAGACCGTATGAGAGCGAATCTGGAGCTCACGCACGGCTTGATTTACGCCGAAGCAATAGCGACGAGGCTGGCAGCAGATGTGGGAAAGGCGGCCGCTCACGAACTGCTCGAGACTGCCTCGCGCAAGGCGATCCGCGAAAAGAAGCATCTGCGCGATGTGCTATCCGCCGATTCCGCGGTGACTGCTCATCTCGAAGCAAACGAGATCGCTCGGCTCTTTGGTCCCACGCAGCAACTCGGGGTTGCCGGTCACTTCATCGACCGCGCCACAACGGCATTTCGACGAGAACGCTCCTCCGAGCGCAAATAAACACATGCCTTTTCTTGATGTAAACGGCGCGGATACTTATTACGAGTTGTCGGGTGCGGGCGCCTCTCCTGCACTCATGTTTTCGAATTCTCTGGGGACCAACTTCAAAATGTGGGACCCGCAAACGGAAGTCTTGGCGACCAAGTGGAAAATCCTCCGTTACGACACCCGTGGCCACGGAAGTTCGGCGGTCACGCCGGGGCCGTACACGATCTCGCAACTCGCCGACGACGCGTTGACTTTGCTCGACCGCATGGAGATTGCAGAAGTCAGCTTCTGTGGATTGTCGATGGGCGGCCTGATCGGAATGGAGTTGGCGCTGCGTGCGCCCAACCGGCTTCGCCATCTCGTGCTATGCAACACGGCGCCGCGCATCGGCTCCGCCGAGACGTGGAATGCCCGGATCGCGACCGTTCAAGAAAAAGGTATGTCCGCTGTGACCGAGGCGGTGCTGGAGCGTTGGTATACCCCAGAGTTTCGAAAAAGGTCTCCCGAGCAGATTCAATCGACTAGAGAAATGCTGCTGCATACCTCGCCGGACGGCTATGCGGCTTGTTGCGTGGCCCTGCGCGATGTAGATCTCAATGCGGCGATCTCCGGAATCCGCGTCCCGACCTTGGTCATTTTGGGGCAATCGGACCCCGTGATCCCGCTGAGCGACGGTCACTCCATGGCGCAGCGCATCCCGGGAGCGACCTGCATGGAACTGCCTGTTGCCCATCTATCGAACGTCGAAGCCGCTGAGGCTTTCACGCAACACCTGGCGGCGTTCCTTAAGCAGTGAGTGAGGGAGTGCATGGACGATCGAAAGCGATACGAAGACGGGATGTCAGTGCGGCGCGCTGTTCTTGGCGGTCCGCATGTCGACCGCGCAGTTAAAAATACCGACGACTTCAACCGGGATTTCCAGGACCTCATTACCCGCTATGCGTGGGGAGAAATATGGAGCCGGCCCGGATTGCCACGCCACACGCGCAGTCTGCTGACCATCTCAATGATGGTGGCATTGAACCGAACCGAAGAATTTCAAATGCATGTACGGGCTGCATTCAATAACGGCGTCACGCGCGACGAGATCAAAGAAGTCTTGCTGCAATCGGCAATCTACTGTGGTGTGCCCGCGGCGAACTCTGCCTTTCGCGCGGCCGCCGAGGTTTTTCGCGAAATGGATGCTGGGCGCTGACTCATGCTCACGAACCGCAAGACGATTCGTATCGAATGGGGCGATTGCGATCCAGCCGGGATCGTCTACTACCCGCGCTACTTCGCTTACTTCGACAACTGCACCTCGGCCTTGTTTGAGTCAGCCGGGCTGCCAAAACACCAGATGCTGAAAAGATTCGGCATCGTGGGCATCCCCATGGTCGACACTCGCGCTCGCTTCGTCTTGCCGTCCCGGTTCGGCGAGGACGTGGTTGTGGAGTCCTCCATCGTGAAGTGGAATCGCAGCAGCTTCGAAATCCAACACAAACTTTTCCGGGGGGAGACCTTGGCCGTCGAATGTTGGGAGACGCGGGTGTGGTCGGCGCGCTCCCCGAACGATCCCGACAAAATCGAGGGTAGGCCAGTCCCCGAAGAAGTGATTGCGCGGTTCAACTCCGATCGATAGCAAGCAGCCCACCTTAAACTCTCCGCGCTCCTTGGACGCTTCCGTCGTGATCTCAGGCTGGTTCTTCCATTTCAATAACCGTCGCCCGTGTGCCCCCTTTCACATCATTTTCTGTTGGCCCAATTTATAAGAGGGCAACCAGGTTTCTAGCATGGAGATCGCATGATTCACAGTGCCCTTGCAAAGTGGCGTGCAGGATCCTGATGGAAATTTGTTTGGAGGTGTGATCCGAGACATGGCGACCAGAGAAGAAAAAGCGGTGAAGGAAACGACTTGCAAAGATTCCGCGAAATCTGAGGAACTGAAGCAACATCCAGCATCCGTTTGTTCGATCTGCGGCAAACCGGCAACTCAGCTGGTCGACGGAGATCCGAGTTGCGCGGAACAGGTCGAGCAGGTTTACGAACACCAGGTGGAGGACTTCACGCGCTCCCACCTGTCCGACTGGCGAAAATAGGGCACTGATCTCAATCGTGGCGTACGAGATGCCGCGGCTGCCTCGAGTGAACCAGTTGCCTGCCGGAACCATCGCCTTTATACTTCCCCATGGGTTCGGCAGGGATCGGTCGCTACGACTCGTCCACACTCCCTAACTACCTGCTCGACGGCGCCTATGATGAGATGTTTGCGGCGCTCGGCCAGCCGCGCGAGCATTATCTTCCCCTCCTCGAAACACTGACCTCGCTGCCCGGGGATGAAATCCGCCGGCGCAAGCATTCCGCAGATCTTTCTTTCCTGAATCAGGGAATTACCTTCACCGTGTATGGCAGTGAAGAGGGCACGGAGCGGATTTTTCCGTACGATCTGCTCCCGCGCATCGTAACCAGCGCCGAGTGGAATCACGTAGAGCGCGGCCTGACCCAGCGCATCACCGCCCTGAATCTTTTTCTCCGCGACATCTATAACGAGGGACGGATTCTGGCCGACGGCATCGTTCCGCGGGAAATTGTCTACAGCTGCAAACAGTTCCGCCGTCAGATGCGGGGATTGCAGGTTCCTCGCAACGTCTACATTGCCGTGGTGGGGTCCGATCTAATCCGGCTTCCCAGCGGAGAGTTCGTCGTTCTCGAAGACAATCTGCGGGTGCCGAGCGGCGTCTCCTACATGCTGACCAACCGGCGCGTCCTGAAGCGAATCTTTCCGCAACTGTTTCAGCGCTACGGCGTGCGGCCGATCGAACACTATACGCAAGCGTTGCTCAGTACGTTGCGTTCATTGTCGCCCGATGGTCGAGCCGAGCCCACCATCGTGCTGCTGAGTCCTGGTGTCTTCAATTCGGCGTATTTCGAACATGCCTACCTGGCGCGGCAAATGGGAATCGAGTTGGTCGAAGGACGCGACCTGGTGACCCATGACAACGTCGTCTATATGCGAACGACGACGGGCCTGCGTCGCGTGGACGTGATTTACCGCCGCGTCGACGACGACTTCATCGACCCTCTCGCCTTCCGCATGGATTCCGTGCTCGGTGTGGCCGGCCTTTTCAATGCTTACCGGGCGGGCAACGTCACGCTCGCCAATGCGTTTGGAACGGGCGTCGCGGACGACAAGGCACTCTATGCCTACGTCCCAAAAATCGTGAAGTACTACCTCGACGAAGATCCCATCCTCAACAATCTTGAAACGTATTTATTGAACGACGCGGCTCAACGCGATCATGTACTGCAGAATCTCGACAAGCTGGTTGTCAAGGCGGTGGGTGAATCGGGCGGTTACGCCATGCTCATCGGACCGCACTCCACCGCTGAGCAGCGCGACGAGTTTCGCCGTCGAATTCTTGCCGATCCGCGCAACTACATCGCCCAGCCTACGATCTCGTTTTCGCGGGCGCCCTGTTTCATCGACGATACGCTTGAGGCTCGGCATGTGGATCTGCGGCCTTATGTTCTGTTTGGCGATAAGGTCACCGTCGTTCCCGGTGGCCTGACTCGCGTGGCATTGCGCCGCGGATCTCTCGTCGTGAACTCGTCGCAAGGTGGGGGAAGCAAAGATACCTGGGTGCTCAATCAATAGCTATGCTCTCGCGAGTCGCCGACAACCTGTACTGGATGAGCCGTTACCTGGAGCGGGCCGAGCACACCGCGCGCCTCGTGGATGTCAACTTGAACCTCATGCTCGATGAGTCTTCCGCCGCAATCGACAGAAGATGGCAACGTCTCCTGGCGGCTTTGGGAAATCCGGCCGATCTCGCATGGGGCGGCGACGCCTATCAGATTGCACACATCTTGACCTTCGACGGCAGCCACCGTTCGTCCATCACCTCATGCATTACCGCCGCTCGCGAGAACGCTCGGCAAGTGCGCGAGGAAATCAGCTCCGAGCAATGGCAGCGGGTCAACCAGTTGTTTCATCAGGTGGCGCACTACAACCTGGCCGAGAGTATGGACGCGCTGCCTTCGGAATTTCTTTTGAACGTGATCGAAGGCATCCATCTGTTTCAGGGAGTCACCGATTCCACGATGAGCCACGGGGAAGGATGGCACTTCATCCAGGTGGGCCGCTATATCGAGAGAGCATCCGCCACGGCGAATCTTCTCAACCTGTACCATCGCGAGTTCTGGGGACAGGCCGGCAGCACCCCCGAAGGAACCGAATATCTGGAGTGGGTCGGACTCCTGCGTTCGTGCACGGCTTTCGAAGCGTACTGCAAAGCCTACACGGCCGACCTGAATCCAGATCGCATCCTTGAGTTCCTGCTGCTGAATTCGGAGTTCCCGCACTCGGTGAGGTATTCGATCGACTGTCTGCAATCGGCGCTCGATGCGATTCATGGAGAAAGTGGTAAGCGGCGCGCCGCTTCGTTAACCCGCTTGGCCGGACGTCTGCAGGCCTCGTTGAGCTTCGGGCAGATTTCGGAGATTTTGTCCGAGGATGTCGGCTCCTACCTGCAGGGAATTCTCTATCAGTGTCATGACATTCACGTGACCATCTATCAGATCTACATCAACTACTCGATTCAAACCGCTCTCGCGGGATAGGAACGAATGTTCTATTCGATTCGACATTTGACGAAGTTTCGATATGCGACCCCAGTCAGCGAAAGCGTGATGGAGACGCGCATGCATCCCCGCAGCGAGGGAACGCAGCGTTGCTTGTCGTTTCATCTAGCCATCAGCCCGCGTTGTCGAGCATTTTCCTATCGCGACTACCTGGGAAATCACGTCCACCATTTCGACATCCCCAGCCAACATCCCCAGTTGGTGATCATCGCCGAGGCGTTGGTCGATCTGCAGCAACCGGCGTTGCTGCCAGCGTCGCTGCCCAGTAGTTCGTGGTCGGAAATCGACGCTTTGGTTCGCGACGGGGACTATTGGGAGATGCTGCTGCCCAGCGAGTTTGCAAAACCCACGCCATCGCTCGTGAAACTCGCGGCACAACTCGGCGTGCGTCGACGCGATGACCCATTAACGGTGTTGCGGGAAATCAATTCAGCGCTGTACTCATCCTTTGAATATGCGGTCAAGAGCACACGCGTCGATTCGCCCATTGACGACGCGATCCGCAGGCGACAGGGAGTTTGCCAGGATTTCGCTCATATCATGATCGCCCTCATCAGAACTCTCGGGATTCCGTGCCGCTATGTCAGCGGCTACCTGCACCGCCGAGTCGAAGATCACGACCGCTCTGCCGAAGACGCAACCCACGCATGGGTTGAGGCCCTGCTGCCCCGAATCGGATGGGTGGGCTTTGATCCCACCAATCACCTGATCGCCGGCGACCGCCATATTCGTACCGGCATCGGTCGCGACTACGCGGATGTGCCGCCTACCAAAGGAATCTTCCGCGGTCAGACCGCGAGCGAATTGTCCGTTGCGGTTCGTGTGACCGCATCTGACGTCGCCCCGGAAGTGGACCAGGGCCTGCCCGTCCCCGCGGACTGGTCGGTTCTGGTGGAGACGGCTCAGGAGCAACCCAAGCCGGCCGCGCCGCCGCCCACGCAGCAAATGCAGCAGCAACAGCAATAGAAGCAGCAATAGCAGCAAATGCAGTGAGTTCTCTCACCTTTGTCATCCTGAGCGAAGCGAAGGACGGCCTGTTGATTTTGTGATCCCGCGTGCAGTAAGGCGCAGCCGAAACGCAAGAAGTGTAGTTTCAGCCCCGCAGCGGCGTCCTGATCAGAGAGTCGAAAAACATCCCCAACAGGAACTGAATTTCCTCGGGCGCAAGGCCCTTGGGGTCCATCAGGTGCTCGACCAGCAGTGCGTTCGAGACGGCGCCCAAAGCCACCGTGCACGCGTTGCTCGAAATCGGAAGCTTGCCGCCGAGATTCTCAACCAGAGACTCGAGCACCTCGCGTCCGGGAGCCCGCAGCTTGCGATATCGATTCACCAGCCGAAGCCGAGCTTCCGGATGACGAACCGCGAACAGCTTGAACTCGAGAAGCAGGAGTGCCCAACGCCGGTCGCGGGCGATGCGCGCGTAATAATCACGCAGCGCGTGCAGGCGCTGCGATGGATTCTCATGTTGCTCGAGGATGGACTGCACGGCGCGGACTCTCTCGGAAACGATGCGCTCCATCAAGGCGAAGAGCAGGTCTTCCTTGCTATCGAAGTTTGCATAGAACGCGCCCCGCGTGAATCCCGCGCGGGCGGCGATGTCCGCCAGGCGCGAAGCCTGAAATCCATCACGCGCGAAGATGTATTCCGCGGCGTTCAGAAGTTTGGCCCGGGTTGCGGCCGTGCGTTGCTGTTGGCGGGAAATTCTAGGCGTTTTTAAAGCGACCGAACTCTGTGCCAGCCTGTGCATGGGGGTATCGTAATCTTTACAACATACATACACGTATGTATGTTAGTCAATATGTCCGCGGGGGAGCAGGTGGTGCCGGCGGAGGCGCCGAAAACAACGACAGCCGAGTGGTCCGGCTGGCGGCCCAGTCACAATCCCTGGGCCATTGCTCTCACGGTCACGCTCGCCACCTTCATGGAGGTTCTCGACAGCTCCATCGCCAACGTCGCCCTTCGCCACATCGCGGGCGGCTTTTCGGCGGGGCAGGATGAATCGACCTGGATTCTCACCAGCTATCTCGTCTCCAACGCCGTCGTTCTTCCCATCAGCGCCTGGCTCGCCACCCGCTTCGGTCGCAAACGTTTCTACATGACTTGCGTCGCGATTTTTACGGCGAGCAGCTTCCTGTGTGGCCTGGCGCCCAGCCTCGGCATGCTCATCTTCTTCCGGGTTCTTCAAGGCGCGGGCGGAGGCGGGCTGGCGCCCAGCGAGCAGGCGATCCTGGCCGACACCTTTCCGCCATCCAAGCGCGGCATTGCCTTCGCCGTATACGGAATGGCAGTCGTGGTCGCGCCGGCGATCGGCCCAACCCTTGGCGGATGGATCACGGACAACTACACCTGGCGCTGGATTTTTTACATCAACGTGCCGGTCGGATTGCTTTCGCTTTTTCTCACGCAGCGCATGGTGGAGGATCCTCCCTACCTCGCGATTGAGCGTCAGAAGTCCTTTCGTTCGCGCATTGACTACATGGGTCTCGGTTTGGTGGCGCTCGGAATGTCTTGTCTGCAGATCGTCCTCGACAAGGGGGAAGAGTCGGACTGGTTTGGCTCGCCCTGGATCACTTTCTTTTTCGCACTGGCAGTCTTTGCGCTGGTCACGTGGGTGATCTGGGAGTGGCGCCATCCCGATCCCATTGTCGACGTCCGCATGTTCAAGCATCGCAATTTTGCGACGGCCATGTTCTTCACGTTTATTCTGGGAATTGTGCTCTATGGGACCACCGTTCTGATCCCGCAATTTCTCCAGTCGCTGTTGGGCTATCCGGCCGTGAAAGCCGGAGAAGCGCTGGCCGGTGGCGGCTTAATGATGCTCATCATGATGCCGATTTCAGGGATGCTGGTATCGCGCGTGGACCCGCGAGGTTTGATGTCGTTTGGTTTTGCTACGACTGCCGCAGCTCTGGTTTACATGACGACGCACATGACGCTGGGCATGGATTTCACCACCGCGGCTCTCTTAAGAACATTGCAGGCCGCCGGCCTGCCGTTCATCTTTATTCCTTCGAACACGCTCGCCTACGTGGGCATCGCGCAGGAGAAAAACAACCAGGTCTCGTCGATGAATACCTTTGTCCGAAACGTCGGAGGAAGCATCGGCATCGCGCTCATCACGACCTTCGTCTCGCGCCAGACCCAGAAACATCAGATTTTTTTGGCGAGTCATTCCTCCAGCAGTAATCATCGATTCCAATCGGTGGTGGCCGGGCTCACGCAGTCGTTGGTCCAGAAAGGTTTTGATCCCGTCACCGCCTCGAGCCATGCATGGGCGCAGATGCAGGCGATGATCCAGGCGCATTCGGCGAACCTGGCCTACGTGGATGTGGTTTCCGTGCTCGCTCTCGTCGTAGGCTGCCTGGTGCCGCTGCCGTTCTTTATGAAGCGCGGGTTGCCGGGCACCGGCGCCCCCACGGGACACTAAACACCCGCTGGGGCACTAAACAATTTTGCGATCACCGTTTTCTGATCGTGGGCCGATGCACTCGTTTGAGGCATCAGTTATATAATCGGGGGGCCCGCCGGAGTTTCGGACGAGGCATCCCCTGCTTTCATTCGTGGCGTCGGTGTGACTGCGAGAGTTGGTGCCACTGAAGTAAAGAAGCATAGGACATCCCCTCCAGCGAGGCGTAATGCAGATTCGGCCAGGGATCGAAATGGCCAGCCTGACGGATGTTGGCTGCCAGCGCGAGAACAACGAAGATTTCCTTTCCTATTGGGAGCCTGACAGCGACGCCGATTTCCAGAAAAAAGGCAGGCTCGCCCTGATTGCCGATGGAATGGGCGGGTACGAAGGCGGACAGGAAGCCAGTCGCCTCGCCGTCGAGACCATTCAAAGCATTTATAACGAAAATGCCAGCGATGATCCCCGAGATGCACTCCTGAGAGGTTTTCAAACCGCTCACCAGCGCATTCAGGAATATGCGGCCGCCCATCCCGAATTCGAAGGAATGGGAACCACCTGCACCGCTCTCGCTCTCAATAATCTCCATCTGTATTTCGCGCACGTCGGCGATAGCCGGCTCTACTTGGTTCGTGGATCAACCATCTCCCGGCTGACGCGAGATCATTCCTACGTGGGACGCTTGGTGGAATCAGGAGTCCTCCGTTCCGATGAGGCCGAACGTCATCCCCAGAGGCATATTCTTACCGCTGCCTTGGGCGCGGGCGCGGAGATCGTCGCCGACGCTCCTCTGAACCCCATCGATCTTGAGCAAGACGACGTCTTGGTGCTGTGCACCGATGGACTCTGGAGCCTCATTCACGAGCCCGAGATCATGGACATCGTGAGCAAGAAAGCCGCCTCGGCCGCCTGCAGGGAACTGGTGCAGTTAGCGCGTCAACGGGGCGGCCCTGACAACATCACAGTCCAGATTCTGCGCGTTTCCGCCAACGGCGCCCCCTGAAAAGGGGTTGCTCCCCGACTTTCCCTATGCAAAGAAGTGCACTTTCCGGTCACCGCTAACGCGCGTCGATCGTAGTCTAAACACCTAATTCCACTGTAGTTAGATAGAGCGTCTTCAATCAACTGCGTGGCGCTTCGCGTGCTAACTAAACTTCGTCAATAAAGTCTATTAATTAAATCGAGTTTTATGGGAATATAACCAATATGAAGATCTCGCAAAAGGGGCTCTACGCCTTACAAGCCATGATGATGCTGGCGCGGCGTTATAACCAGGGCGCAATCAGAATTCGCGACATCGCCTACGAAGAAGAGCTCCCGGAAAAGTTCCTCGAGTTGATCCTGCTGGAAATGAAGAATGCCCGAATGGTGGAAAGCGTTCGCGGCGCCAAGGGTGGATACGCCCTGCGACGTCCACCGAACGAAATCCACCTCAGCGAGATCATCCGCTTGATTGACGGTCCGCTGGCCCCGTTTGGCGATGCTGAACAACTGCGGGCGCTCATCGACAAAGACCCGGCTCATCGGGCGCTCTACAAAGTTTTCCTCGACGTTCGCGATGCGGCCGCAAAAATTCTCGAAAATACGACGCTTGAGGACATCGTCAACGGTCCCTCGCGCGGCGGAGCGGCGAAAGGCAATAAGCATTCACGCAAGAAAAAAGACAAAGCCGGCCCGGGCGCGAGCGTCTTGCCGATGGTTGTCCACGGCTCAGGAAGCAAGGCCTAACTATGGGCAAAAGGCTCATCGGCTGCCTGCTGGCACTTTTCTTATCATCCGGCGCGTTCGGGCAGAGTCCAGTCACAGTCCGCGTCGGAGCGTTCCCGAACATCACGCATCCGCAAGCGATGGTCGGAAAGGCGAATGGCGCCTTCGAGAAAGCCATGGGCTCCAACGTCAAGATCGAATGGAAATCGTTCAACGCGGGACCTTCTGCGATCGAGGCGCTCTTTGCCGGCGCGATCGACATGACCTATATCGGTCCCAACCCCACCATCAGCGGCTACGTGCGATCCAACGGCGAAGCCCTGCGTGTGGTCGCGGGCGCCAGCAGCGGTGGTGCTGCCTTGATTGTTCGGAACGATTCCGGCATTTCCAAGCCTTCGGATTTCCACGGGAAGAAAGTGGCCTCGCCGCAACTCGGCAACACCCAGGATGTGGCGCTGCGCGCCTGGCTCAAAGCCAATGGCCTCAAGACGACAGACAAGGGCGGCGACGTGCAAATCGTGCCGCTCGCCAATCCTGACCAGTTAACACTCTTCCTGAAAAAGGACCTCGATGCAGCCTGGGCTCCGGAGCCTTGGGCCACGCGCCTGATTCGGGAAGGGAACGGGCGTCTTTTTCTGGATGAACGCACTCTCTGGCCGAACGGGCAATTCGTTTGCGCCAACTTGATTGTGAGCGCTAAGTTCTTGAAGGATCACCCGGACGTGGTGAAAAACTGGCTTCGCGCCCACGTCGAACTCACCGACTGGATCAACGGCCACCTCCCAGAAGCGAAAAAGCTCCTGAATCAGCAAATCCAAAAAGAAACCGGCAAGGCACTCCCTGAGGCTGTCCTGGAAGAAGCGTTTGGACGATTGCAGGTGACCTACGACCCGCTGCGCAGTTCCTTGCTGAACTCGGCGAAGTCGGCTTTCGACGCCGGTTTTCTTGGCCGGCAAATCCCCGATCTGGCAAATCTCTACGACGTCTCGCTCCTGAATCAGGTGCTGTCGGAAAAGGGAAAGAAGGCGATTCAATGACAGCCAACGCAAATGTAGCCAACTCTGTCCCCTTGCTGCCGGCTGAGCCTCGCAATGCAAGTCGATCGATTCCCGCTCGTGGACGCTCCAACGGGCATGCTGCGATTGTGCCCATCCGAAATTTCGAATCGGGTGCCGCCAAGGTCTGGTTGCAAGATGTTTCCCTGCGCTACAAGACGGAGACCGGTGCCGAACTCCTCGCATTGGATCGGATCGACCTTAAAGTTCGCCAGGGCGAATTCCTCTGCATCGTCGGACCTTCGGGCTGCGGAAAATCGACCTTGCTGCACTTGATCGCCGCGCTGCAGAAGCCCACCTCGGGAAGCATTCGCGTCGACGACGAGTACGTGACCGCGCCCGGCACGGACCGGATCCTGATTTTTCAGGAGCATGGCCTGTTTCCGTGGCTGACGGTGGGGGAGAACGTCGAATTCGGCATGAAGATGAAAGGTCTCTCCCGATCCGAGCGCGACGAGCGCACGCGGTACTACCTGCGCCTCGTTCACCTGTCACAGTTCAAAGACAGCCGCCCTCACCAGCTCTCCGGAGGGATGCGGCAAAGGGTCGCGCTCGCTCGCGCCCTTGCCACTGAGCCTGATGTCCTGTTGATGGACGAACCATTCGCGGCGCTCGACGCTCAAACGCGTGACCTGCTGCACGACGAACTGGAGCGCATTTGGGCTGAAACCGGCCGCACCATCATCTTTGTCACGCACAACGTGCGCGAAGCAGTCCGCCTGGGCGATCGGGTTGTGCTGATGAGCTTCCGTCCCGGACGCATAAAGCGGGAATTCGAAGTTCAGCTGCCGCGTCCAAGACACCTGGAAGAGGTCGACGTCGCCCGCACGGCGCGCGAGGTTCTCGATGACCTGCGCGACGAAATCAATAAGTCTCTGGAAGCGGAGTATGCCGATGAAAACCGTGGCTAGTGACGTGGAGAAAACGAGTTTGTACGCGTCGGATAGCGGAATCCAGGCAAAACTTGCTTCGACTTCGGCTCCGGCGGCCCCGACAAGTTCGCCGCTTCACAAGACTCTTCGCAAGGTCGCACGCCAGGTGATCTTCTACGCCGCAGTGCTCGGCATTTGGGCGCTCCTCGCCAAGCTGCGAATCTGGCCTCCGTACTTGTTTCCCGCTCCTTGGAGTGTGGGCGAGGTCCTGTGGGATGGTTTCAAGGACCATAGCTTCTGGATCGGCATCGCGGCCACGATGAAAAGAATGCTGATCGGCTACGGCCTCTCGGTCGTTCTCGGCATGATCCTTGGCCTCGCCGTAGCCAGCAACAAATTTCTCGAAGAGACGCTCGGCGGCCTGATGGTCAGTCTGCAATCGCTTCCCAGTATCTGCTGGGTTCCGCTGGCAATTCTCTGGTTCGGGCTCTCCGAAAAAGCAATTCTGTTCGTCGTGCTGATGGGATCTCTGTTATCGGTGACCATCGCCATGGAAGACGGCCGTAAACAACTGCCGAAAATCTACAGTATGGCGGGACGCAATTTGGGTGCGCGGGGTTTTCGCTTATTTTGGTACGTCCTTCTGCCCGCCAGCTTGCCCTACATCGTCTCCGGCCTGAAGCAGGGCTGGGCATTTGCCTGGCGGTCGCTCATTCAGGCCGAAATGATCTTCCTCACGCTCGGACTGGGGCAGTTGCTGATGGCAGGACGTGACCTCAACGACATGAACCAGGTGATCGCCGTAATGATCCTCATCATCGCCTTGGGATACCTGGTCGACCGTCTCGTCTTCCGCACGGCAGAACGGATACTGCAGAATCGTTGGGGTCTGGCGCCATCCATCTGATCTCGCGAAATCATCATCCAACGGCACGCGCTTCATGCGCGTAAGATTGTTTGCGTTCGAAGAATCGATAGCATCCGAGTCAGCAAAGCATGATTTCCAGACGAGAGTTTCTTAGAACCGCGTCAGGCGCCGGCATCGCGGCCTTCTCCGCGCCACCGATCTTAGCTTGGGCATGGGACGAAAGCGGCCTAGCAATCCCCGGCAAGGAAGGGCTGATTGTCCGATCGTTTCGCTTTCTCGATCTCGAAACTCCGGTCGAATACTTCACGACCTGGTTAACGCCGGCCCAGCACTTTTTCGTTCGCAATCACATGCATGAGCCCAGCACCCTTGACCCCTCCGACTGGAAGCTCACTATCAGCGGTGAGGTCGAGAAGTCATACAGCCTGGGCCTTCCCGCACTTTCAAAACTCGAAACCCACTCCGTGGTCAACACGCTCGAGTGTGCGGGCAACGGGCGCGCATTTGAGAATCCCAAGGTTCCGGGAGTGCAGTGGGCCAAGGGTGCAGTTGGCACCGGTCGGTTTTCTGGTCCCCGATTGCATGACGTGCTGGCACACGCTGGAGTGAAGCCGAGCGGAAAGCATGTCATGTTCCGCGGACTCGATGAGGTTCCGGGCAAGGTGCCGCCTTTCATCCGCAGCATTCCCCTTGAAAAGGCGATGGACCCAGACACGCTGATCGCCACCCACCTGAATGGCGCGCCATTGCCAAAGCACAATGGCTTTCCAGCGCGCGCCCTTGTGCCGGGATGGGTCGGCGCGGCGTCCTGCAAATGGCTCACCGAGATTAAGGTGTTAGACAAGGAATTTGACGGGAACTTCATGAATCCCGGGTACCGGCTGCCGAACCAGCCTGTAAAGCCTGGAGAGACCATTAAGCCAGAAGACACCCATCCGGTGACCGCCCTCAACGTGAAGTCGCTAATCGTAAGTCCAACCGACGGCTCGACCGCGCGATCAGGCCTGCTGAATCTTCAAGGGGTCGCATGGGCAGGCGAAGCCGATGTGGAGAAGGTCGAGATCTCGGTGGATGGCGGCGCCTCCTGGCAAGCGGCACAATTGGGGAACGACAAATCCCGGTATGCGTGGCGGCTGTGGAGTTTCAAGTGGCACGCGCCGCAATCCGGCGAGTACACCATCGCGTCTCGCGCCACCGATAGCCAGGGGCGCACGCAGCCCGCGTCACCGGCATGGAATCCCAGCGGTTATCTGAACAACGCCATCGATACGGTGAAGATTCATGTGCAAACGTAATCTACTCGCCATCTTCGCGATTGCGTCTTCGATCGGAACGGCCGCGTTCGCGCAGTCCTCGTCGAATCCGGAACTGCCACCCGGTCCGATGCAGGCGAAGGTTACGACCGCCTGCACCGAGTGTCATGAGGCGCGAATCATTTTGCAGCAGCGCCTCAGCAAAGCCGCTTGGACTAAAGAGGTCGACAAGATGATGAAATGGGGAGCGCTCGTGAGTCCAGAGGATCACGATGCTTTCGTCGATTACCTGAGCGCGAATTTCAGCGTGGACAAACCCGCCTATGTGGCTGATCGGCTGAAGAATTCGAGCAGAAAAAACAAATACTAAGCCAGTTTTTTAGCTTACTTATCAGTTGTCATCTTGAGGCGGAGCGAAGAAGCGCAGCGAGCGAGCGCAACCGAAGGGTTTGCTGTTCGCGCTCGGCTGAAGAGGCAACTCCTCCACGCTGCCGCAGGATCACAATTCTGGTGTTTCCGCAAAAATTAAAATCGTTCCAGTCGTTGCGAGCCATAGATCGGATCTGGGTTATCGCTTGCTGGACAGCGTTTCCACAGCGGTCAGGAGAGCCTGCTGCAACTCCCGAAGATGCCGCTCCTCGGTGAGATAGCTCGTCACCATCATGCGCAGGACGCTGTTTCCGTTGACAACGGTATCGGAAATCCACCTTTTTCCATCACGAGTTACTTCGTTTACAAGGTGCGCGTGAATTTCAGCGAGGCTCCGCGAACCTGCGTCTCCGCGAACGCGAAAATTAACAATCGTAAGCATTCTTGGGGCGGCCAGTTCGAAGACGTCCGAGTTCTCCACCCATTCCGCGAAGCCGCGGGCCAGCTCGAGTTGCCGGCCGATGTGTTCTTCATAGGCCTGTCGGCCGTGCACACGCAGCGTCAGCCATAGCTTCAGAGAGTTCATTCTGCGAGTCCACTGCGTGCTGACCCGGGAGTTGTCGGGCAGCTGCGCACCTTCGGCCTTGGGCATGTAAGGAGACGACACCGAGAACGCTTGCTCCAGCGCTTGGGGCTGTCGCGTCAGGATCACACCGGCGGCAAATGGCACCGCCAGCCACTTGTGTGGATCCACGGTGATTGAGTCCGCTAATTCAATTCCGCGCACCAGATCGCGATGCTTATTGGAGAAAACCGCGGCGGCACCGTAGGCGCCATCCACGTGCATCCACAGGTTGTAACGGCGGCAAACGCCTGCGATCGCCGGCAGATCGTCGACAATTCCCGAACTGGTGGTTCCCGCCGTGGCCACCACGCAGAACGGCCTGCACCCGGCGCGCAAGTCCTCATCGATCGAGCGCTCAAGCTGCGCGGGATCCATCTGAACTTGCTCGTTCACCGGAATGCGCCGCAACGCACGCCGCCCGATTCCCAGCAGCCCCGCCGATTTATCGAGCGAATGATGCGATTCCACCGACGCATATGCGGTCGGCTGGCCGCCAATCGTCGCGACGCCTTCCTCGATTGCATCCGGAAACTTGGCCGCCAGCGCAAGTGCCAGGCCGCTGAAGTTGGCCTCGTTCCCGCCACTCGTGAAGGTTCCTCCAAAGTTGTCGGCCCACCCGATCCTCTCCGCCATCCAGCGCACCGTTTCCAGCTCGATTTTCGAAGCCAGTTGCGAACGCGCCAATGTTGCCAGCTGCGGATTCAGCGCCGCAACCCATGCTTCCGCCAAAAACCCTGCGTACGTCGGCGTGGGATTCATCAACCCGAAATAGTTTGCGCTGGGAACGTGAAAGCCATACTCGACCATCTGCCGGCAAACATCCTCAAACACGGTGACCGGATCCTGCCCGGATTCCGGCAGCGGATCATCCAGTGTTCCGTAGGTTCGCTGGTCGGCGGGAAGTTGGACCGCGAGGTCAGGCAGCGACCCGAAGTAGCGGTCCACCTGATCGATCAACTGATAGCCAAGTTTGCGACGAGTCTCCGAATCAAGATCAAAGCGCATAAGAGATTGGACTGCGACGACCGTCGCACGGATGCGAATGATCCCGTGCGATCAAGTAAGCGGATCCGACATCATGCTAAGACAGAAGACAGAGACACAGCGACGACAGCCAACATTGTCACGTTCAAGAACAGGTGTCAGTTAACAATTGTCATCCTGACCGAACTATTTCATCAGCAACTTAACGTTTGTCATCCTGAGCGCAGCATTTCATCAGCAACTTAATGTTTGTCATTCTGAGCGGAGCGAAGGACCTGCTTTTCGGTCGCGGTGCCACATCGGCCGGGTCAGGAAGGTCATCCGGTTGCGGCCCATCAATCCAAAAAGTTGTCATCCTTGAGCGCCGCCGAACCTGCTTCCCTGGCGTCATACGACATCTGCCTCTTCATCCGCCCAGCGAAGCTGCCCACAGAAGCAAGATTACGGTTGTTCCGTCTCCCCTGGCGAGGTGGTCTTCTCGGGACGCAGCAACGGGAACAGGATCACGTCGCGGATCGTCTGCGAATTCGTGAAAAGCATCGCCAGCCGATCGACGCCCACGCCCACGCCGCCCGTCGGCGGCATCCCGTACGAGAGCGCTCGGATGTAATCCTCATCCATCTGGTGCGCTTCTTCGTCCCCGCGCGCGCGTTCCTTCAATTGTTCTTCGAAACGCTGACGCTGATCCTCGGGATCGTTGAGTTCGCTGAAGCCGTTCGAAAGTTCCATCTGTCCCGCGAAAATCTCGAAACGCTCGACCCAATCGGGCTCGTCCGGTTTCTTCTTTGAGAGCGGCGACACGGCGACCGGAAACTCGTAAATGATGGTCGGTTGCAGCAGGTGCTCTTCGGCGACCGCCTCGAATAAATTCGCGATCGTCTTGCCCGTGGGCTCGCTGGGATCGTACGCCATATGTTTGCCGCCGGAGTTATGCCGAGCCACCAGAGCTTTTACGGAATCATGCGTCGCAAAGTCCGCCATTTCCGGTTTCGCGCCGGCTTTCTCGGGCCAGAACTGCATGATAGCTTCACGCATGGTCATGCGCCGCCAGTTGGAGCCCGCCCAATCGATCTCCTGCTCGCCCCACTTCGATTTTGTGGTGCCATTAACATCTTTCGCGGCCTGCTCGATCAGATTCTGCGTCAGGTTCATAACGTCGCGAAAATCCGCATACGCCTGATAGAACTCGAGCATGGTGAACTCGGGGTTCCAGCGCCAGCCCAAACCTTCATTGCGAAAGTTCCGATTGATCTCGTAAACCCGATCCAGGCCGCCCACCGTGAGCCGCTTCAGATAAAGTTCCGGCGCAATACGCAGGAACAAATCAACGTCCAGCGCGTTGTGGTGCGTCTTGAACGGCTTCGCCACCGCGCCCCCGGCGATCGGCTGCATCATGGGAGTTTCGACTTCGATGAATCCCTGGGAATCCATATAGCGCCGAAGTGATTGCACGAGTTTGCTCCGCTTCAGAAAAACTTCGCGCACCTCCGGATTCACCACCAGATCCACGTACCGCTGGCGGTAGCGCAATTCAACGTCGGTGAGACCGTGCCACTTCTCGGGAAGGGGCAGAAGATCTTTGGAAAGGAACGTGATCTCTTCCACGTGCACGGAAAGTTCTCCCGTGCGCGTGCGAAACAGGTAACCTCTTGCCCCGATGTGGTCGCCGAGATCGAGCAGTTTGAAAAGCTCAAACCCTTTTTCCCCGACCGCGTCCTTCTTCACATAGATCTGCAGTCGCTGGCCGCCTTGTTGCAGATGAGCAAAGGCCGCTTTTCCCATGAGACGAAGTGACATGATGCGTCCCGCAACTCGCACTTCGACCCGCGGCGTCTCCAGTTGCTCCGCGGTCTTCTCGGAATACTCCGCCAGAACCTGCGGGACGCGGTGCGTGTAGTCATAACGGCGCGGGTACGTTTCCTGTCCCAGGGCCTCAATTTGTTTGAGTTTCTCGCGCCGAAGCTCGTAGATATTCTCGTCGAGAGCCAAAAGTATCCTTTTCGTTGGTGAAATGTGCACACATGCTCGCAAAGCGAAGGCAGGTGCGGATGAGAAACAGTGATTATAAACAAGCGCGCGCAACCGTTCTGGTCGCGGCCATCGAGCGCCAGAATGGACATCGTGATGACAGCTTAGCCCTTGAAGACGCGGCGCATCAGCGCTACTATTCCACTTCCCGAGATTCAAGGGAAAGAAGAAGGGGCGCGAAGAAGCTTTGCCTCAGAATTATGTGCCGATCTTCATCTTTGTCGCGGTCGTCGGAACCCTCATTCCTATAACGCTTCTGCTCACGAAGCTGGTCCGGCCCCATAATCCCCAGCGCGAAAAATTGCTTCCCTACGAGTGCGGAATCGACCCTGTGGATCGTGCGCGCGGCCGCTACACGGTGCGCTATTACATCGTGGCCATCTTGTTCGTCGTGTTCGACGTGGAAACCATCTTCCTGTTTCCGTGGGCGGTGAAATTCAAGCTGTTCGGACTGTACGGCCTGGCGGAGATGCTGATTTTTCTCGGCATCCTGATCGTGGGTTACATCTGGATCTGGCAGAAGGGTGCGCTCGAGTGGGTGTGAGCGGCCGCGCCTCAGTGCCGGCCAATGCAGCTTCCGGGGATGAAACGTTCACCGCCAGTCGGTGGACGAAGGGCAACTTTCTTTTCCCCACGCGGATTACGGTCAATCCTCTGCGCGTAAGCCGAGTGAAGCGACGCTGGTTCGCCAGCAGTGAGGAAAGCATTTCGATTTCCCAGGTCGCCTCGGTCAAGATTTCAACGGGTATCTTTTGGTCTGACATCCTCATCGAGTCCACCGGAGGCACCGACCCGATCGCCAGCCACGGCCATCGCAAGGTCGATGCTCTTCGCATCCGCGATCTAATTGAGACGTATCAAACCGGTCGCGTCAGAGGAACCTAGAAAGGTACGCAGGCTGGGTTTGACAATGATTCCGCCTTGGCTTGGTGATCTTCATCACATCTGACGGTCATCGTTGACGGTCTGGCCACCAGATGTTAGAAGTGAAGGTTTCCTGAATCACGCAGCAGCGCTGTGGGAAAGACCCATCATGGCCGACGAAGTCAAAACTCCTGGTCCGCCTGAAGGCGAGGGTAGGCCGGCGGCCGAAAAGCCACCGGCTGCCGAAAAACCACCAGCTGCCGCCGAAGCAAAGCCTGCTGCGAAACCTGCGGCTCCCGCGAAGCCTGCCGGTCCGGTTCCAATGCCGTGGGACTCCCCCCTGGTCGCCGATCTGAAAAAGCAATATGGATCAGGATTGGATGCCCAGACCTATCTCGGCCAGAACTATCTGCGCGTGGATCGCTCGCTCATTCCCAACATCCTGAAGCAGCTCCGCGACAAAGAACAATTCGACTACTGCGTGGATGTCACCGCGGTTCACTATCCCAAGCGCGAGCGCCAATTCGACGTGCTCTGGATCCTGTACTCGTTTTCGAAGAACGAGCGCATTCGCGTGAAGACCGAGATCGCCGACGGCGAGTCCATCCCTTCCTCGGTCGACATCTGGCCCACCACGAACTGGTTGGAGCGCGAGGCGTTCGACATGTTCGGCATCCGCTTCGAGGGACATCCTGACCTCAAGCGCATCCTGTTGCCCGACGGTTGGAAGGGCCACCCGCTCCGCAAAGACTACGGAATCATCCAGCAGGATCAGGAATGGGTGCAGATCAACCTCGGGATTGAAAGCGGCCAATGAACGACTCCACCGTTTCGCGTCTCGACCTCGATACGCCCGAGAAGACGTATCTCGACGCGAACGAACTCATCCTCAACATGGGCCCGCAGCATCCGGCGACCCACGGTGTCCTTCGCGTCATTCTCCGACTCGACGGAGAAAAGGTCCTTGGCCTCGAGTGCGTCATCGGATACCTGCATCGCGGCGTCGAGAAGATCGCCGAACACCGCACCTACACCATGTTCAATCCCTACGTGGATCGCATGGATTACGTGGCTGCGGTCTCGAACGGGCTCGGATATTGCGAGGCGGTCGAGAAACTGCTCAACATCGAGGCGCCACCCCGCGCCAATTACATCCGGGTCATTCTCACCGAGTTAAACCGGATCGCCAGCCACCAACTGTGGCTCGGAACCCACGCGCTCGATATCGGCGCCATGACGCCGCTCTTCTATACATTCCGCGATCGGGAAGAGATCCTCAAAATCTTTGAAAAATATTGCGGTGCGCGTCTGACGACCCACGCCTTCCGCATCGGCGGCTGTCAGTACGAAACCTATGAAGGCTTCGAGAAAGACGTTAAGAAATTCGTGGCCTTCGTTGCTCCGAAGATTGACGAGTACGAGGAACTGCTGACCACCAATCGCATCTGGGTTGAACGCACCAAGAAGGTCGGCACGATTTCGGCCAAGGATTGTATCGCCTTGGGCGTGACCGGACCCGTGCTGCGGGCCAGCGGAGTGAAATGGGACCTGCGCAAAGCGCAGCCCTACGCCGCCTATAAGCAATTCGATTTCGACGTGCCCACCGGACAGAACGGCGATACCTACGACCGGTATCTCGTGCGCATGGCCGAGATGCGCCAGTCGCTGCGCATCATCCAGCAGGCCGTCGACGGAATCCCCGAAGGTCCGATCATGGCGAAGGTTTCGAAAGTAATCAAACCCGCTGTGGGAGAGATCTATCACTCCATCGAAGCGCCCAAAGGCGAACTCGGTTATTTCATCGTGAGCGACGGCTCCACCCAGCCCTACCGCATTCGCGTGCGGCCACCCTCGTTCGTGAATCTGCAGGCGCTCGACGTGATGTGCCGCGGACAACTCGTCGCCGACGTGATCGCTGTGATTGGCACCCTGGATATCGTCCTCGGCGAGGTGGACCGCTGATGCCCGGCTTCATCACGAACTACCTCGACAAGCAAGTCACCGTCACCCCCGGACAATACGGCAGTCCCTTCTGGGCGCTGGTTTACATCCTGCTCGTCTTTGGCGGCGTTTCACTCGCCGTGGTCTGCATGAACTGGCTCGAGCGGAAGATTCTCGCCCACATGCAGGTTCGCCTTGGGCCCATGCGCGTCGGTCCCCATGGACTGCTGCAGCCCATCGCTGACGCACTCAAGCTCATCCTCAAGGAAGACATCATTCCCGACGGCGCCGATCGCTTCGTCTTCTGGCTCGCGCCCCTCATCATTCTTCTGGCGGTCTTCAGCGTCTATACCGTGATCCCGTTCGGCCCGACCAACGCGATTACAGACATGAACATCGGTATTCTCTTCATGCTGGGCGTCTCGTCGCTGGGTGTGCTGGGAATTGTCATGGCCGGCTGGGCGTCGAATTCGCACTACCCGCTGATCGGTGCGCTGCGTTCGAGCGCGCAGATGGTCTCCTACGAGGTGGCGATGGGGCTCGCGGTCATTTCGGCAATTCTCATGACCAGCCTCAACGACACCGGCACTGGCACCTTGAGCATGATCGGGATCGTGCAGGCGCAATACGCGCAGCATACCTGGTTCATCTTCAAATTCTTCCCGCTGGGCCTGATCGCGTTCTTCATTTTTTCCGTGGCCATGGTTGCCGAAACCAATCGCGCTCCCTTCGACTTGCCCGAAGCGGAATCCGAACTGACCGCCGGCTTTCACACCGAATACAGCGGCCTGCGCTGGTCCTTGTTTATGTTAGGCGAATACGCCGCCATGATTGCCGTTTCCTCGATCGCGATCACGCTCTGGCTTGGCGGATGGATGCGGCCGTTCGCCAACCTCCTGAGTGGTCCTACTTGGGATCTGGCATTCTCGCTTTTTCCGGCGCTCACATTCTTCGGCATTGCCGCCCTCACCTTCTACAGCACCATGCGCATGCCGAAGCATCCGTTCTTCCGAATTCAAACCATGGGTCTGGGAGCGTTCGGCGCCGTTTTTGCGTTGATCGGATTGATCCTCCTGATCCCGCAAGTGCGTCTTCGAATACAAGACCTCTACTGGTTCATCGCGAAGATCGCGGGCTTTATGTACCTCTATATCTGGTATCGCGGCACCTTTCCGCGCTACCGCTTTGACCAGCTGATGAAAGTTGGATGGAAGATTCTGCTGCCCATGGGGATCGGAGTATTGATGTTGACCGGCATTGTGGCACTGAGAACGGAAATTCTTGATTTCGTGCGGCAACTGGTACACGGCTGACATGCAACCGGTAGCGACAACTTTCTTTTTCTACCTGCTCGCGGGATTGGCGATCGCCAGCGGTGTGCTGGTTATTACGCGCAAGAATCCCGTCCACTCCGCCCTCGCACTCATTCTGACGTTGCTCTCCCTGGCCGGTCTCTACCTGATGCTGTATGCGCCGTTCGTCGCCGGTGTGCAGATCATCTTGTACGTCGGCGGCATCATGGTGCTGTTTTTGTTCGTCATCATGCTGGTGAACCTGGAACGCTCTGTGAAAGCGAAGCAGTTCAACCAGCAGTGGATCGCTGGTGTCGCAGCGGCGCTCGTGCTCGGTGGATTGTTCATCGCGATTTATGTCAAAGGACACGACCTGTTTCCGGCGCCCCTAAAGCCTGCGCTTGAGACCGACAATACCCAGCGTGTGGGCGAAATGCTGTACAGCAATTACATGTTCCCGTTCGAGATCGCCTCTTTGTTATTGTTGGTCGCGATCATCGGTGCGGTTGTGATGGCGAAGAAGAGAATTTGAAGGCAGCGGCTAGTTACTAGCCGCTAGCTTCTGGCTCTTTCGGTTCCGGCGTTTACCTTCGGATCGAGTTTTGAGCTGGAATGCAGTGAGGCAGTCGGCATCTTCGAAGGAGGGCTAAGAGCTGGTAGCTGACAGCCAGAAGCTGGTTTTTATGGTTCCAATTACAACCCTTCACTATCTAGTCGTGGCCGCGGCGCTGTTCGTCCTCGGCGTGATCGGCGTGCTGACCCGCCGCAACGTGGTCATCGTGTTGATGTCTGTGGAACTGATCCTGAACGCTGTGAACTTGAACCTGGTGGCGTTCTCCCGTTTGTACGACCTGCACGGGCAGGTGTTTGCGATTTTCGTAATCACCGACGCCGCCGCGGAAGCCGCGGTCGGACTCGGCATTTTGATCGCGTTTTTCCGTAACAAAGAGACCGTCAACGTGGATGAAGTCGATCTGTTGAAGTGGTAGGAAGACCGCCATTAGCAATTAGCACTTAGCATTCAGCCATGAAAGTTCATTACCTAAATTAGGAAACACTTTCTTGATGGCCAAATGCTAACTGCCAAGTGCTAAGTGCGCAGCCGAAGGGCTGATGCTGACTACTGAGTGCTGAATGCTATTTCTCGAAAACATCTGGCTCGTTCCGCTGCTCCCGGCCTTCGGCGCAATACTCATGTTCTTCTTCGGCCGCAAGCTGCGGAAGCAGACCGTGAGTATCGTTTGCGTTGGCACCATCGCGCTCGCCTTTGTGATTTCCTGCGGCGCAGTCTGGCAATACGTCCACAGTTACGCAGGTGGGCAGCCCTTCGAAAAAGTCATGTACACGTGGCTGGGCAGCGACACCGGCCATCTCACCTACACCACCAGGGACGGTTATCCGGCCGACTTCAAGGCGCAGGTCGGCTTCCTGCTCGATCCACTTTCCAGCATCTGGCTGCTGTTCGTCACCGGCGTCGGCCTGCTGATTCACATCTATTCCACTGGCTACATGGCGCATGAAGGCGGGTATTACCGGTTCTTCGGATACCTCAATCTCTTCATGTTCTCCATGCTCACGCTCATTCTGGGGAATAACTACACGCAGCTCTTCGTCGGGTGGGAAGGCGTTGGCCTCTGTTCCTACCTGCTGATCGGCTTCTACTTTCATCGCAAATCCGCCAGCGATGCCGCCAACAAAGCCTTCATCGTGAATCGCATCGGCGACGCCGGGTTCCTGCTCGGCATGTTCACCATCGCCTGGTACATGGGTTCCGTGCGTTTTACCGACGTGAACTCCATGGCCCGCAGTGGTCACTTCGCGATCGGCGATCCAGTACTGACGGCCGCTGCGTTGCTTCTTTTTGTCGGGGCATGCGGCAAGTCCGCTCAGCTACCGCTCTACATCTGGCTGCCCGACGCGATGGAAGGCCCGACTCCGGTTTCCGCTCTGATCCACGCCGCGACCATGGTGACCGCAGGCGTTTACATGGTGGCGCGTTCGAATGCGATCTTCGTCCTCGCCCCGACGGCCATGAAGACGGTCGCGATCGTCGGCGCTCTGACGGCCATCTTCGCGGCTTCGATCGGCCTGGTGCAGAACGACATCAAGCGCGTCCTTGCTTACTCCACAGTCTCGCAGCTTGGCTACATGTTTCTCGCGCTCGGCGTCGGCGCATTCGCCGCCGGCGTCTTCCACGTCTTCACGCACGCGTTCTTCAAGGCGCTGCTGTTCCTCGGCGCTGGTTCGGTCATCCACGCCATGAGCGGCGAGCAGGACATGCGAAGCATGGGCGACCTCGCTCATCGCACGCCTACGACGCACATGACCATGTTCATCGCGACGCTGGCCATCGCGGGCATCCCGCCCTTCGCGGGCTTCTTTTCGAAAGACGAGATCCTCTGGCAGACCTGGACGTCGGAGCATGGCGCCTACATCTGGCTGTGGGTCATCGGCTACGCCACCGCGCTGATGACGGCGTTCTACATGTTCCGCCTCATGTATCTGACCTTCCATGGCCAGCCGCGCATGAGCCACGAAGTCGAACACCACATCCACGAGTCGCCCAAGTCGATGACCGTGCCGCTCATCATCCTGGCGATCTGCTCCATCTTCGCCGGGTGGTTGGGCTGGCCGCACAGCCTCAAGGGGTCCGATCATTTCGCGAAATTTTTGGCTCCGGTCTTCTCTCGTGAGGGCATGGTTTTGCAGGAAGAAGGCAAGGCCGCGCAGGTCGCCGCCGGCGAGCAGGAAGAAGAGCACACCAGCGGCACCGAATACGGCCTCATGTTCCTTTCGGTGGCGGCTGGCCTGGTGGGTTGGGGAATGGCCTGGACTTTTTATCGCCACGCCGACAAGGGCTACTCCGAACCGCTCGAGGCCAACGCCAAGCCGCTGTACACCACGCTCTACAACAAGTGGTACGTCGACGAGGCTTACGACTATCTCATTACCGGACGCCGCAAGCTTGGCAAAGTGCGACTTGGCGTGCTCGGTCTGGGCGACGCCTCGGCCTGGTTCGATGTGCACGTGATCGACGGCGTGGTGAACGGTACCGGCTGGAGCACCCGCGCTATCGGCACTCTTTCGAGTTGGTGGGATCGCTGGATCATCGACGGCCTTGGTGTCAACGGTCCTGCGATTCTTGCACGCGTACTTTCCTATCCGTTCCGCCTATTCGAATGGGGGCAGGTGCAGTGGTACGCGTTGGTGATGATCATCGGATTGATCTATTTGGTGAGTGGTCCGCTCGGATACGGGCGCTGGTTTTGGATAACTGTTGCGTCTCTTGTTGTAGTGACTTTCGGCGTGGTCTTGACACGCTATTTAGTGCGCCGTTACGAAACCTGATGGTTCCATAGGCGCAAGAGTTGACCGGAAGCAAAAACTGAGAACTGGCAACTGAGAACTGATTTTACGGTTGGTGCCCCAGGTTCGCGTTTGCTCTTTGAACGCTAACTTGGGATTCACAGGGGCGAACCGATCGCTCGTAGCTGTTACTGAGAACTGTTTTCTATGCAGAATCACATTCTCTCGATCATTCTTTTCACGCCGCTGCTGGGCGCCATCGTTCTCCTGTTCGTTCCCAAGGAGAACAAGGACGCGATCCGCTGGATTGCGAACATCTTCGCGCTCGGCGGCTTGCTCGTCTCCCTGCCCTTGATCCCCATGTTCTGGGCTCAGCGCTTCGAGTCCGGCTTCAAATTCGTCGAAGGCGCTCCCAGCAACTGGATCCCCACGATTGGCGCTGGCTATTTCCTCGGCATCGACGGCATCTCCTTCCTGCTGATCATGCTCACGACGCTGCTCGGCTGGATCTCGATCCTCTCCTCGTGGACCGCCATCGAGAATCGCGTGAAAGAGTATTACGTCTGGTTCCTGATTCTGCAGACGGGCATGCTGGGCGTCTTCATGGCGCTCGATTTCTTCCTGTTCTTCGTCTTCTGGGAAGCGATGTTGGTGCCGATGTACCTGCTGATCGGCATCTGGGGCGGGCCGCGCAAGCTCTACGCCGCCATCAAGTTCTTCCTCTACACCTTGGCGGGCTCCGTGCTGATGCTGCTGGGCATCCTGTTCCTCTACTACCATCATCACGCCACCACCGGCATCTACACTTTCAGCATTCCAGCTCTCTACCAGTCGGCGCCGGCAATCTATAGCGACTACGGGGCCCGTGCCGCCACGCTGCTGTTCTTCTCGTTCTTCTTTGCGTTCGCGATCAAAGTCCCGATGTTCCCCTTCCATACCTGGCTGCCCGATGCTCACGTGGAAGCGCCCACTGCCGGTTCGGTCATCCTCGCCGGCGTTCTGCTGAAGATGGGGACGTACGGGTTCATCCGCTTCTCGCTGCCATTCTTCCCGAACGTCGTCATGAACCCCACCATACGTGCGTGGATGATCGGTCTCTCGATCGTCGGAATCTTGTATGGCGCGCTCGTGTCGCTGATGCAGAAGGACATGAAGAAGCTGGTCGCCTACTCCTCGGTCAGCCACTTGGGCTTCTGCACGCTCGGCATTTTTGCCCTCAGCCCCCTTGGCCTGAGCGGTTCGGTTCTGCAGCAGATCAATCACGGCATCTCCACCGGAGCACTCTTCTTGATTGTCGGTGTGCTCTACGAACGGCGGCATACCCGCGAGATCGCCGAGTACGGCGGTATCTCCAACGTCATGCCGATCTACGCCACCATCACTTTGATCATGTTCCTCTCGTCCATGGGATTGCCCCTGTTGAACGGCTTCGTCGGCGAGGTCACCATCCTGTGGGGCACGTTCATGGAAAACTGGAAGTGGGCCGCCTGGGCCGTGCCCGGAGTAATTCTGGCGGCGGCATACCTGCTCTGGCTCTACCAGCGCGTATTCTTCGGCCCGGTCACCAATCCCAAGAACGAGAAGTTGCATGACCTGACGCCACGCGAGATCGCCACCTTCGTCCCGCTGATTGCGCTCGCGCTCTGGATTGGCCTTTATCCGAAGCCCTTCTTTCAGATTCTTGAGCAGCCCGCCACGCAAATCTCTCGGGACGTGCATGAACGCGCGGGAGCCGTCGTGGCCCGTACGCCCGTCGCTCCCCCGGTCTCAACCGTCGCAACGTCGTCGGCAACGCCTGCGAAAGGAAAGGACTGAGTGACCGACATCGCTCAAAATTTTGCGGGGATCAACTACCTGCTGGCGCTGCCGATGGTGTTGCTCACTCTGTTTGCGGTCGGAATTCTCTTGATCGACCTGATGCTGCCCACCGAGTGGAAACGGGCGAATGCCGCGACGGCTCTCGCCGGGGTCGTGTTTGCCGCCGTGGGCGTCTTCAACATTCAGAAATTCTTCAACGCGCACGGTCTGACCATGCAGCCGGGCTTCATGGTCACGATTCTCGTTGACCGGGTCGCCATTTACTTCTTCTACCTTTTCCTCGCCGGAACCGCCGTCGCCATTCTGATTTCAGCCCGCTACCTCGAGATCGAGCGCGAAAATCACGGAGAGTATTACGCACTCATGCTCTTCTCCGTCGTCGGCATGATGTGCATGGCCGCCGGCATCGATATTGTGCTGATCTTCATCGGACTGGAGTTGATGGCCATCTCCACTTACGTGCTGGTGGGATTCCTGCGCCGCGATCAGCGCTCGAACGAAGCGGCGCTGAAATACATGCTGCTGGGCGCGTTCTCGTCGGGTATCTTCGCCTACGGTCTGTCGCTGCTCTACGGACTCACCGGAAGCACGAACCTTATCCTGATTGGTGGCAACCTGCAGCAGCGCGTCCTGCGCGCCAATGGACACTTCGATCCGATCATGATCGTAGCCCTGCTGACGACGGCCACCGGATTGTTCTTCAAGATCGCGGCCATTCCGTTCCATCAGTGGGCTCCTGACGCCTATGAGGGAGCGCCCACCAGCATAACCGGCTTCATGTCCGTGTCCGTGAAGGCCGCGGGTTGGGCCATGTTGCTGCGAGTCTTCGGTTACCCGATTTTTTACGGCGGCCAGATCTACCGCCCCGGCTTGATGGCGCTGCGCCCCGTCTACGTTCCGATTCTCGTCTTTGTTTCGATCGCCACCATGACGGGTGCCAACTTCGCCGCGCTGACGCAGAACAATCTCAAGCGCCTGCTGGCCTACTCTTCCATCGCGCATGTCGGCTACATGCTGCTCGGGCTGATCGCCGGAACACCGGAGAACCTGAGCGCGACCGGAATCAAGGGAATCCTCATCTACCTGCTCGTCTACACGTTTATGAACCTCGGCGCCTTCGCCGTCATCACGTCCCTGCGGCATCGCAACGTGATCGGCGACGAGATCGACGACATCGCCGGCCTTTACCAGCGCGCCCCAACCGAAGCCGTCTTGATGCTCGTGTTCCTGCTTTCGCTCGCCGGAATTCCGCCGCTCGCGGGCTTCTACGGTAAATATTTCATCTTCTACAGCCTGATCGAAAGCGGGCACTACGTCCTGGCGGCGCTTGGCGTGATCTATTCTGTCTTCGGCCTGTACTACTACCTGCGTGTGGCCAACGCAATGTTCATGCGCCAGCCGCTGGAAGCCGGAAAATTGCACATCAGTCCGATGATGGGATTAGCCCTGGGCCTTACCGCCTTCGTCACAATATGGCTTGGTCTCTTTCCCGACGTGATCATTCGTACCGTCGATCGCGTGCTGGGGCTCGGCCCGGTTTCTTCCGTCGCCCAGCTCCTGCGCTGAGAGTGTTCGCTACAGATCTGCTCGGTGGCCCCACGTTCGCGTCCGTTCGGTGGACGCTAACCTGGGAAGATTGATCGAAGCGCAGATCAGCTGCCACAGATCTGGTGCTACAGATTCGAAGGAATGCCTCATGGCAGGGCCTCCCGACGCTCCCGAACCAAAGAAAAGCGTGCTTGTTCAGCTCGCGAACTACAGTCAGCTGGCTTTCATTTTTCCGGCGGCCACGGTCGTGGGATGGTTGGCCGGCGCCGCGCTCGACCGCTGGCTTCATACCACGTGGCTCTACCTCGTCGGATTGATTCTTGGAATCATCGCCGGCTTTGTCGAGCTGATCCGCACCGTACTCTCCTCCGAGTCAAAGGAGTAATCTTCAGTCGGCCACGTCGCCGTCGCGTCGTTGCTCATCAACCCAGAAAGTTTGTCACCCTGAGCGAAGCGAAGGATCTGTTTTCCGTGGCGGTTCCACGTCGGCCCGGTCACTGAGACCATCCGGTCGCCCATCAACCCAAAAGTTTGTCATCCTGAGTGAAGCGAAGGGCCTGCTTTCCGTGGCGGTTCCACGTCGGCCCGGTCACTAAGACCATCCGGCCGCCGCCCACCAACCCAGAAAGTTTGCCATCCTGAGCGAAGCGAAGGACCTGCTTCTTGCCGTCGCGAGCACAGATCCTTTTGCGACGCTTCTTTCCCCCGCCTCACGATATAAATGGGTTAACAAAACTCTTGAGCGAACACCCCCACTCCGACCCCCTTTCTTGTCGAAGCCAAACCGCTGCCGCCGCAGAAACGGTTTATGGCGGCGCTCTGGATCGCATTCGCCACTTCATGCTGGCGCTCGCCGTGGTCCTCACCCTCGGGTCGTGGTGGCGCTTCGGTTGGCGTATCGCTCTGGGCATGGCCTGCGGATGCGCGGTGGCGTACCTTAACTTTCAGTGGCTGAAGCGCGGGGTCGAAGCGCTGGCAGAGCGCATCGTGCAGGCTGGAAAGACGCAGTCCGGAAAGGGAATCGTCTTTCGTTTCCTGCTGCGTTACGTTTTGATGGGCCTGGTTGCGTATGGTATCTTAACTGTTTCCCCCGCGAGCCTTTACGGGCTACTTGCTGGACTGTTTCTCCCCGTAGCGGCTATCGCGTGCGAAGCCGCCTACGAAGTTTACGTGGCCTTGGCGCGTGGTATCTAGTTCAGTCTCCAGTCACAAGTCTTCCGTCGTCAGCGAACCTAACCTCTACGCTGAGGTCCGAGGACTGAACAGGTGGGTGGAGATTCAAGGCTAGCGACTGGTGGCTGGCGCCTGACGACTGACTTTCTATGCTTGAACAGCTTTGGTTTACTGCAATCCTCAATCGTCTCTTCGGAACCGTGGTGGCGGGCCTGCTGGAGAGCCTTGGCATCCATCCCAAGCATCCGGAAGCGCCCATCCCGAATACGGCGGCGATGGAGATTCTGGTTTGCTTGTTCTTGATTGCCATTTTCTTCATCGTGCGTTCACGACTTTCGGTTGATAAACCGGGTGGACTGCAACATACCTTCGAACTCGTACACGGGTTCATCGAGCAGCAGAGTCAGGAAATCATCGGTCCCCACAGCGAGGCCCACACGCCGTTTCTGGTCACGCTGGCTCTATTCATTCTGTTCTGCAACCTGATTGGCGTGATTCCCGGATTTGAATCTCCCACCGCACTGCCGATTGTTCCCTTAGGCTGCGCGATCGTCGCGTTCTTCTATTACCAGGTGCAGGGATTCAAGCACGCCGGGGTCAAATATCTTGCGCACTTTGCCGGACCGATGCCGGCACTCGCCCCGCTAATGATCCCGATCGAACTCATCAGCCACGCGGCGCGCGTTTTGTCCCTTACCATCCGTCTATTCGCGAATATGTTCGCCGGCGACATGGTCACCCTGGTGTTTTTCTCCTTGGTCCCCCTAGGCGTACCGATTATCTTCCTTGGTTTGCACATCGGTGTGTCGTTTTTACAGACGTACATTTTTGTCTTGTTGACGACGGTCTACCTGGCGGGCGCCGTCGCCGAAGAACACTAGTCTCTGTTGGATGCTTCGGTTCTCTGGCATTTTGTGTTCGGGGAGGGCATAAGCTTTTTGGGAAGACTACGAGTTGTATCAGATTACGACTTGTAACAGGCCACGACTACGACTCCTCACAGGGCACAACGTGTTCAAGGATGCGACTCGTATCAGGGCACGACACTCAGGGTAAGGTTTGTATCAGGGCACGACTTATTCGTGCCGCAAGCGGGAAACATTATTCGTGGCTTTAGCCGCTGCAAAGCACGTTTCGAGTCTCAAGCTTCCGGTTTCGAGCGCATAGACCTGGAAACCCGAAACTTGAAACCCGAAACTCGGGCTTCTTGCCATCAGCGTGAGGGCGTCTGCACGGGTTGACGTCAACCACCCACTGGCGGCGATTCATACGAGGAGAAACACTCAATGCGGAAACTCAGCTATTTGTTCATGTCGCTCTCAGCTCTCTGCTTCGCGATGCCGGCATTCGCGCAAGGTGGAGAGGCCTCTGGGGTAAATTGGGTCGCGATCACGGCCGGCTTTTCGATGGCGATCGCATCCGCCATCTGCGGCCTGGCCCAGGCAAAAGCAACGGCGGCCGCTGCCGAGGGACTGGCCCGTAATCCGGCAGCCCGTCCCGGCATCCAGTTGGCGCTCATTCTGGGCCTGGCCCTGATCGAGTCCCTGGCTCTCTACACCCTGGTGATCATCTTTGCGAAGGTGAAGTAGGACGGCTGGTGCCGTTTGCCTCTTGGCTTTCAGCTTGTAGCCTTCGCTTTTTTGGATTTTTCTTTTTGTCAGAGACAGGCCTCTGCCTTGCGCAGAGGCTTTCTTCTTTGCGGAAGAAGGTAGGAACCTGTTTGGATTACAAAGCTAGATGGATTCGCTTGACCGTGACACCTGTTACCTGACACCTGACACCTGAAACCTGACACCTGACGACTGAGGACTGCCGCCTCCTACCCCTTCCGCACCCCATCCCATTCCTGCCCGCGGCCTTCGGGGGCGCGTTCCACCCCATCCACCAAAATCCGCCGCAGACGATACCGGCTCTCAAGGTCGGTGTTCACGATTTCGAATCCAACTTCGTTAACGCGCGCGCGCCGCAACAGCACCTGCGCCCGCACGTGACGCACGCCCATCGAAATGTCGAGATTGGCTTCCGAGCCGATGCGCAGATTGTCTTCCTTCGAACCCATGCCGCCGCCCAGGCTCATCTCGCGGATCAGGATGCTCGACTTGCCCCACGAACTCGAGATCGTGGCGGAAAGCGTCTTCGGAAGCACGATACGCTCGTAACGCCGCTGTCGCACCCACGGACAGGCGGGCGCGGAATCCAGCGCGGCGATCGCGAGTTCTCCCGGCTCCAGGCCGCTATTGGAAAGAATCTGGCTGCCGTAGCGCGGATCGATCTTGGCCAGCGCTTGTGCGGCTGCGATGCGAATCTCGCGATGCTGGACCCACTTCCACATCTTCTTTGCTTCCAGAAGCTCGCGCAGCACGCTGGTGGCTTCTGCGTCCCGCAGCCGCCCCAACGATTCAATCGCTTTGAGTTGCAGGAACGGCGAGCGCCCTTCCGTCTCTCCCGTGCGCGCCATCAGGACCAGTTGTCCCACCGCGCCGCGATCTCCACTCATTCCGATTTCGTCCACCGCCTGTGGAATCACCAGGGGATCGAGGATCTCGAGCAGTTCCAGCAGCGTGCGACCGCGGTCATTGGCGGCCCCATACGCGATCTGCCGGACGACGACGTCGTGGTAGAAACGGTTGAATTCCGGAAGCCGAACGGGCAGCAGTTCCAGCAGCGTGTGCACATCGAGTCGGCTGAGTAGGCCAACAACCGAAGCCGCTTGTCGAGGCTGTCCTGTGCGCAGCATCTCGCGCAACTGCGCAATCCCCGGCTTGTCGAGCGCCCGCACCAGCTCCACCATCCGGTCACATTCGTCCCGGCGCAGACAGCGGAAGAAACGGTCGGCGAGATGCTCAACTGCGGCCTGACACGTGCGCCGCAGCACCTCCAGCAGATCGTTCGGAACCTGCTCGATACGTAGTGCTTCCTCGATAAATTCGGGCAGCCGGTTTTCTACCCCGATGCGCGGGCGCAGGTCGCCGGCCAGCACCGGACGGGATTTCGCCACCAGGTCCATCGCCGCGCAGACTTCGCTGACCGCGCCGTAGCTCTTGCGGGTGCTGGCTTCCTGACTCAGCCGGACAAAAGCCGCACACAGCATCCCTTGGAGTTCGGTGTCGGGCTCCTTGCAGATCTGCTCGCCGACCTTGCGCACCGTGTAACCCATCAAGTCGCCGCCCGGGCCGGGATACAGATCCGCCAACTGCGAAAGCCCGGTAGCGATCTTGCGTCGCGGCTCGGCGTCTTTGGCGTCGAGGCAGTTCACGTAATTTCGCAGGATGGCGTCGGCGCCTTCCTTGTCCTCACGCTCTAACAGCAGTTCCACGAACTGCCGCACATTTCGCGGCGGCACGCAGGGCGCCTCATTGGAAAGGAGAACGCTCTTCTTGCCTGCTTCGGGCACCTCTGCCCAGAACATGCGGTCCAGGATGTCGGCGTGCGACTCCACCAACAAACCCGCCTTGTTCATCTTGTCTTCCTGCACGCGCAAGATCTGGCGCAGCGTATCCATTTGCCGGCTCATGTGCTCCAGCATCTGGTGCACGGCGTTCACTTTGACTTCGCCCTTCTGATAGCGCTCGAGGGCAAAGCGAATCGCCATGTGCTCGGCTGCTTTCATCAGCAGCGGTGTGTCGTTATCCGTCTGAACGTTCGAGGCCAGACTCTGCAGGAGTTGTTGCAGATTGAGCCGCGTGTTCGGGTCAACGCCGCCCAGCTCTTTTTGAAGATCCTCAGGCGATGCCGACGGATTCGCGCCAGTCTCGCTGAAGCGGGTCAGCAATCGAATCGCCTGGACGACCTCTTCTTCCTGCAGGGGAACAGTCTTGCCGTCCCAGGTCCCGTTGCCCCCAGTGCCCGATCCTCCAGAGCCGTTACCGCCCCGGCCCTTGACGGTAGGCACAGTGCCGATGGGCGCTCCGCCGGGTTCGCCGGCTCCGCCCCCGCCCTTTGCCCCTTCCGCTGCGGCGATCAATTGCAGCAACTTCTGGGGATCATTCAACCATTGCTTGAACTCCGGACCCAAAGTCTGGGCCGCGATTTGTGCGGCAACAGTGACGTCTCCAGTTGCGGGGTCCGCCGCAACGAACTTCACTTCGTTGATCCGGATGGTCGTGCCGCGCCCGTCGCCCAGCGTCTCTTTGATCTGCTTGGCAACGTCCTGAGCTTTGGAGCCGCCCACGGCGAATGCCCGCACCAGGCGCGCGAAATCTTCAACCGTAACTTGAGGTGAAAAATTGATGCTCGCCAGTCCGGCGGTGGTCAGCAGTTGCGCGAAGCTGCGTTCCGCTTGCCCGGCCTCCAGCGGAATTCCATCGAGAAGAAGCTTTGTTCCCGAGACGCCCAGCAGAAATCCCTGGTCTCCAACTTTCGGCAGCGCTGCCTGTAGCTCGTTCCACGCAGTCTCGAACTGAGTTTCGGTGCGCTTGTGCTCGAAACCATAGAGACGAACATACTTAACCAGGATATTCAGACTGTGAACAAAAGCGCTGGCCGAGGCGCCACGCCCAGCCTGAGATGTGCCTGCAGTCGAGATATGCTTCTCCCGTACTTCTCGTTTTCTAGCTGAGAGTAATGCGAAAAGTAAGGGCACGCACATTACGTAGGTAATAGGCGAAAAGTCGTGCGAAAATACAAATGACTGAACGACTTACATCAATGTCACTAGTCCCGCTTTTGCCTGCAAAAAGCCTCGCGAAAACCAGCCCGCCTCTGGGCTTTTCTCACTGGCTGGAGCGCGTTCTCCACGAGTGGGAACGTGCGCGCGTCGACCTCGCTGCCGATCCCGTTCACGACTTGCGCGTGGCCCTTCGGCGTTGTCGCTCGATGGCCGATGGCCTCTATGCGATCTCTTCCGACCGCTCGTTTAAAGAGATGAAGAAAGCAGGGAAGCGCCTGTTCAGCGCGCTCGGCGAACTTCGCGATGTGCAGGTCATGATGGAATGGGTCGCGAAGCTCGGATCGAAGGACGATCCGGAAAGCAAAGCAGTGCTCGATGTTCTCGCCCAGCGCGAGCGCGAGAAAAAAGTTCTGGCGGCAGACGCGCTCACTGCGTTCGACGTACGGCAGTGGCGAAAGTGGAGCAAGGAGTTGCCCCGCAAAGCCGCGCGCATCAAGCGTGGAAGCTTGGCCTTTAAACATCTTGCCCTGGAGCGCTGGACCGAAGCCTACGCGCTGCACCGCCGCGCTCTGCACAATCGATCGCAGGTCGCATTCCACCAGTTGCGTATCGGCATCAAGCGATTTCGCTATATCGTGGAGAATTTCCTTCCACAACAACACGAAGCCTGGAGCGCGGACCTGAAAGAAATGCAGGATTTGTTGGGCGATGTGCACGATCTCGATGTTCTATGGGCGACGGCGACGCAGATTAACGCCTTCGCCAACGATGAATCGCGCACCCGCTGGCAGCAGATCGTTCGCGAAGCCCGTGAAAAGCGTATCGCCCGCTATCGCGAACGAATGGTTGGCCCGGCTTCGCTATGGCGCGTCTGGCGAAAAGAGTTGCCCTCGGGAGATCAGGTCGAGGTCGCGTCCATGGCCCGCTTCCGTTTGTGGGCCTCCTTCCTCGATCCCGACTTCGCCCATTCGGAGCGGGTTGCGGCGCTGAGCACCCAACTCTACGAAGGTCTTGCGCAGATCGGACTGCAGCCGAAGACCGAGCACGATGCGCGCAAGATCCTACTGGGTGCAGCACTTGCGCATGACATCGGGCGATCCAAAAAAGAAAAGGGGCACCACAAGGTTTCCTATCAATGGATTCGCAGCATGACTCCGCCTTTGGGCTGGAATGTGCCAGACCTGCAACTCACCGCGGTGGTGGCGCGCTTCCATCGTGGAGCATTGCCGCAGACGCGGCACAAGGCGCTCCGCCAGCTGGCGACCTCGGACCGAAAGCTGGCCATCTACCTCGCCGGAGTCCTGCGGCTCGCGAACTCCCTGGATGGCAGGCGGGACGGTCAGATCGATCGCCTGCAACTGTCGGCGAACGACGGATGCCTGCAGCTCTCGGTTGCCGGGTACGCGCCTTGGACATCGACCGCCGAGGATGTAGCGGCCGCGCGGCACGTGCTCGAAGTCGTTCTGCACAAGCCGATCATGATCAAGCCGCTGAAAGTAGCGCAACCTCGCGTGCGCGGACCGCGAGAGGTCGCTCGCGCCCACGTTGCCTGACCGAAACCACTCAGGTACTCCCCAATCTCAGATATTCCCGACAAGCTGTTACTGTCATGAACCATGCTTTCCTGGTCGCCAAGGCGGTGGAGTGGCTGCGCCGGTATCGGTGCGGGGTCGTGCTTTCCGAGCAGGCATGCGTCAGCGGCGAAATGCCCGACGCGATTGGTTGGAAGAGAGCCTGTCACTCGGTACTGGTCGAATGCAAAATTTCGCGCGCCGATTTTCTGGCCGATCGCAACAAGCCGTTTCGCCAGACTCCGCACCTGGGCGTGGGCAGCGAACGCTTCTATCTGGTGCCGAAAGCTTTGGTGCGCCTCGAAGAACTTCCGCCGGGTTGGGGATTGTTGGAATATCGCAATCGCGGAATCGAAACCGTTCGTGCCTCGAAAAAGAATTTGCGCACCGAGGAAGGATTTCGCAGCGAGATGAACTTGCTGCTGGCAAGCCTGCGGCGAGTTGAAATCCGCATCGAGCCGCAAACCGTCACCGAGTTTCTCAAGTGGAAGAATCGAATGGCGGAATACAACCGCGGACGTTTCCCCGAAGGCGTTACGCCTCCCGAAGAAGAGACCAATTTCTATCTTCGAACCGATGCGGAATCGAGCGACCCTGCGGAAGTGGCGGAGTAGGGCAGGCGGGTTCAGGTCGCGCTATGGTTTTCTGGATGTCGTCTGTTTTGTATTAGCTTGTAGCTTACTTTGCACAAGGATGAGTTATAGGCGATCGTACAATTGCCCCGGACGACCCCAACCATGCCTGCCGGTTCGACTCGCGCTCTAGGAGGCTTCCAGGC
>Ga0210409_10000703_pt1 | contig 49890 bp, 51 predicted proteins | sample IncBWH17MmetaG_FD_161649 | JGI IMG/M metagenome (GOLD analysis project Ga0210409, IMG submission 161649) | Forest soil microbial communities from Barre Woods Harvard Forest LTER site, Petersham, Massachusetts, United States - Inc-BW-H-17-M | ecosystem: Environmental > Terrestrial > Soil >... | reverse complement strand
GTGCCGCTGCAGAGCGAGCCTGGCCTGCGCATTCCCAACATTTTCGAAGCGGCGCTCGACGGCACCTTCCGCGGCATGTATGTGCAGGGCGAGGATTTCGTGCAGTCCGATCCCAACACGCATCACGTGAGCGCCGCGATGGCGTCCATGGAATGCGTCATCGTGCAGGACCTGTTCCTCAATGAGACCGCGAAGTTTGCGCACGTATTCCTGCCCGGCTCCTCGTTCCTCGAGAAGGACGGCACCTTCACCAACGCCGAGCGGCGCGTGTCGCGGGTGCGCAAGGTGATGGAGCCTCTCGGCGGCTACCAGGACTGGCAGGTCACGGTGCTGTTGTCGAACGCGCTCGGCTACCCGATGCACTACGACCACCCAGCCGAAATCATGGAGGAGATCGCGCGCCTGACGCCGACCTTCGCCACGCTGACCTATGAGAAGCTCGATCGGCTGGGGAGCATCCAGTGGCCGTGCACTGACGCCGCCCCCGAGGGCACTCCGACCATGCACGTCGACCAATTCGTGCGCGGCAAGGGCAAGTTCTGGCAGACCGAGTACGTGCCCACGAGTGAAAAGGTCACCGGGCGCTTCCCGCTGATTCTGACCACGGGGCGGATCCTGAGCCAATACAACGTCGGCGCGCAGACGCGCCGTACCAACAACGTGGTCTGGCACGCCGAGGATGTGCTGGAGATCCACCCGCACGACGCCGAGGTGCGTGGCATCAGCGACGGCGACTGGGTGGGACTCACCAGCCGTGCCGGGGATACGGTGCTGCGCGCCAAGGTTTCCACCAAGATCGCACCGGGGGTGGTGTACACCACCTTCCATTTCCCGGAGACCAACGCCAACGTGGTCACCACGGAGAACTCCGACTGGGCGACCAACTGCCCGGAGTACAAGGTGACGGCGGTCGAGGTGGTGCTCGTCAACCAGAAGGATGCGTGGAGCAAGCGTGCCCAGGCCGAGCGCGCGCTCACCCGGCCCACGCGCTACCCGAAGCACGATCCGACACCGGCATGAGCTCAGCCGGTGCCGGAGCCTGATACGGCGGCTGCCATGAGCCCGGAGGCAGCGCAGCAGGCGCCGGTACCGGACGCGGTAAGCACCACGCTCGAGGTCGAGCGCTGGACGCGCGGCGCCCTCACGCGCACCACCGACCTGATCGCCGAGGAGATGCCGGTGGCACTCGTCTATCACGAGGTGCCGCACGTGGTAATGCTGGCGACGCCTGCGGATCTTGAGGACTACGCGGTTGGCTTTACCCTGAGCGAGGGACTCGTGGCGCGCGCGGATGAGATCCGCGGCGTGGAAGTCATCCAGGGCGCGGCGTCTGCGGACGTCAAGATCACCGTGGCCTGGGAGCGCTTCACGCAGCTCGTGCAGCGGCGCCGCAATCTCGCCGGCCGGACGGGGTGCGGGCTGTGTGGCGCGGAAACGGCCGCGGACGCCATCCGCGAACCCCCGGCGGTCCCGGCCGGGGTAAGCGTCACGGCTGCCGAGCTGCATGCCGCCATCGCGCAACTGTCAGGCCGGCAGCCCATCAACGCCCGCACCGGCAGTGTGCACGCGGCCGCCTGGGTGGTGCCGGGCACGGGAATCACGGTGGTGCGCGAGGACGTCGGGCGGCACAATGCGCTCGACAAGACCATCGGCGCGCTGGCGCGTGCCCACGCGGACTTTGCCGCCGGCTACATGCTCATCACCAGCCGCGCGAGCTACGAGATGGTGCAGAAGTGCGCCACGCTCGGCATTGCGCTGCTGGTGGCGCTGTCGGCGCCCACGGCCTTCGCGGTGCGGCTGGCGCGCCGCAGCGGTCTTACCTTAGTGGCGTTCGCGCGCGCCGACCAGCACGTGGTATACGCGAACCCCCAGCGGCTGAAATAATGCGTCGCTAGCGGCGCACGAGTGTACTGACCCACATGAACATCGACCTGCTCGTCAAGATGGCCAACGAAATCGGCGACTTCTTCGCCGGTACGACCGATGCGCAGGCCGCATCGGCGGAAGTGGCCAGGCACCTCAACCGCTACTGGGAACCGCGCATGCGCGCGCAGATGCTGAGCTACTACGAACAACGCCAGGGCGCGGGTCTTACCCCGATCGCCATGGGCGGCGTGGCGCTCATGTACGCCGCCAGCAAGAGCAGCCCGGCCGCCGGCGCGCCGTCGGCGGGCGCCAGGGGATGATGGCAGGCGATCGGCCCGGGCGGGCGCTCATCTGTGGTTCCATGGCGTACGACACCATCATGGTGTTCGGCGACCGCTTTGCGAATCACATCCTGCCGGACAAGATCCATCTGCTTAACGTGTCATTTCTCGTGCCGCAATTGCGGCGCGAGTACGGCGGCTGCGCCGGCAACATCGCCTACAACCTGAAGCTCCTCGGGGATGAGGGCTGCCCCATGGCCACCGTCGGGCGCGACTTCGGCCCTTACCGGGAGTGGCTCGCGAGCACCGGCGTGCCCGCCGATTACGTGCGGGTGATCGAAGCCGAATTCACGGCGCAGGCGTTCATCACCACCGACCTCGACCACAACCAGATCACGGCATTTCACCCGGGCGCCATGCAGCGCTCGCAGGAGAATCGCGTCAGCGACGCAAGCGGCATCACCATCGGCGTCGTCTCGCCGGCGGGGCGCGAGGGCATGATCCAGCACGCGGCGCAATTCGCGGCGGCGGGCATTCCCTTCATGTTCGACCCGGGCCAGCAGCTGCCGATGTTCAACGCCGAGGAACTCACGCGTTTTGTGTCGCAGTCATCGTGGGTGACGGTGAACGAATATGAATGGCAGTTGCTGCACCAGCGCACCGGCTGGAGCGAGCAGCAGCTGGCGCAGCGGGTGCGGGCGCTCATCGTGACGCGCGGCGCGGCGGGCTCCTCGATCCACACGCGTGAGGGGGAGTTGGCGATTCCAGTCGCCCCGGCGCGGCAGGTCGTGGATCCGACCGGCTGCGGCGATGCCTACCGCGCGGGGCTCATACATGGGCTGCTGCGCGGACTTGACTGGCCGCGCACCGGACGCATCGCCTCGCTCCTGGGGGCTATCAAGATCGAGTCGCGCGGCACCCAGAATCATCGTTTTACGAACGCCGAGTTCGCCGCGCGGCTCGCGGCGGCGTTTCCCTGACCTGACGCGGCGCCAGCGTGAACCACTTCCCTTTACTTTGCGCGTGCCCTGCAGGTACCGTGCAGGCCGTTTCCCGCCGCAGGGCGCGGCGCACAGGTAAAACATGACATCCAGGATCTGTTGCTCAATCCCCGGCGCTGCCTTGGGGTTGCTCGTCTGCGGCCTGGCCGGTTGCGCGACCGAATCGCATCAGGCGCTGCAGGTTTCCAGGCCCGCCACGGCTGCGGTCGCTTACTCCGGCCCGCGGAGTGCCCTCGCGGTGGGCAAGTTCGACAACCGCTCGACCTACATGCGTGGACTGTTCTCCGACGGGGTGGACCGCCTCGGCGGCCAGGCCAAGACCATCCTCGTCGGCCATTTGCAGCAGACCGGCCGCTTCGACGTGCTGGATCGGGACAACATGGAGGAAAACGCTCGCGAGGCGCAGCTTGCCGGGAAGCAACAAAAACTTCAGGGAGCTGCCGTGGTCATCACGGGCGACGTCGTGGAATTCGGACGCAAGGAAACCGGTGATACGCAGCTCTTCGGGATCTTCGGCAGTGGCAAGCAGCAGGTCGCCTATTCAAAGGTCACCTTGAATGTTGTCGATGTGATCACCTCGCGGGTCATCTACTCGGTCTCGGGTGCCGGCGAGTATGCCCTGAACAGCCGCGAGGTCATCGGCTTCGGCAGTGAGGCCGGCTATGACTCGACACTCAACGGCAAGGTACTGGATCTTGCGGTCCGCGAGGCAGTTGACCGACTCGCCGAGGGCCTCGACAAGGGAAGCTGGTTGCCCGCGGGACAGCATCAATGATGCGCGGCGTCGGGGTGCTTGCGAGCCTGCTGGTGCTCGCAGGCTGCGCTGCCGCGCCCCGCACTCTGTATACGTGGGGAAGCTACGAGGAATTGATCTACGCCTCGTACGCAACACCCGGCAAGGTAGCGCCGCAGGAGCAGGTGGAGATTCTCGAGAAGGACTACCAGCAGGCGCGCGCCGCCAATAAGCGCATGCCCCCGGGGTGGCATGCGCACCTGGGATATCTTTACTACCAGCTGGGCAAGACCGATCAGGCCCGCCAGGAACTGTTGACCGAGAAGGCGGAATTCCCCGAGTCCGGGGTGTTCATGGATCGCTTGCTGACGAATCTGAAAAAGTCATGAACGCACGCCTGCTGGCACCCGCGGTGCTCGGTGGCGTCGCCTGCTTCCTGCTGGGCGGTTGCGTTACGACGGCCCCGTACGACTACACGAATTTTCGCGCAAATCCGCCCCGCTCCATTCTCATACTGCCGCCCCTGAACGAGAGCACCGCCCTCGAGGGTACCTACGGCTATCTCTCGACGGTGACGCAGCCGGTCGCGGAACTCGGTTACTACGTCTTCCCGGTGCAAGTCGTCGACAGTTTTCTCAAGGAAAACGGCATGCCCACGGCGGGCGAGATGCACCAGGTACCCCTGGGCAGGGTGAAGGAAATTACCGGCGCGGATGCGGTGTTGTTCGTAACGCTGGAGCAGTACGGCAGCAAGTACCAGATCCTTGGCAGCACGACCATCGTGAAGGTCCGCGCCAAGCTGGTGGACACCCGCAGCCAGACGTTGCTGTGGGAGGGTCGCGGGCAAGCCCAGCAGGGCTCATCCGGGTCGGGAAACCTGGTGGCCGATCTGATCGCCTCAGCCGTCGTGCAGGCCATCAACTCCAAGACCGATCCGGCCCACAACGTGAGCCGGCTGGCGAACGTTCAGCTCTTCCGGACAAGAAACTCCGGACTGCCGTACGGACCCTACAGTCCGGAATACAACAAGCAGCCCTAGGCCGGGCGTAGCACGTCGAACACAGGAAGCTGTGATTAAGGTAAGGATGCGGCGCTGCCGCCAGCCACCGCCTTAGGCCTGCGCCGGCCGCATGCCAGTACGCCGCGGCGGCACCGCGCCAGTTAAGCTAAAATGACGCTCTTTGGGTGGAACGAGCTACATGGCGCACGACTATCTCTTCACCTCCGAATCCGTCTCCGAAGGCCATCCGGACAAGGTGGCGGACCAGATTTCGGACGTGGTGCTGGATGCGATCCTCAAGGAAGATGAGCGCGGGCGCGTCGCGTGCGAGACGCTCGTCAAGACCGGCGTAGTCATCGTCGCCGGCGAGATCACGACGCGCGCCTGGGTGGACGTTGAAGCGCTGGTGCGCAAGACCGTGCTCGACATCGGCTACAACTCCTCGGAGATGGGCTTCGACGGCGCCAGCTGCGGCGTGCTCAACATTATCGGCAAGCAGTCTCCGGATATCGCGCAGGGGGTGGATCGCAAGGACGAGCGCCGCCAGGGCGCAGGCGACCAGGGCCTCATGTTCGGCTATGCCACCAACGAAACCGACGTGCTGATGCCGGCGCCAATCACGCTCGCCCATCGGCTCGTCAAGCGTCAGGCCCAGGTGCGCAAGGCCGGCAAGCTCAGCTGGCTGCGGCCCGACGCCAAGAGCCAGGTCACGCTGCGCTACGAGGATGACAAGCCAGTTGGGCTTGAGGCGGTGGTGCTGTCCACGCAGCACAGCCCGGACATATCCACGAAGATGCTGCGCGAAGCGGTGATGGAGGAGATCCTGAAGCCCGTCCTGCCGGCCAAGTGGGTGGACAAGCGCACCAAGTACCACATCAACCCGACCGGACGTTTCGTGATCGGCGGACCCGTCGGGGACTGCGGCCTCACGGGCCGCAAGATCATCGTCGACACCTACGGTGGCTTCGCCCGGCACGGCGGCGGCGCGTTCTCCGGCAAGGACCCTTCCAAGGTCGATCGTTCCGCCGCCTACGCGGCGCGTTACGTCGCCAAGAACATCGTGGCCGCAGGGCTGGCCGAGCGCTGCGAGGTGCAGGTGTCCTACGCCATCGGCGTGGCCGAGCCGACTTCCATCATGGTCGAGACCTTCGGCACCAGCCGCCTGTCGCGCGAACGGCTGACGCAGATTATCCGCAAGCACTTCGACCTGACGCCCTACGGGCTGCTGGAAATGCTCGACCTGGTGCGCCCCATCTATCAGAAGACTGCCACCTACGGGCACTTCGGGCGCAGCGAACCGGAATTCACCTGGGAGCGCACCGATCGTGCCGCGCAACTCGCCGCCGAAGCCAAGGGGATGCGCGCCGCCTGAAGACACATCAGCCGCATCGCGGCAAACACGCCTGCTGAGGAGCGTTGCGACGGGCCGGGTGAGAAACGCCGCGGTCCGCCAGGCTCAGCCGGTCGTGTCATCCATTACGGCGCTCGCTTCCGACATTTCGGAGTATCGAGTATGAACGCCACGCTTAAAGCCGCCACCAACACTACCGACTGCAAGGTTGCGGATCTCGCGCTCGCCGACTGGGGGCGCAAGGAGATCGCGATCGCCGAGACCGAGATGCCTGGTCTGATGGCGATCCGCGAGGAATTCGCGCGCAGCCAGCCGCTGCAAGGGGCGCGCATCGCGGGCTCGCTGCACATGACCATCCAGACCGCCGTGCTTATCGAGACACTGCAGGCGCTGGGGGCACAGGTGCGCTGGGCTTCCTGCAATATCTTCTCGACCCAGGACCATGCCGCCGCCGCCATCGCCGCGCGCGGCACCGCGGTGTTTGCCTGGAAGGGCGAGTCGCTCAGCGACTACTGGGAGTACACGCACCGCATCTTTGAGTGGCCGGGCGGCGGCTATGCCAACATGATCCTGGACGATGGCGGGGACGCGACGCTGCTCTTGCACCTGGGGGTACGGGCGCAGAGTGACGCGAGCGTAATGGCAAAGCCAGCGAGCGATGAGGAAACGGCGCTGTTCGCAGCGATCCGCGCCCGCCTCAAGTCCGATCCGCACTGGTACTCCGCACGCATCGCTCAGATCCGCGGCGTCACCGAGGAAACCACCACCGGGGTCAAGCGCCTGTACCAGATGGCGAAGGAGGGCAAGCTTGCCTTTCCCGCCATCAACGTCAACGACTCGGTGACCAAGAGCAAGTTCGACAACCTCTACGGTTGCCGCGAATCGCTGGTCGACGCCATCAAGCGCGCCACGGACGTCATGATCGCCGGCAAGGTCGCGGTGGTGTGCGGCTACGGCGACGTCGGCAAGGGCTGCACCCAGGCGCTGCGCGCGCTCTCGGCGCAGGTGTGGGTGACCGAGGTCGACCCGATCTGCGCACTGCAGGCGGCGATGGAAGGCTATCGCGTCGTCACCATGGAATATGCGGCCGACAAGGCCGACATCTTCGTCACCGCGACTGGCAACTACCACGTGATTACCCACGCTCACATGAGCCGCATGAAGCACAACGCGATCGTGTGTAACATCGGCCACTTCGACAACGAGATCGACGTCGCGAGCTTGAAGCAATACAAGTGGGAAAATATCAAACCCCAGGTCGACCACATCATTCGTCCCGACGGCCGGCGGCTCATCCTGCTGGCGGAAGGCAGACTCGTAAACCTGGGTTGCGGCACCGGCCATCCGAGCTACGTGATGAGTTCGAGTTTCGCCAACCAGACCATCGCGCAGGTGGAGCTCTACACGCAGACCGCGAAATACCCGCCAGGCGTCTACGTGCTGCCAAAACACCTGGACGAGAAAGTGGCGCGGCTGCAGCTGCGGACGCTGAACGCCGAGCTCTCGCAGCTCACTGACACGCAGGCGCGTTACATTGGCGTGGACCAGGCCGGGCCCTACAAGCCGGATCACTACCGCTACTGATGAACGACTCCGCCATGGGTACGGGCAGGGGCGCGCCGGCACGACTGCGCGGCGGCGCGATCCTCCTTGACGGCAAGGCGCTCGCGGCCAAAGTGCGCACCGAGGTCGCGCAGCGCGCGGCGCGTTTCGCGGCACGCCAGGGACGTCCGCCCGGACTTGCGGTGGTACGGGTGGGGGAGGACCCGGCATCCGCCGTGTACGTGCGCAACAAGCGTAGCGCCTCACAGGAAGCCGGCATCGCCTCGTTCGCCCACGACCTGCCCGCGAGCGTGAGTGAAGCGCAGCTGCTGGAGCTGATCGGCGAACTCAACCGCGACCCGCGTGTGGATGGCATCCTGGTGCAGCTGCCGCTGCCAAAAGCTGTGGATGCCAATCGTGTCATGGACAGCGTCGACCCGGCGAAGGACGTGGATGGCTTTCATCCGCTCAACACCGGGCTGCTGGCGCAGAAGCGCCCGCGGCTGCGGCCGTGCACGCCCTACGGCGTGATTCGCCTCGCGCAGGAGTACGGCATCGCGCTGCCGGGCATGCGCGCAACGATCGTGGGAGCATCCAACATCGTCGGGCGGCCGATGGCCCTGGAGTTGCTGCTGGCGCGCGCCACGGTCACGGTGTGCCACACCGGAACGCGCGACCTGCGCAGTGAAGTCGAGCGCGCGGAGCTGGTGGTTGCGGCGGTCGGCAAGGCCGGGTTCATCCCCGGGGAGTGGATCCGCCCCGGAGCTGCGGTTTTCGATGTCGGGATCAACCGCACGAGCGCGGGCGCGCTGGTCGGTGACGTCGAGTTCGCCCCGGCCGCCGAGCGCGCCGGCTGGATCACGCCGGTCCCGGGAGGCATAGGTCCCATGACTATTGCCATGCTGCTGAGTAACGCAGTCGACGCCGCCTGCACGAGGGCGGGTCTCGCGCCCTGAGCGGGAATAGAATCGGCGTCCGGCGAGTCTTGCTCCTGTGCAAGGGCGGCGCCGCGTGAAGGCTGTGTCGGGTTTCCCCAATGGATGACAAACGCGGTCGCTTCGAGGCGCAGGTAATGCCGCACCTGGATGCGGCGCTGCGCTTTGCGCGCTGGCTGTCGCGCTCGCCCGCTGAGGCTGACGACATTGTACAGGAGGCGTTTCTGCGCGCGTTCCGTGGATTTGACGCGCTGCGAGGCTCGGACGTAAAGGCCTGGCTGCTGGCGATCGTGCGCAATTGTCATGCGACCGCCTACCGACAGACGCAACGCCGCGCCCAGGTGCCGCTGCCGGAGGGTGACGAGGCACAGTTTGACTCCGCCACGCTCGCAGTCGTGCCCGATCCGGAAGCTGCCTCGATCGCGCGCGACGATGCACGCCGGCTCGCGGGGCTGATCAGCGCCCTGTCCGAGGAGCATCGCGAAGTGTTGCTGCTGCGGGAGATGGAGGAGATGAGCTACCGGCAAATTGCCGCGGTGACGCAGCTGCCGATCGGCACCGTGATGTCGCGGCTGGCGCGCGCGCGCGCCGCGCTCAAGGTGCAATGGCTGGAGGAATCTGCAGGAGAGCCGCATGCCGTGCCCTGAATCGCTGCGTGTCCAGGCCTATTTCGACGCTGAGGTCGACGCCGTTTCCACCGCAGATATCGAGCGACATATCGCAGGCTGTCCGGCGTGTCAGGCGCTGCTTGGGGATCTGCAGCGCACCCACGCTGTGCTGCGCCGCGAGCTGGAGTATGGCCAGGCTTCGCCGCAGCTGCGCGCGCGCATCACACGCGCACTCGATCAGGAGGCGGCAGGCACGGCGCGGCCGGCGGATCGCCCGCGGCTGCCGCCGTGGCGCACCTGGCCGTTCTGGATGGGGGCCGTCGGCGGGGCCGCAACCGCCGTCGCGGCCGCGATGGCGCTCTTTTTTGCGTTCCTCGCGGTCCCCGATGCGTTCCTCGATGAGCTCGTTGCCGCGCACGTGCGTTCGCTGATGCCCGCGCACCTGACCGACGTCGTGTCCACCGATCAGCACACGGTGAAGCCGTGGTTTGCAGGCCATGCCGATGTCTCACCCGTGGTCGCCGACTTTGCGCCGCAGGGCTATCGGCTGGTCGGCGGGCGCGCCGACTACATTGCTGGCCGGCGCGTGGCGGTGGTCGTCTACGAGCACGGTCCTCACATCATCAATGTATTCACCTGGGCGAGCCGCCGGCCCGGCTCACCACGCGTCACCACCCGCAACGGCTACCACGTCGTGTTCTGGAGGGTGGGGAACCTGGAGTACTGCGCCGTTTCCGATGCCGGGTGGGAGGAGCTGCAGGGTCTGGTGCGCCTGTCGCGCGAGCTCGGCGAGCGCGACACGCGCGACGCACGGGAATAAACCGCCCGACTCGCAGTCCTCTCCTGGGAGAGCCCCCCAAGGAGACGGACATGTCGGACGAAACCTCGATCAAATCGCGCCGCAGCGCCCTGCAATGCCTGGCCTTTGGCGGGGCCGGGACACTCTTCGCCCTCGCGGGTGGGGTCTTAACACCCATCGATCTGGCGGTGGCGGCCACCAGGCCCGGTGCCGCGCGGCTGGGGAAGCCGCTGTTCGTGCAGATCAGCGACACTCACATCGGTTTCAACAAGGAGGCAAACCCTGACGTGAGCGGGACCCTCTTGCAGACCATTCAACTCGTCAACGCGATGCCCGAGCAGCCCGCGCTCATGATCCATACCGGTGATATCACGCACCTCTCGAAGCCGGCTGAATTCGATTTGGCGCAGCAACTGCTCTCGGGGCTGCGGGTGAGCGAAATGCACACCGTCCCGGGCGAGCACGACACCACCGATGCCACGGTCACCGAATACTTCAATCGCTTCGGCAAGAACTCAGACGGCAAGGGTTACTACAGCTTTGATCACGCCGGCGTGCACTTCGTCGCCCTCGTCAACGTGTTGCAATTCAAGCCGGGCGGTCTCGGCACGCTCGGCGCGGAGCAGCTCGCCTGGGTCGCCGAGGATCTGAAGGGGCGTCCGGCCAGCACGCCCATCGTGGTGTTTGCTCACATGCCGCTGTGGACCATCTACGAGCCCTGGGGCTGGGGTACCGGGGACGCGCCGCAACTCATGGAGCAGTTGCGCCGGTTCGGTTCGGTAACCGTCCTCAATGGCCACATTCACCAGATCGTGCAGAAGGTTGAGGGCAACGTGACCTTCCACACCGCCCGCTCGACCGCCTATCCGCAACCGGAGGCGGGGGTCGGAACGGGGCCCGGCCCGCTCAAGGTGCCGCCCGAGCAACTGGCGAAAATGCTCGGCGTCACCAGCGTGTCCGTGGCGAAGCATCCGCGCTCGCTGGCGCTCAATGACACGACCATCGCCTGACAGCTTGACAAGACTTCGAACATGGGAAACACGCGCATGCCTCCAGGACCACACCGATTGTTGCTGACGGCGACCGCCATAGCGGCGCTGTGGTGCGCCGCGACCGCCAGCCCGGCGCTGGCCACAGACCTTGCCGGGCCCACGATCGTGTTGGCCCGGGACTTCATGTTTGCACCGCTGTCGTTGAGCGTCACCGCCGGCTCGACGGTCACCTGGACCAACAAGGACGATGAACCGCACACGGTGGTCAGCGATAGCGGATTGTTTCGCTCGGCGGCCATGGACACCAACGAAAGCTTCTCGTTCCGCTTCGACAAGCCCGGCACCTACACTTACGCCTGTTCGATCCACCCGCGCATGGTGGGAACGATTGTCGTTCGTTGAGGCCCATGAAGCGCATAACGCAGGCGGCTCTGGGCGTGGCCGGTACGCTCGCCGCCTTGAGTCTCGCAACCGGTGTGTTCATCTATTCCGGGGTCTACAACATCGGCGCCGATGACCATCACACCCGCATGGTGCTGGCTCTCATCGGGCAGTTGCGGGACCGCTCGATCGCGGTGCGGGCAGGCGCGATTGAGGTACCGGATCTTGATGACCCCGGTCGCATCGCCGCCGGCGCGCGGCAGTACGCGCAGCACTGTGCCGGCTGCCATCTGGCGCCCGGGGTGACCCGCTCCGACCTGCGCCCGGGGCTATATCCGCACCCGCCGAATCTGGTGCAGGCAGAGCCGCCCGACGCACGCCGCGCGTTCTGGACAATCAAGCACGGCATCAAGATGAGCGCGATGCCCGCGTGGGGAAAGACTTTGGATGATGCGGCGATCTGGGATGTCGTCGCATTGGTTCGCAAGCTGCCGGCGCTCCCCCCGGAGGCCTACGGGCAGCTCGCGCAGTGAGCGGGCGTTTCGCGCGTGACCGCGGGTGTCGTCTAATACCGACGCCTGCTTGTCGCCAAGCTGGTGCAACCCGCGCGTCAGTTATGCGGCGCGCGAAGTTCACGGGCCTGGTGTTGCGGCACGTGAGCTTGGGCGCTGCACCGCGCGCTAGCTCGAGTTGGTGTTGGCTGCCGCCGCAAGTGACGCGCGCGCGCTTTCCAACATGTTACCGATCGATTGTTAGGGGGACTTTCAGCCGCTCCTGGGTGTATGATTCCAAACCCCGCCCTTGAGCTGGGCAATCCTTTACGGAGTATCAGGTAATGGCAAAACGTCCCCCCAATGATGGCGCCGGCTGGAGCGCGCGCGAGCTGAAGACTCTCAAGGCGCTCGCGAAGTCGGGAACACCGACGGGTCAGGTAGCGAAGAAGCTCGGCCGTACTGCAGCCGCGGTGCAGCAGAAGGCCATGCGCTCGGGAATTTCGTTCCGGGCAGCGAAGCGCTCTGGAGCGCGGAGAAAGAAGTAACCGCATCTGCTTCGAAGGGCCGGGACGCACGTGCAACAGGCGGCGTCCGGCTCGTTCCCGCACGCCGACCCCCGCATCCTGCGACCCGTTACATCCTTCTCGCGCCCCTAGGTTGGGCGCTGTTGCTTTGCGCCTGCGATGTCCAGGTGCAGGACACGACGCCGTCCGCCTATCCCGCCGATCATGGCATCGGCATGTACGAGCTGAGCGCGCGCATCGCTGCGGACGCACTGGTCACGCCGCGTTCGGTCGTGCTGTTTGCGATCAGCGATGGCAAGAAGCTCACCCTCACGCCGGACGCTGATTTTGCCAGCTACCGCGGACTGTATTCGGTACGCTGCCGCGACAGCTTTCCACTGCAACTGCTCGCCGTGTGGCGACTGCAGGGCCTGACCACGGCCCACAAGCTCATCCCCGCGCAGCCGCGGCAAGTGCGCCTCATCGAGCCCGCGCAGCCGCGCACCGCCAGATTCGACTCCTCGGGCCGGGCGCCGAAGGGCGGCTGGCAGGGCAGTGTGCCGTTCAGATTCGTCACGGTGCCGGGCGCGCACATCACCGCCGCGCATATCGAGCCCTCGAGCGCCGCTGCCGCGGATGTCGCGGCGGCGAAAGCGATCTCGGTGATGACCTCATTTCCGGTAGTTGCCGATTGCGGTGAGCTGGCGCACGTGCAGCTGGCGTCGACCGCAGCGCACGCGCACGGCATACTCGTGATTGACACTGATCATCCCGGAGTGCCGCATTGGCAGACCAGCCTGGAGTTCACGCCCCAATGATTTGCAAGCACGGACGGATGCGCAACCTGCTCACAGCAGGGCTTGCGTTAATGGCGTTGGCGGCGACGCAGGCCGGAGCGTCGCAGGACACCGCGACGGGCGCGCCACCGCGGCCTGAGGCGCCGCTCAGGATCGGAATCATTGGGGCGGGCCATATTGGCGGCACGCTTGCCGCGCTGTGGGTGCGCGCGGGACATCAGGTGCTACTGTCGTCCCGGCACCCCCACGAGCTTGAGCCCCTGGCGCGATCGCTCGGACCGAAAGCGCGGGTGGGGACCCCGCGCGAGGCCGCGGTGTTTGGTGATGTCGTGCTGGTTTCAGTGCCTTATGCCGCTCTGCCGCAGCTCGGGCGCGATCTCAAGGCGGAGCTCGCCGGCAAGATCGTTCTCGACACCTGCAATCCGTACCCGCAGCGCGACGGCGAGATGGCCGTGGCGGCGCGCCGCAGGGGCACGGGTGTGGCGTCCGCGGAGTTCTTGCCGGGCGCGCGCCTGGTGCGCGCCTTCAACGCCATCAACTCAGGCGACCTCAAAAACGAAGCGCACCGCCGCGGTGAGCTCTACGCCATCCCGCTGGCCGCAGACGACCAGGAGGCGCTCGCCGTGGCGCGCCGCCTGGTGCAGGACGCGGGGTTTTCACCCGTGGTAGTGGGGGCACTGTCGCGGGCGCGTGAGTTCGATGTCGGCACTGCCGTTTATACGCGGCTGCTGACGGCTCCGCAGCTGCGGCGCGCCCTGGGACTTGCGGAGCCGGCCCGCTAGGCCGCAGGCGGCGGCTGGCGCTCGACTTTGGGCAGGCGCTCATCCAGGCACGCCCAGCTTGGCGCCATCGATGTCCAGATGCTCATCGCCGGGCGCGCGAGTTCCGGATCATCGAGCGTGCCGGCGCGCACGAACACCAGATGCGGGCGGGCCTCGGAGGCGCTGAAGAGGTGGGTGCCGCAGCTCGGGCAGAAGCGCCGATGCGACAGGTTGCCGCTGTCGGCGGTCATGACGTAGTCGCGTAGCTCGCCAGTCACCGTGACCGCCGCGCTCGGGAAGCAGGTATTCACCGTGCCGCTGCCCGCACCGATGTACTGGCACACCCGGCACCAGCAGGCGCGGGTCACGACGGGCACGGCGCTGACGGAATACCGGACCGCCTTGCACAGGCAGCCGCCGGTGATGTTGCCGGTGGTGGTCATCGCAAGGATGATAACGGAAGGGAAGCGCACCGGCATGCGCGGGCTCAAATCCGTGCGTGCTTTAAAAAGTGCCCGTCCTTGAATTGCTGGGCCGCTCGGGAGCACGTCAGCCGGTGCGTGAGTGAGTATCTGCCCGCAGACCTGAACGCGCGGTGAATGCTGTTCAGTCTCGCAGCCGCGCGCGCAGTGCGGCGATTTCCTCCGGCCGCAGTCCCAGCCTTTCGAGGTAGGCGCGTATCCCCCCGGCGGCAGACAGGAACTCCAACATGTTGTACGCGCCTTCTTCCGGGCAGCGAATGGCCTCGAGAATCCGCGCCGGGTCGGCCTCCGCGTAGCGCTGCAGGTACCCCGCGCGCAGGTTCTCCCCGCTCTGCGCGTAATCACGGGCTATCGCCGCCGGCGTCACATCGGCGAGGGCGAGCAGCAGCGCGGCCACGAGACCCGTACGGTCCTTGCCGGCGATGCAATGGAACACCAGCGGGCCCGGCGCGGCAGTGGCGATCACCTGCAGCACCTGCCGCAGTTCCCGGCTCACGTGCTCGAGCACGACGCACTTCCACAGCTCCTTGGCAACATCGCGGCTGCGCAGGCGCCATTCGTCCTCAGTGTTGGTCAGGAGCGATACGCGTTCATAGCGGATATGGGGCAGGGCGGGCGGCACCGGGCTCGGGTAGCGCGCCGCCTCTTCAGGCCAGCGCAGATCGAGCACGGTTGCGACACCGTACTCGCCCAGCGCCTTCAGACCCGCGGCCGTGAGTTGCGCCAGGTCATCCGCGCGCAGCAAGGAGCGCGCGCGCGTGCGCCCGCCGTCCTGCGTCGGCAGGCCGCCAAGATCGCGCGCGTTGAGGAGCGCCGGGAACTCGAGCCGGCGCTGCGTCTCGTCCATCCCGTCTAGGCCGGCCGCTGCTGACTCAGCGCCACGCCGGAGAGGATCAGTGCGCCGGCGACTGCCATGGTCACGGTCAGTGGTTCACCGAGGACGATCCAGGCCCAGATAACCCCGAAAAACGGGATCAGGTAGGTAACGGTGGAGGCGCGCATGGCGCCGATGCGGGCGATCAGCCGGTAGTAGAAAACAAAGGCGATTCCCGTGCACAACACGCCAAGCAGCGCGGCACTTCCCCAGGAAGCGGCTGCAATGGGGTGGTGCGGCCAGGTGTAGATTGCCAGCGGCGCGAGCAGCAGCGCCGCGCACACGAGCGCCGCGGCCGCCATCGCCACCGGCGGGTAGGAGGTCAGGTAGCGACGCACCAGATTGATACCAACACCGTACAGGAGCGCCGCCGCCGTGCCCGCCAGCGCCGCCGGCCACACGCTGGCTCCGGCGACTCTGCCGCTCGCAAGGAACACGACCCCGGCGAAGCCCGCCGCCAGCCCCAGGGCGCGCCGCCTGCTGATGCGCTCGCCGTAGAACATGAAGGCGACCAGCGCCGTGAACATGACGGTCATGGCGTTGCTGATCGCGCCGATGCCGGCCGGCGCACGCTCCGCAGCCCAGGCAAACAGCGCAAACGGGATGACCGAGTTGATGGTGGCAATGCCGGCGATGCTGAGCCACAAGCGCGGAGTGAACTTCCCGCGAGCCTGCCACAGGAACGGCAGGAGAATGAGGGCGCCCAAACCTAAGCGCATTTCCACCAGCGGGATGGGACCGAAGTCCGCTGCCGCGACCCGCATGAAGAGAAACGAGCCGCCCCAGATCGCCCCCAGCACGGACAGTTCCAGCAAGGTACGCCACGAGCCGGCGTGTGCCGCTGCGGATGCTGATACGGATACCGCAGGGGTAGAGGGTGCTGTTGCGGACGCGGCGCCCGCGGTGGTGCATTCACTTGGCATGCGCTCATTGTAGGGGCGCCGGCGCCGGAAACCACCCGATCCTTGCGACCCCCTGCGACGGCCTGCGTTCCTGGGGCGAGTTCGCTAGGATGAAGAGCGCCGATGAGCACAGCCACCGAACGCTTCACCAGCCGCGCGGGCGATTACGCCCGCTATCGGCCGGGGTATCCAGCCGCGGCGGTCACGCTGCTGCAACATCGCTGTGGGCTGTCACCGCAAGCGGTCGTCGCCGATGTTGGATCCGGTACCGGCATCCTGACCGCCTTGCTGCTCGCGAGTGGTGCGCAGGTGTTCGGGGTCGAGCCAAACGCTGCCATGCGCGCGGTGGCCGAGGCCACCCTGGGCGCCTGGCCGCGCTTTCGCAGCGTGAACGGCACGGCGGAGGCCACGACGCTTGCACCACAGAGCGTTGACCTGCTGGTGGTGGGCCAGGCATTCCATTGGTTCGACGTGGCGAAGGCGCGCCTGGAGGCGCTGCGCGTGACGCGCGCGGGCGCCTGGGGAGCGCTGTTGTGGAACGAGCGACCACACGAGGCGACGCCGTTCCTCGCCGACTATGAGGCCATGCTGATGCGGCACGCACCGCAGTACGCCACCATCACCGCGAGCCGCGCGAATGCAGCCAGCATGCGCGAGTTCTTCGGCGGCCGGATGCAGCTCGCCACGTTCCGGAATCAGCAGCAGCTGGACTTCGAGGGCCTGCGCGGCCGCCTGATGTCCTCATCCTATGCGCCCGAGCCGGGCGACCCGGCGCATGCACCGATGATGGCGGCCCTCGCCAGGGTGTTTGACACCCATGCCCGCCAGGGGCGAGTGGTGCTGCCTTACCAGACGCTGGTTTACTTCAGCCAACTCACGCCGGCGGCGTAGTGCCGGCGCTGGTTCACCAGACCGGCACGCGATCCGCGGGCGCAAGATAGAGCTTCGTGCCAGGCTTCACGTCAAACGCCTGGTACCACGCGTCGAGGTTGCGCACGGTGTCGGCACGATACTCCTCCGGCGCGTGACCGTCGGTGACCAGCCGCTGCCGCAGCGCCGGCTCGCGAACCTTGTTGCGCCAGGACTGAGAGAAACTGAGAAAAAACAGCTGCTCGCCGCTGAAGCCGGCCGCACCGCGCGCGGGCTTGCCCTGGAGCGTGAGGCGCCACGCATCGTAGGCCGCCGCCAGGCCCGCGACGTCCGCGATGTTTTCACTCAAGGTCAGCTTGCCGTTGACGGCCACGTCCGGGAACGGATGGTAGCGATCGAACTGCGCGGCGAGGTTTTTCCCGGCGGCTTCGAAATGCGCGAAGTCCTCCTTGGTCCACCAGTTGCGCAACCGGCCGCTGGCGTCGAACAACGCCCCCTGGTCATCGAAGCTGTGACTGATTTCATGGCCGATCACAGCGCCAATCGCCCCGTAATCCAGGACTACGTCGCGCTGCGGATCGAAAAACGGCGGCTGCAGGATCGCCGCGGGAAAGTTAAGCGCGTTCATCGCCGGCAGGTTCACCGCGTTCACCAGCTGCGGCGTCATGGCCCACTCGGAGCGATCCACCGGCGTGCCGAATTTCTTCAGGTTGCGGTGATATTCGAACAGTTGCGCGCGCTCGGCGTTACCGAGCGCATCGCCACGCACCACCTCGAGGCCGGAATAGTCGATCCAGCGGTCCGGGTAGCCCACGCCCACCTTCAGGGCCGCCAGTTTCGCCTTGGCCTGCACCCGGGTTGCCGGCGCCATCCACTCGAGCTGATCGATGCGCACGGCGAATGCACTCAGGAGGTTGCGCACCATCTCCTGGGCGCGCGCCTTCTCGGCGGGCGGGAAGTAGCGCTCCACGTACAGCTTGCCGACGGCCTCGCCGAGCGCAAAGCTGGTGTCGTCCACGGCGCGCTTCCAGCGTTCGCGCTGCTGCGGCGTACCGTTCAACACATGGCCGTAGAATTCGAAGGCCTCGGTCACGAATGCCCTGGGTAAGTAACCGGCGTTCTGGTCGAGCAGGTGAAAGCGCAGGTATTCCTTCCAGGTGTCCAGGGGCTCGCTGGCGACGAGCGCGGCGAGGCCGGTGACGGCGGCTGGCTGCCACACCACGAGCGTCCTTTGCTGCGCAAGTCCCGCCGCGTCGAAGTACACCGTCCAGTCGAGCCCAGGCGCGCGCCGTGGGAACTCCGTGGCCGGCCAGTGATTGTTGCCCTTGAGCACGTCCTCGGATTCGGCACGGCCCCCGTGCGCTTGCGCCATGCGGCGTTCGAGCGCAAAAATCCGCGCCGCCGAACCCTTCGGGTCCGGCTGATGGGCGAGATCGAGCATCGCGGCAATGTGCTGTTGATACTTGCCGCGGATGGCGGCCATGGGCGCGGCCGGGTCGAGGTAGTAGTCGCGGTCGGGCATCAGGAGGCCGCCCTGCAGGAGAAAGGGCGCGTAGCGGCTCGGATCATCCAGGTCCTGCGCCACCCACAGGCCAAACAGATTCGGGGTCTGGAAGTTGGTGCTGTTGAGGACATCCACATCCGCGCGCAGCGCGGCGCCGAGGGCGCGAGCGAGGTCCTTGCGATCCTTGATGGCGTCGACGCGCTGCAGAGCGGGCTGGAGCGGCGCGAGGCCCAGCTTTTCAATGGTCGCTTCATCCATGTAGGTCGCGTAGTAGTCGCCAACCCTGCGCGCGTCCGACCCGGGCGCCGAGGTCTTGGCGGCCTCGCGGATCAGGTCAGCGGTGCGTTTCGCGGTGAGCTCCGCGACCTGCGCGCCGGTGCCGTAGGAGCTGCGGTCAGCGGGGATCTCATTCGCCTTCAGCCAGGCGCCGTTGGCATAGCGGAAGAAGTCGTCCCCGGGCGCGACCGCGCGGTCGATTCCGCCCACGTCCAGACCATGGGATGCCGGGGGCGCGGGGTCCGGGCTGGCAGCTGCGGCGAGACTCAAGGTCGCGCCGCTGACAGCGATGCATACACGGATGAGGGAGGCCAGGGAGCGTGTGACACGAGGCATGGTTTTATTTTCCGTTAGAAAGTGGCACGCGGGGACTAAGGGAGTCTACAGGATGGCCGCGCGTTGGATATCCGGCCGCGCTGCGTGAATACTGGATGCATCGCAGCCATGAATATTAAAAAGCCTAACGCGCTCGCGGTGATGCTGGTGCTCGCTTCGGCGTACGCGCCGCTCGTCCTGGCGTGGGGTCCACAGGGACACCGCACTGTTGGCGCGATCGCCGACCGGTTGCTGACTCCGCAGGCCCACGCGCTGGTCACCCGGCTGCTCACGGGCGATCTGGACAAATTCGGCAACCTGTCCGGGCGCACGACGCTCGAGGCGGTGTCCGTGTGGCCGGACGAGCTCAACGGGACGCCGGCGGCCCGCGCGACCTGGCACTACGATGATGTGCCGGTATGCGGCACCGCACCCAAAGCGCGCTACTGTGCGGACGGGCAGTGCAACACCGAACAGTTGCAGCGCCTGACCGGCGTGCTCGCGGATCCGCACGCGGCAGCACGCGATCGCAACGAGGCCCTGAAATGGATCGTGCACCTGGTCGGGGACATCCACCAGCCGCTGCACGCGGCGGATAACGCCGACCGCGGCGGCAACCGGGTGCAGGTCGCGCTGTCGGGCCTCAGGACGCGCGGTCGGGAGAACCTGCATCGCGCCTGGGACAGCGACCTGGTCAAGATCGCGCTGCACGCGCGCAACCGCCAGCAGACCCCGGATGACATCGATGCGCTGGCGGCCGAGGCGCGGGGCCTGGTAAACGAGGCGGGCCAGGGCTCACCGGACCAGTGGGCGTTCGAGTCCAACAATCTCGCCCGCAATGTGGCGTACCACTACCCGGGCTTTGCCTGCGGCAGCACGCCGCAGGAGATTGTCGTTCTGGACGGCGACTACCAGGCCGAAGCGCAGGAGATTGTGCGGGAGCGGCTGCTGCTGGCCGGAGGCCGGCTCGCGAACCTGCTGAACCGGGCTCTTAGCGCCCGCTGACGAGGCGGGCCCCGCGGACGGGGCGCAGACGGGCCGCGGGTTCGCGTGTTGCAGCCGAGCGACACGCGGTCCGGGCGCTGGTCGCTCCGCGGCGGAAGCGCGTGCTAAATTAACGCTTCCCGCAAGGAGGGCTGCCGCCGTGAATGCGTGCGACGAGAGTCTGGTATCCGCGTCCGAGCGTGCCGGCGAGTCCGCGCGCCCGTCCACGGCGACGCATGCCCAAGCGCCACCCTCGGCGACCAGCGGGAGTGCGTTCGATCGCTGGCTGCTGTTGCGTTTGCGCTCAGCCCTCGGAAACCCTGCCATCGATTTTGCCGTACGCGACAGCGCCCGGGTCACCTGCAGTGCGGCACCGGTGGCAAGCGTGACTTTCACCAGCCGGGCAACGCTGCTGTCGATCGTGGCCGACCCGTGGGTGCGTTTCGGCGACGCGTATAGCTCGGGTGAGGTCCTCATCGACGGGGATCTGGTGTGCCTCCTGGAGGCTGTGTACCGCGCCGGCGGGATGGGCAAGAAGCGCGCTTCCATGCTGCGCCGGGCGTGGGCACTGCGGAACCGCAACACGCTCGCGGGTTCCCGCGACAACATCCATCACCACTACGACATCGGCAACGAGTTCTATGCTCTGTGGCTGGGGCAGACCATGGCCTACACCTGCGCCTACTACGCGACGCCTGACGCGACGCTCGACGAGGCGCAGATCGCCAAGATGGATCACGTGTGCCGCAAGCTGCGCCTTAAGGCGGGCGAGAGCGTGGTCGAGGCCGGCTGCGGCTGGGGGGTGTTCGCCCTGCACATGGCTCGTCACTACGGGGTGCGGGTACGCGCCTACAACATTTCCCATGAGCAGATTGCCTACGCGCGCGCGCGCGCGGCGCGCGCGGGCCTTGCCGGGCGTGTCGAGTACGTCGAGGACGACTACCGCAGCATCAGCGGTCAGTACGACGCCTTTGTCTCCATCGGCATGCTGGAACATGTGGGTGTGAAGAACTACGAGGCTTTGGGGCGGATCGCGCAAGCGTCCATGGGCAGCCACGGCCGCGGGCTCATTCACACGATCGGCCGCAATAGCCCGGCGCGCCTGCAGCCGTGGATCGAGAAGCGGATTTTCCCGGGTGCGCACCCGCCGGCGCTTTCGGAGATGGCGCAGATTTTCGAGCCCGCGGAGCTGTCGATCCTCGATGTCGAGAACCTGCGCCTGCACTACGCGCAGACGCTGCGACAATGGCTCGCCGGTTACGAGGCGGCGAGCGAGCAGGTGCGCGCGATGTTCGACGAGAAGTTCGTGCGCATGTGGCGGCTGTACCTCGCTGGCTCGGTGGCCGCGTTTTCGACCGGCACGCTGCAGCTGTTCCAGGTGCTGTTCGCGCCAAGCGGCAACAACGATATCGCCTGGACGCGTGCCCATCTGTACACACCCTGACCTGACGCCACGTCCTTACCTGACGCGCGCTCACTCGCAGGCTGCACCGCGTGCGTTCATGTGACGTTCTCATCGTCGGCGGGGGACCCGCCGGGGCCACCGCCGCCGCGAAGCTCAAGCGCGCGGGCGCGGACGTATTGGTGCTCGACCGGGAGCGGTGGCCGCGCCTGAAGCTGTGCGCGGGCTGGATCACCCCCGAGGTGGTGCGCGATCTTGAGATGGATCTGGCGTCCTACCCGCATCGCCTGCTGACTTTCCCGCGTCTGCGCGTGCACCTGGGTGCCCTGCACATCCGCGTGCCGTGCGTGCAGCACTCTATCCGCCGCTTCGAATTCGATGCCTGGCTGCTGCAGCGCAGTGGCGCGTCGGTGGAACAGCACAACGTGCGCCACGTCAGCGCCGACGGCGCGGGCTACGTCATCGACGAGCGGTATCGCTGCCGTTACCTCATCGGCGCCGGCGGCACGCGCTGCCCGGTTTACCGCGAGCTGTTCCGCGAGCTGAATCCGCGCGCGCACGAGCTGCAGATCGTGACGCTGGAACATGAGATCGAATATGACTGGCAGGACCCGGACTGTCACCTGTGGTTCTTCGAGCACGGGCTGCCCGGCTACTCCTGGTACGTGCCCAAGGAGAAAGGCTGGCTGAACGTCGGCGTTGGCGCCCTCGCGGCGCGCATCAAGAAGAGTGGTGAGGACATCAAGGAGCACTGGGCGCGCCTCGCGGCGCGGCTCGGCGAGGGTCTCGCCCGCGGCGCGCACTTCGATCCGGGTGGGTTCAGCTACTACCTGCGCGGACGGGTGGACGTGGTCCGCCGCGACAACGCCTTCATCACCGGGGATGCTGCGGGCCTTGCCACGCGTGATCTGGGCGAGGGCATCGGGCCTGCGATCCGCAGCGGGATGCGCGCCGCGGAGGCGATCCTCGAGGGCAAGCCTTACCGGATCGACGACATAACCGGCTTGAGCGTCGCAAGCATCGGCCGCAGCCTGCTCGATCGTGCCAGCCGCACCCGCGTGTTTCCCGGCGAGCGCTTGCGCGCCGGCTGAAAGATGCGCCGCTCGGCCGCCGGATCGGCTCAGTAACTGACCGTCACCGTGATGGTATCGGTGTAGGCACCGGGAGCTGGATCCTGTGACGGCACCAGACCAAACACCGTGGCGGTTGTCGTTGGCGCCACCAATCCCTGAGTGAGGTTCAAATTATCTGCCATGCTGACGCCGGTGCCGTCGCCCCACACCTGAGTGTGCGCGGCGTCCAGATACAGATTGTAGCTGAGGGTGTTGCCCCCGCTGGACATGGTGCGGGCGGTGAACGTGCTGCTCGCGCCAGGACTCAGGGTGATGGTGGCCGGGCTCGGACCCACCACGCTGAGGCAGGTGATGGTGATGGTGCCGGTAGAGGCGGCGATGGTGAGCGGCGTATAAGTTCCGAAAGCGACGGCGCTTGCTGATACCGAACAGGCAACAGCAACAGCGTGCGCCGCCGGGCACAGGAACGCGCCGAGCGCCGCAAGCGCGAGGCACCCGCACGCGCGGCGCGCGCCTGAGCGATTTCTGAACTGCCAGCTCATGGTGTGCTCCGGCAGGCTACGACGCCCAGTTCCGGCTGCGGCCCGCCCGCGGGGGGCGGCGGCAGGCGGAACGTACAGTGTCCGCCATTCCAGCGGACCTCCCCGGTGGTGCCGTGGTCGTAGTTGGTGACGTAGGTGAGGCCTTCGAGACCCACCGGGAACTCCTCATCCTGGAATGTCACGACGGCGCCAGACGGCACGGCGCTGCCGTCGGCACGCTGCAACGTGAACACACCCGAGCGTACGCGCTTCACCGGGAAGTGCACCAGCGTGCCGCTGCGATAGGGCGGCACAGTCTGAATCTGGGGGTCGGTCAGCGTGGCGTCGAGGGGTAGCTGCAGCGGATCGATGCTGAGGCGGTTTACGTCGAAGGACCGCAGGTTCGGCACCAGCGCACGGCCGCTGCCATCGGTGCGCCCGACCGGCTGGTTTTCGAAGTAGACGGTCATGTCAGGAATCCCACCGACATCCACCATTGCGAAGCTGTCGGTCACCGTGCGCACGGCGCGCACCTCGCCGCCCAGGAGGACAGCGCCGCCGCTCAGCGTCAGGCGTTGCGCGCTGGTATCGAGGTAGCGTGCAGCCGCCACGTCGAGCGTGAGGAGCTCGGTCTGGCGCAGGTACTCGGCGTTATAACTGCCATCGGTGCCTGCGGAGAGCACATAACCGTCTCCCGCGCCCAGCGGTGGACTCTTCTGCAGCGTCTCGAGCAGTGCCCCCTTGGGCGCTTGCTGCTGGCTGTCGTAGCGCGCGGTGGTCGAGGTGCTGCGGCGGTCTCCGAGCGGCAGTGCATAGAAAACGTAAAAGCTGCTGTCGCGCGTATCGCCGGTAGTGCGGCTCGCATTGACGCCGAGGCTCCCGCGCCCGACGGCCACCTGGTAGGTGAGAGCGATGCTCTGCTGGCGCGTAGCGTCGGCGTTGTGCTGCTCCACAAAGGCGGCCTGCAGGCTGCCCGCGTGCGGCATATTCAAGCCCGCCTGAGCGATGTAGCGCTCCACGGGTCGGCGCAGGCCACCCGCCTCACCCACGTCCCGAAAGCCGGAGCTGGCGTGCTGCGCCTGCAGCACGATGCTGAAACGTTCGTCAACATGCTGGATGCCGAGCGCGGTATACGTTCCGGAAGTGGCGGGCTGTGTCGGCGTCCCCGGAATTCCCGAAGTCGCCGACTCGCCGCCCGCCGCAAAATCCAGCGTGACGACTGCCCAGTGATCGAGCGCCTGGGCGAGGTCCACCCCTGCGGCCCGGGGGCCGTCATGCAAGACCTCGGCGTGAATTTCCCCTGTGAGGGTGGAGGTCAGGCCGCGGCGCCAGGTCGCGCTCGCCAGCAGCGGTCCGTAGACGTCACTGCTCAGACCATAGTTCTCGCGCACTGCGCCCAGGTCGACGTCATAGACAGACAACCCGGGCTGCAGCAGGACCGCCGCCGAGTAGAACGGTACACTCACAACCTGTTCCTGCCCCAGCGCATTCTTCACGACGATGTTCAGGTTCCCGGCGCCAGTGAGTGCCGGGACCTGATTGACGATGAAGGGTCCGGCTGGTACCTGGCTTGCGCCCACGGCCTTGCCGTTCACAAACACGTCCACCGTCGAGGGCAGGACCGCGGTACCAGTTACCGCCAGCAACGGGGTCGTGACCAGGTCGGGCCGGATGCCGTAGTTCGAGCCCCATTGCAAGCCGGCAAAGCGTACCGCGTCGGCCCACGATCCCGGCACGCTGATTGCGTCTCCGAGGCGCAGCGTCTCGAGCGAGGTCGGGAAGTCGTGCGTCAGCGTGGTCTCCAGGCGTACCAGGCTGTGGGCGCCCTGCGTTGTCGTTGCGACGGCCGTGTTGGTCAGCACGCCCAGCGGGCTGAAAACCCCCAACGCCGTGTAGGCGCCGGCGACGTCGGCGCCAGAGTACTGGCCGCTCTGGCCATTCAGTTGATAGTTGAGAAACGCGCCGGTGCCGCTACGGGAAAGGGGCGGTCGGGGGCCGCTTCCCGTGAAAGTCACATCCGTGGTCTCAAACGCGGTGCCGGGCGCGGTGATGCTGGCAGCACTGTGCGCGTCGTCATACACGATCCTGGTGCCGGCAATGGCGGCGAGCGGGAAATAACGCCGGCCGTCCGCCAGGTGCGTGGTAACGCGCGGTGCGTGCAGGCGCAGCCGGGTGAAGTCCGATTCCTCGAGCCACATGCCGCCGCTGGCATCGCGCAACACAATGAACCCTTGGCCCGACACGGCACCGTTGACGGTAAGCTCCAGCACCAACGCACGCCAGCCGGGATCCATACCGTCGGCGTCGTCAGCGCGCACCGCGGCCATACAACATAACGCCAGCAGCCCCGCGCAGATTCCGGGTGCAGTGCGACGCGCGCTCCGCACGGCGCGGATCTTTTACTGGACACCCGCATCGCTCGTGACGGTGAAGTCACCGGCGTCGGAATGGCCGTGGAGAACGATGCGAGGGGTGGAGGAGAAGGTGGCGAGGGGATGCAGCTGCCAGTGGGCGCCAGCTCCGGGCAGCAGGTAGCGCGCGGCGTCCGTGTGCAGCACCTGGGCGATGTGATCCGCGGGCTGCACATCGAAGTCGAAAATCTGGATGTGCGCGGAGCCATGATTCTGCGCCTCGACCTCGAGCGTGCCGTCAGGCAGCCAGCTGTGGTGCCAGGAGAGATCGGGCGAGGTGTGAGTCGCGGCGGCGACAAATATCGGCAGCGTGATGCGCAGCGCCATCCGCAGCCCGGTAACCTCCGCGGCCTTTGCGGGCGGCACTTCGGACAGGACCAGCCGGTAGTCGAGCTCGCGCGCGGGATCGGGCTTGCGCAGCAGCGCGATGCGCAGGACCTGATGCCCGTTGGGAGGGATCGTGAACAGTGGCGGCGTCACCAGCAGGTCGTGCGTGTCTGCGAGTTGGTCCTGCCCGTCTTGCTGCGACCAGGCGGCCGGTCGTGCCTGCACGGTGACCGGGGAATCCTCCTGGTTGCGAACGGTGATGACCGCGATGCTTTGCTTAGGACTTAATTCGACGCGAATCGGGGCCACACCGAGGGTGCTTGCCGCGGCCGCTCCGGCCGCCGCCAGCACACCCGCCAGCGATGCCGCGAGTGTCCTCATCAAACTCAGTACGCAACATTCACGGTGATCGTGTCCGTGTAGGTCCCCGGAGGCACGCCCTGGTTGGCCACGGAGTCAACCAGCTGTCCATAGACGGTCTGGACCACCGGCGTGGCCATGCCCGCGCCGACTCCCGCGACAGTGTTCGTGCCGATGGTGGTGCCCCACGGCGTACCAAAACCTGACGTCGTGTACAGGTTGTACTGCAGCGTGTGGCCGGCGCCGTCGTTCAGCAAACGCTGCGCGATGGTCGTGCCGGCCGTCAACCCGGCCGTCAGCTCGGTGTTGAACGGCGTGCTCGTGGTGCAGCTCACCGAGACCGTGGTATTCACCGCCAGCGCGCCGCCCAGCTGAATGTAATTGCCGAACGTGAGGGGCAGGGCGGACACGGTGCAGTTCTTGAGTATCGTCGCCGTAACGACGAAGGTGGTCGTGGCCGGGTTGGCAGCCGAAGCGCTGCCAGCGGCCCCGAGCAAGGCGGCAGTGGTCAGTAAAGCAGTGAGAACGTTGCGCATAAATCTCCCGATCAGGTGGCTGAAAGACAAATCGCACGCGGCATCGACACAGCACTCGCCTGAAGTTTCGACCCGAAACCCCGCAAATGGGGGACTTATGTCGCATTTCCGTGGCCCGCCCGCCCGGGTCTCCCGGATTATGAGAACCGCCGCTGCGCGGATTCGCAGCGGTGCAGGGGCAACAGCAGGGTAGGTGTGCGCCAGTTCACATCAGTGGTGTGCTGCTGCGGCGAGCGCTGCCGCAGCCGGGATGAGGGCCTGCACTCCCGGGTTGGATCCTCAGTCGCCACGCCCCGCTGAATCAATTTCATGCAGGTCACGACCGCGCGTCTCGTGTCCAAATAACGCGATCAGCAGCGCGGACAGAAGCGCGGGAATGGTGATCGCCAGTATGGTCACGGCGAGTGACGGCACGGCGCCGAGGACACTTAGTGTCTGAGCGATGAGTCCGCCCAGCTTGCTGCACGCCGCGACCCACCCGGTGGCGCGCCCGCGGATGCGCAGCGGGTAATTCTCCGCCGCGTACGGCAGCAGCATGGAGATGAGCCCACAGGAGCCGAGGATCACCAGCGCCAGCGGCAGCAGCGGCTGGGAGAGACCCCCGCTGCCTGCCTCCTGGAGGAATAACCCGAACAGCCCCGCGACCATGAGACCCGTCATGGTAGTGAGCGACCACTTGGTGCTCCAGGTGCTGAACATCCAGGCGCACACGACCACAATCGGAGCGGCGAGGAGCGTGGAGCGCGCGATCAGCGCGCTCGATGCGCCCACGCTGCGCCCGTCCGCGATCAGCGCGGCGGGCAGCCACAGCAGGAGTCCGAAATTGACCAGGCCCCAGGCCAGACCCGAGAGCGTCAGCGCGGTGGTGATGCCGAGAAATCCGCGGCTGACGGGCGGCAGCGGTGTGTGATTGTCGGGCGCGGGCGGGGTGTCGGCAGTGAACACCGCACCAAAACGCGCCAGCGTCGCGCGCGCCACGTCGCCACGGCCGATGTGCTGAAGAAAGCGTGCGGACTCGGGCAGGAAGGGGCTGAGCAGGACCAGTAGCAGTCCCGTCGGCAGGTTCAGGAGCCACATGATCCGCCAGCCGAAGGCCGGCTGCAGCAGGGCAGAGAGGGAGCTGGCCGCAAAGAATCCGCCGAGCGCGCCGATGCCTCCAACCAACACCAGGCTCCAGCCGCGATGTCGCGTCGGCATGATCTCGGCAAGCAGCGCGTACGCGACGGGCAACATGCCGCCGGCCGCCGCGCCCATCATGAAACACATGCCGACGTTCCACCAGAAACTCGGCATCGCGCCGCAGATCGAGGTGCCTATGAACATCACCGAGGAGAGCACGATGGTTGCCCGGCGCCCGTAGATATCAGCGAGCGAGCCCCACGCGAACGAGCCAACCACCGTGCCGAGGAGCGCGGCAAACGGCAGCAGTGCCACGGTCTGTGACCCGACGGCGTATTCGGTGCGCATGCCCGGCGTCACGAACCCCAGGCTCGCCGGCTTCATGACGTCGATGATGAGCGCCAGGGTGAGGAGGCCGGCGATGTGCCAGTGCGCGGCGCTCAGCGGCGCACTTTCTATGTGCGCGATCACATCGTGCAGCGGTCCGCCCGGGATGCGTTCGGGGAAGCGCGGCAGCAGCCCGTATCCGGCGAGGCCTACGCCCAGCACGATCGCGGCCATGCCGAACAGCATGCCGGTGTCCATGGGCATGCCGGCCAGAGCATAGTGATTGCCGCGCGCCATGAGGAACATCGGCAGGTGCAGCAGCACGCCTGCAATGACCATGACGCAGCCGCACCAGAAGGCGAGGGTGTTGCGCCGGTGGGCAAAGACAATGGCTTGCAAGTGCGTGATCTTAGCGCATTAGTCCAGGGGAGCCGCTTGATGCGGGTATGCTGCGCGTGGGCAGGGACAGCTATGGCGCGAGGTTTCCATGACAGCGTCGGTTCAGCACGCGCTCGTGACGATCGCGATTCTTGCGCTCATTGCCTGGCGCATGCACGCGCGGGTGCGCCGTATGATCGGGCGTCAGCGCCTGTCGCGGGTGCGGCCATGGATCAGCATCGTCGTTTTTCCGCTGTTGGTCGCGATGCTGGCATTCACGGCGCTCCGGCAGCACTCTCTGGCGATGTACCTCGCGTCCGGAATCATCGTCGGTGTCGGACTGGGAGTGCTCGGACTGCGGCTGACGCGCTTTGAGACAACGACCGAGGGCCTGTACTACACCCCGAGCGCCCACTTAGGCGTTGCACTATCGGCTTTGCTGCTGTGTCGCATTGCGTATCGCTTTGCGGTCGGCGGTCTGCCGGACTCAGGTGCCGCTTCCGCGCCACCCGGCGCCAGCCTCACACCATTGACGCTGCTGCTCATCGGCACCCTCGCCGGGTATTACACCACCTACGCACTAGGGCTCGTACGCTGGTCATGGCGAAGCCGGGGCCTCGCACCGTCGGCGGCCTCCGACTCGGGCGCTGTGTAGCCCACAACATAGTATGGGCATCCGCTTCGAGTCCTTGGGCAGCGCTGCAAAACAGTTGCGCGGCAGGGGTGGCTGGTACTGGGCCCGCGTCGTCGTTGTTTCGTGCCTCGGTCTTCTCCTGAGCCGCTGGCTCAGCGATAACTCACCCCGTTGGGCGCAGGGCATGCAGTTGCCCGTGTACCAGGTTCTCAGTACCTCTGGGCCGCGCGAAGCCGAATTTCAACACCTGGCGATTGTCGAAATCACTGACGAGGAATTCTGGAAGGGAGAACTTGCAGGAAGGCGGCCGGTCAAGCGCGCCTACATCGCAAACCTGGTCACGCATCTGTGCAATCAGGGAGCTCAGGTGGTTGCGTTGGACTTCGACCTGCGATCACCGCTTCCCGACGGGTCCTTGCTGAATCACCCGGACTATAAAGAAGAGACGGATACGCTCGCGCGAGCGATTCAGCGTACGCCGCCGAGCTGCAAGATAGTCCTGGCGCGCACCCTGCATTGTCCGGATCCACCGGCAGGAGCGTGCACGAGCGAACCAAGCGTCCTCGACTCCTACGCATTCGATGCAAACCGAGTCAGCTGGGGCTACATAAACCTGCCAGCCGACGCACGGCAGATTCCGGTGCGGCGCGCAAACGTCGCGCACGGCACGCTGGATTCATTTGCTCAGGCCATTGCGATTGCCGACTCCCCGCAGCTCGCGGCGAAACTGCGGTTACCCCAGGATTTTCGGTACGGCAGCTTCATTTCCGTCAAGGCCTTTGAAGACGCGCACGCCGTCTTTACCGCCCAGGATGTGCTGCGCGACACCAGCACCGGGTCAGCGGATCTCATGCACAAGACCGTGGTCGTGGGAGGGGCGTGGCACGCGAACGAATACGGGAGGGGCCTGCTGATTGACAGCCACGCCGCTCCAGTGGGCCCCGTGCCTGGTGTGTTCCTGCATGCAAACTACGCGGCGGCCCTTTTGGACGGCCGGGCCTACCCGCAGGCATCCCGGGCGTTCAGCGTCGTGGTAGATGTGTTGGCGCTGGCGCTGGTAGCCGTTATTTTCGCGCTGCCCGCCAGCTGGGCTCGCAGGTGGACCCGAATCGCGATGTTCGCCGTGATCCTGGGGGTGGTTTCGTACCTGTTCTGGCAAAATCTGGGCGTTTTCCTGGAAATAACGGTTCCGGTTATTTTACTTCTGTGTCATGCGCTCGTGGATGAGTACTTAGAGATGCGCGAAGAGCTGGTGGCGTTGCGCCAAAAAGTCGCGGCGCAACCGGGGCGCATCCAGACCCGTAGTCGGTGAATGGAGGAGTCGTGCTGGGTAAGATAATCAAGCTCCTGGTTGTCGTAGCGCTGCTCGTGCACGGCCGCGCTGCAATGGCCCAAACCAACGACACCGGCGGTGTACCGCCTGCACGTGGAATGAACGAGATTAGCGCTCCGCCAGCGCAGCCTGCGGCTTCCGACACCGGGGGACGGACCCACACGCGCAAGCACAGTGCTTCGTGCAAACAGCTGGGGTCGCGAAAGGGCTTAAAGGGCAGTCATTTAAAGGCATTCCTCAAAAGCTGCGAAGCCAAGCGGCTGGCTGAATGACCGCAGAGCGGGAATGAGGCGTGCAAAGACCGTGGCGTGAGGCTTTCGTTGCGATTCTCCTGGGCGGGATCGTGGCCGGTACGGTCGATATAGGCGCTGCCTGCCTGATCAGCGGCCGGAACCTCCCGTTCATTCTGCACGCGATTGCCGGCGGCGTTTTAGCCCAGGCGTCATTCGACGGGGGCACTCGGACCGCGATCCTCGGGGCCATCCTGCAGGAGGTCATGGGGGTGATCATTGCAGCGATCTATGTCATCGCTGCACGCTTTGCGCCGATTCTGGAGCGCCGCTGGATCGCAGCGGGAGTCGCCTACGGCGTTGGCATTTTTTTCGTAATGAACTACGTCGTGGTGCCGCTCTCGGCCTGGAAGGCAGCGCCGCATTTTTCACCGTCAGGGTTCGCGAAGAACATGCTTGCCATGTTGCTCTTCGGACTCATCGTGGCGTTCTTCGCGCATCGTGCCGCGGATCGACGGGCACACAAGCAGCCAGCGCCGTGACGGACGCGGTGTCAGCCGCCAGGGGTGACCAGCGCGGGCCCGCTGAACTCCGCCTCAATCGAAACATCGATCAGGTCGCCGACGCCCATGGTCGTGCCCGGGGCGGGTACGCCATATCCCATACCGAAATCCGAGCGCTTGAAGGCGCCGTGCGCGGAGAATCCGACGCGAGCGTGCGGGTCCATGGTGGGCATTCCCGGATAGCCGCCGTTGTACGCGCCGATGAGAACCAGCGGGCGAGTGAGGCCATGCAGTTCCAGGGTGCCGGTGATTTCAAACGACTTGGCGCCGGTCATCCGCACCCTTTGCGAGCGGAAGACAATCTTGGAAAACCTGGCGACGTCGAGGAACTGAGGGCCCTTCACGATATCCAGACACGCCGCCGGTGCCGCGTCCATTTCCAACGATGCGGCGTCGATGGTGGTCTCCACGCTTGAGGCCGGTATGTTGCTCGGGTCGAATGTCAGGTGCGCGTCGAAGCGGCTAAAGCGCGTGGTGTAGGTCGAGAACCCCAGATGGCTCACGCGCAGCTGCAGGCTCGCGTGAGACTTGTCGAGCTGATACTGGCCGGCGGGAGGCGGGGTCGGCACGGCAGGCGGCGCGGCCGACTCGGCAGCGCCGGACATTGCGCCATGGAGGCCGAGCAGGATCGCCACCGTGTGGGCGGCTAGCCGCCGGGCAGTCGTTCCGACGTTCTTGTTCATGGCGCTATTCCGTGATGGTGAAATGCCGCGGATGTCCTGGCAGATGCGAGTATAGCTGTCCTCGACAAACTCGGCGTCCACCTTGAATGTCAGATAGACAACTCCGCATGTCCTCGATGATCCGCGCCAAGGCCCGTTAGCTTGAATGCCCTTGACCCGCGAGGCCTGCCGCGACGCCATGCCGTCGCCAATAGCTCGGCGGGGCGCCGGTCAAGGCGCCAACGGTTCGGGAGAGGTGGGCGAGATCTGAAAAACCCAGCTCTACTGCGATGTCGGTGAGCGGTGCTGAGGAGCGCAGCAGCAGGTTCCAGGCGCGCCGCGCGCGGCTTTCGATGCGGAACGTCTTGGGTGTTACGCCAAACGCGCGATGGAAACCTCGCGACACGGTTTCAGGTGCCAGCTGTGCCGATTCTGCCCAGGTTTCCAATCGAGTGGAGGTCTCGAGGCGAAGCGCTTGCGCCAGGCGCTCGGTCCAATGCAACTCTTGTCGTGGGAGTGGATGCAGCTCAGCGCGCAGTTGCGCCGACGCCGCCACGGGGTCACGTTCCGCCAGCAGCGCCAGCGCATCCGGATCCCGAACCCGAAATCGGCCCTCCAGCAGGTTGTCATCCCAAGGCAAGCGCACGATCTGCAGTGGCAGGCGAGTCATCGCACGGTTGGCGTGGCAGTCGAACGCGCCATGCAGCAGCACATCGCCCGGGCCCGCAACGAAACGACCGGCGAAGCTTGCCTCCTCGAAGCAGCCGGCGAGCACGACCGTGGCATAGCCTGCGGTGTGACGATGGCGGGGCAGCACCAGGCCGGCCTCGAGCGTTTCGACGCCGAATCGAACCGATCTATATCGAGGGCGTTGGTGCGTGGCCACCCGGCGCAGTCTACTCCCGGCACAACGCACAAGGACTGCTGCTGGCGTTGTGGCGACCTAGCTCGCCGCAGCAGCTGAAACAGGGACGGCTCAACATTAATCGCGCGGACCTGGAAACAGGCTTCCAACATTGACCAGCGACCGCCGTCAAGTGGATTCAAGCCAACCTCTCCTGCGGCGATCATACTGGCAAGGGTTCAGGCGTGAGATGCGATGTCGCGTTCGTCCATGTCCAAGTTAGCAATATTCCTTACGAGCGTCGTGATTTTCGCGGCTGCGGCGAGCTGCAGCAACCGCGACGAGGTGATTACGCAAGAGGAACTGGTTCGCAGAACTCAAGAACTGCTCGACGGAATAACGACGGGTGATCGCAAGCCTTGGCAGCGTTACTTCGCAGACGACAGCGTGGACCACGACGAGAAGGGTCGGATCATGGACAAGAGAGCCCTGGTAGCGGATATAACGGCCCCGCCCGCGGACTGGTCCGGCTCGGTCAAGCTTGTTCACCCGGAAAGCCGCATCTTCGCGGACGCAGCGATCCTAAGTTACGACGTCGCCGAGACTGAAGTCATCTCCGGCCAGCAAGTGCACGCTCGCTATCACACGACCGACACGTGGGTGCGTCGCAACGGCGCATGGCAGATCGTTGCGGAACAAGTGCTGCGGTACTACGAGGATCCTGCGCCGGGCACGCCAGACGTTGTCAGATTTGCCGGCTACGCCGGCGTCTACGAGCTCGCCGTGGGAGTGACCCGCAAAGTGTGGAGCGAGGGCGACGCACTCTTCATACAGAAGCTCGACAAACCGAAGGAGCAGCTTTTTACCGAAGCGGGAGATCTTTTTTTTCGCAAGGGTGTCGAGGGGCGGCTGCTGTTCCGACGGGATGCCCAGGGTAAGGTCGACGCGCTAGTCGATCGACGCAATAACGAGGACATCGTGTGGCACAAGTCGCGGTAGGCTGCGCCGTTCCGAGTGGCGAACGGAGCACTAACCGCTGGCTGATTGTTGTTATGCACGGCCGGCGTGGATCCGCGGATCCTCCTGGGTCATCCAAGCTATACTCGCGGCTATGGCACAAGCCGCGTCCCCGCTGCGCCGTCGGCATGCCGCGAGGCTGGGCTTAATCCTTGCGCTCGTACTGGCGCTGGCGCAGACCGGCGCGGTGCTGCATGGGTACTTGCATCTGCGGGCAGCTGGCGAAACGCTGCCTCCGGCGCCTGTTTCCAGTCACCCTTGCCCGGATTGCCTGTCATTTGCACCGCTGCTTGCGGCGGCGGGCGCTACCAGCCATTCCCTGAGCGTGGCACGGGCGCACAGCGGCACGACGTATCGAATTCCAGTCGCCCCGCTGTCCGGGCAGTCCCCTCAATACGCCTTCCGTTCGCGCGCGCCGCCGCTCCTCGCCTGATCGATGACCATGGCCGGCTGCGGTTGCATTGCCGCCAGCCTTGAAACCGATGGATGGCAGGAGGGGATTTATGGCGAAACTCGCGCCTGGTGCAGGGGCATTCATAGTTGCCTGCATGTTGTGGCCCCATGCCGGGTACGCAGCCACGGATGACGTCGCCGCGTTACGAGCCGAGATCGAGGCCCTGAAGGCCGACTACAAGGCACGCGTACAGGCTCTCGAGGCACGGATCAAACAGTTGGAGAGCGTCGCTGCAACTGCGCAGCCCGCTCCGGCCGCCGCGGCTCCCGCGGCGCCTGCGGCAGTCGGGGTACCCGGGACTGCCGGGTCAGCGGTGGCCTCCGTAGTTGCGCCGCCCGCGTTCCCAGAGGCCGTGCCGGGAGCCGCGCCCGGGAAGAGTAGCAACGCCACCGCATTCAACCCCGCCATCTCCATGATCCTCACCGGCAATTACGCCAGCCTTTCCCAGGATCCCGCGACCTATCGCGTCGCCGGTTTCATTCCACCTCCCGCCGGCGAGGGTCCCGGCGAGCGCAGCTTCAATCTCGACGAGTCGGAGCTGACAGTCTCCTCGAACGTTGATCCGTACTTCTTCGCGAATGTCACGGCTGCGATCCAGGGCGACAACCGCATCGATATCGAGGAGGCGTACTTCAGGACGCTGGCGCTTAACCATGGCTTCACCATCAAGGGCGGCCGGTTTTTCTCCGCTACCGGCTATCTGAACGAGATCCACTCGCACAACTGGGACTTCGCGGATCAGCCGCTCGTGTACCAGGTGTTCTTCGGCGGCCAGCTTGCGCAGGACGGGGTGCAGATCCGCTGGATCGCGCCAACGGATTACTTCATTGAGTTCGGGGGGGAAGCGGGCAGCGGCCGCAGCTTCCCAGGCAGCCAGCGAAATCTGAACTCATTGGCGAGCGACGCACTATTCGCGCATCTGGGGGGCGACGTCGGCGACTCCACGAGCTGGCGTCTGGGAGTGTCCTGGCTCGACGCCCGCTCCGCGGACCGAGCGTACGGGGATGTCGATCAGTTCGGGGCGCCGGTCACCGATGCGTTCACCGGCACGTCACGCACCTGGATCCTCGACGGCACGCTCAAGTGGGCGCCGCACGGTGATCCGACGCAGCATCTGTTCAAGTTGCAAGGTGAATACATGCACCGCACCGAAGACGGGCAGCTGGCATTCGACATCACCGGACAGAATCTCGCGGGCGCCTATCGCAGCTCGCAATCCGGCTGGTATGTGCAGGCCGTGTACGGGTTCATGCCGCGCTGGCGCGCCGGCTTGCGTTACGACGCGATGCAGTCCGGGACCCCGCGCATCGGCCTCGTCGAGGCGGGCCTGCTGCCATTGACGGCTTTCCCTTCCCTGGGGTCGGCGTCGCCTCGACGTGCGACGTTCATGCTCGACTGGAGCCTGAGCGAGTTCTCGCGATTGCGCGCGCAGTACGCCTGGGATGAGGCGCGCGCGACGCAGATCGATCGACAGCTGCTGCTGCAGTACATTTTCGCCATCGGCGCCCACGGCGCCCATAAATTCTAGGGACGTAAGCACCATGTCCAAGCTCATACGCAGCCTGCTGTCTCTGGCAACCCTGGCGCTCTGCCTCGACGCGCTGCCAGCGCAGGCGGCCTTAAGGGTGCTCGCAACCACTCCCGACTGGGCTGCTCTCCTTATGGAGTTGGGTGGCGACAAGGTCAACGTTTACACGGCAACGAGCGCGTTCCAGGACGTGCATCGCGTCGACGCAAAACCCAGTCTCGTGGCGCGGGCGCGCACGGCGGACCTGATCGTCGCCACCGGTGCCGATCTGGAAATCGGCTGGATGCCCGTATTGCTGCAGGATTCGGGCAACACGAAAGTGCAACCCGGCGCACCAGGGTACTTTGAGGCCGCGCCGCTCGTGCACCTGCTCGAGGTGCCCTCGGCGGTGGATCGCTCCATGGGCGACATCCATCCTCTGGGCAACCCGCACGTGACGCTCGATCCGCACAACATCGCGATTGTCGCCCGGGCGCTTGCCGCGCGCCTCGCGTTGGTGGATCCCGCCAACGCGTCGTTCTACGCCGCGCACGGCGAGGATTTTCAGCGGCGCTGGCAGCAGGCCAGCGTGCGTTGGGAGACGCAGGCCGCGCCGCTCAAGGGCGTCGGCGTCGTCGTCATCCATCGTGATCAGGCTTACCTGTGCAACTGGCTCGGGTTGAAGGAACTCGCGGCTATCGAGCCCAAGCCTGGCGTGCCTCCGAGTGCCGGATATCTGGTTGAACTCGTCACCAAGCTCACGGCCACACCGCCGCGGCTGATATTGCGCAACGCCTACAACGATCCGAAGGCCGCCGACTGGCTCGCGGAGCGCATTCATGTGCCCGTCGTGCTGTTGCCCTATTCGGTTGGCGGCACGCCCCAGGCGAAGGACCTTTTCGGTCTGTTCGATGACACGATCAACCGACTGCTGGCGGCCCTCAAGTGAGCCTGCTGCAAACCGAATTGAGCATTTTGTGGCCGGCGCTGCTTGCCGGCGTTCTCGTGGTGCTGTCGCACGTGCCGCTCGGGCAGCAGGTACTTGCGCGGGGCATTGTGTTCATCGACCTGGCGATAGCGCAGGTCGCAGGACTGGGCGTAATCGCCGCGCACGTCTTCGGCCTCCCGGCGAGCGGCTGGACCACGCAGGTCGCGGCGGCGGCGGCGGCGCTGGCCGGTGCGCTGCTACTCACCTGGACCGAGCGCAAGCGACCCGAGCTGCAGGAAGCGCTGATCGGTGTGCTGTTCGTGCTTGCCTCAACTGCGCAGATTCTGATCCTGGCGAACGATCCGCACGGCGGCGAGGACCTGAAGGATCTGCTCGCGGGGCAGATCCTGTGGGTCACGCCGCAGCAGCTGATCCACGCCGCGATCCTGACCGGCATTTTCCTGATCGCCTGGTTTCGCTGGCGTCGCCAACTGGGGCGCGTCGGGTTCTATGTGTTGTTCGCGCTGGTGGTAACGATCTCCGTGCAGCTCGTCGGTGTGTACCTGGTGTTCGCCAGCCTCATCGTACCCGCCGTTGCAACCCACAGGTACCCGGTTCGCCGTCAACTCGCACTCGGCTATGGACTGGCTCTCGGCAGCTACGTCCTCGGGCTCGTGCTGTCGGCGGTGTTTGATCTGCCGTCGAGTCCGATCATTGTTTGGGCGATGGGGCTGATCGGCTTGCTGGTCCATTTTGGCGGCCGCGAAAGGCCGCGAGCGGTCGAGCACTGAGCGGCGGCGATTGAACAGCGCGCTGCCCGGCGCGACGCGGCAGCCGCAGCCCGCTGGCAGGGTCGGCGTGGACACTGGTCAAGATGCGACGCTAGACTCGCAGCGTGGCTGTTGCTGAACGATCGTCAAGCCTCAAGATAGGCGCGCATGCGCAGCTGGTGCTCGAGCGCGCGGACGGCTCGCAGCAGCCGATTCACCCGCTGTGGCTGCGCGAGCGCTGCCAGGACGCCGCCAGCATGGATCTTAAGACCCGCCAGCGTCTGCAGGACCCTTCCGACTTCGACCCGGATCTTAAGATCCGCGCGCTGTCGCAGGCCTCGCCGGGCGTTTACCGCGTCGAATTCAGCGACGGCCACGAAGCGAGCTTCAATGCCGAGGAGATAATCGAGGAGGCGGCGCTCGCGGCTAACAGTCACGATTGTCCCGCGCCGCGCTTGTGGGATGCCGCGTTTGGCGCACTTGCGCGTGCCCGCTGGCGTCCCGATCCGAGCGCGGCGGAGCTCCTCTCCTGGCTCGAATCCTTTCTGACCCTGGGGTTCGTGATTTTCGAGGGCGTGCCCACGGCTACCGGCACAGTGCTCAGGGTGGCCTCGACGTTCGGCTTCACCCGTGAAACGAATTTCGGCGCTCTGTTTGAAGTTCGCTCCACCCCGGATGCAACCGATCTCGCATACACCTCGGTGTCACTCGATCCGCACACCGATAATCCGTATCGAGCGCCGGTGCCGGGCATTCAGCTGCTGCATTGCCTGGTGAACGAGACCAGCGGGGGTCTCTCGACCCTGGTGGACGGGTTTGCCGTGGCCGAGGCCCTGCGGGCGGCGCATCCGCAGGCCTTCGAGATTCTCACCAGCACGCCGGTGCGCTTCAGATACACCGATGCTGACACGGAGCTCACCGCCAGCGCACCGCCGATTGAACTGGATGTCACCGGAGCCCTGAAGGCGGTCCATTTCAGTCCACGCCTGGATTTGGTGCCGCTGTTTTCCGCGGAGCGGCTCGAGGCGTACTTTCGGGCACGGCGCCTCTTTGACCACCTTTTGCGCGCGCCGGACTTTCTGATCCGCTTTCTTCTGAAGTCCGGGGATCTGGTGATGTTCGATAACTGTCGACTGCTGCACGGACGAACCGGGTTCGATCCCGCCGAGGGCCTGCGCCATCTGCAGGGGTGTTACATCGACGCCGACGGACCGCGGAGTCTGTATCGCGTCCTGCGGCGCCGTGCGCAATCCTCCGCGGTGAGGCGCAGCGCATGAACAGGATCGTCAGCTTCCGGCAGATGCAGGACGGCACCAAAGAGGACTACCTCCTCCTCGATGAGTCTGAGAAAAAGTATGCCGTGGGTCTGGGACAGCGTGTGCTGCAGAGCCTGCGCAAGCTTGATCACTCCCTTGAGGGCTATCCGGTGAGCCGCCTGGGACATTCACTGCAGGCCGCGACGCGCGCGCTGCGCGACAACGCCGACGAGGAGCTGATCGTCGCGGCGTTGATCCATGACATTGGCGATGAGCTCGCGCCCTACAACCATGCGGAGGTCGCGGCCGGCATTCTGCGCCCGTACGTGCGTCCGGAAGTCACCTGGATCGTCGCGCAGCACGGACTGTTCCAGAACTATTACTACGTGCATCACTTTGGCGGTGACCGCAACGCACGCGAACGCCTGCGGGATCATCCCTGGTACGAGTCCTGTGCGCACTTTTGCGCAGCCTGGGATCAGTGTTCGTTCGATCCGGACTACCCGACCGAGAGTCTTGCCACCTTCGAACCGCTGCTGCGCCGGATCTTCGCGCGGCCACCGCACGATCCGCGTTATTTCTGCGCGACTTAAGTTGCGGGTGCGGGATCGTTGCGCTGCCGCAATGAACCCAGCGCCCTGGCAACGCCGTCAGCCTGCAGACTGTAGCGTTCCCGAAATACACCCACCCTGATCCAGCCATGGCGCTTGTCGCAGCGCATGCCGGCGGCAGCCCGTGCTTCGTCAATGGTCGCGATGGCTGCCCGCTCATCGCGTCGCTTTTAACGCTCTGTGAATATTTATCATTATTTCTGTCCGCAGACAGCATCTATTGGTCTGATTTTATCGTCAGTTCCGTGGAACAGGCGGTGGCGCGAGCCCGAGTCCTGAACCAACCAGCGATCACAATTCCGGGCGCTTCTCTCTACACCGACACGCACACGGATCTGCTAGTCGAGCGCCTGGACGCGACCAACTGGGTAGTACGCGTTCATAACAAGCGCTACGAGGTATTGACCGATGCAAACGGCTGCATGCAATCGGCAATCCTGCCCGACTACGGCGTGGTGATCGAGCGCCGCGCCAACTTTCCCATTGACCAATATCCGCTGTGGGCGCCCTACGGGGCGCCTCCCGATGGTGCATACCGTGCGGTTGAGGTAAGCATTCACGCGCCGCAGGGCCACGTGCTGGCAGGGACGCTGACGACGCCGCTGAGTGGGAAGGCCGTCCCTGCGGCCCTGCTGATCACCGGCCTTTCCCCCCATGAGCGCAATAACGGCCAGCCGCCCTGGATGTTGTTGCGCGACTTTGCGGACGCACTGACGCGGGCTGGCATTGCGGTGCTTCGTGTTGATGATCGCGGAGTCGGCAAGTCAACCGGCGAGAACGCCACGCTGACAACTTTTGACAAGGCTGAGGATGCGCGGACGGAGGTGGCGTGGCTGCGGGCACAACCGGGAGTCGATGCCAGGCAGATTGTTCTTGTCGGGTACAGCGAAGGAGGGCTCATCGCTCCGATGGTGGCCGCGAGTGACAGGACTATCGCCGCAATAGTTACGCTGGCCGGACCTGGAGTCCCGGGGCCGGAGGTTGCCCGATATCAAATAGAGCAGGCGGTGCTTCACGATCCAACGATTGCGGCAGCCGATCGTGAGAAGGAGATCGCGCAGCAGCTTGCCGGCGAACTCACCCCGCACGAGCGGTCTTACCTGAGCATTGACCCGACAGACTTCGCTCGACGCACTCGTTGCCCGGCGCTGATTATTCATGGCGGGGCGGATTTGCACGTCCCGGTGCGCTCGGCCGGAAGGCTTGCCGCAGCAATGCGGGCCGCCGGAAATCCGGACGTCACCGTGCGCATCTTTCCGGGCGTGAGCCACTCGCTGATGCCGGATCCCATCGGCACGCAAAGCGGGTGGGTGTACTTGCCTGGTGTTCTGACCTCGCCCGCTATCCTGGATGAAACGGTGCAGTGGATCACGTCGAAACTCCACCCGGCGACTTGAACGCCGAGGGCGCCCTAAGAAACGTTCGGGCCCGCAGACCTAGCCATGGCTAGCGACTTATCGAATCAACGTAAGTCGTTGATTGAAATGGCGCTCCCAACCGGATTCGAACCGGTGTACTAGCCTTGAGAGGGCTATGTCCTGGGCCTCTAGACGATGGGAGCGGCTGCGGGTCTTGAGCTAAGAGCGCGGTATTATAGAGAGCTGTCCTGATTGCTCAAGCCGAAAGCCCAGAATTGAACCTACCCACTGAGTCGGTTGCGACTCCTGCCGCCGCCCCGCGGATCATCCCGCGATCCGAGCACACGATTTCCCGCTCGCACATCTCGCCCAACGCGCTGCGTGTGTTGTACCGCCTGCGCGACGCGGGCTTCATGGCGTTTCTGGTGGGTGGTTGCGTGCGCGACCTGCTGGTCGGCATCGAGCCGAAGGACTTCGACGTCGCGACCGATGCACTTCCCGAGGAACTCAAGCGCCTGTTCCGCAACTGCCGCCTGGTGGGGCGGCGTTTCCGCCTGGCGCACGTGTTCTTTGGACGCGACATCATCGAGGTGGCGACGTTTCGGGCGACCAGCGCGCCATCCCAGGGCGATGAGCCGCTGCCGGCCGCGGATCCGGAAGATGGTGAATCAGCCGAGCTCGATGACGCCGCACTCGATGCGGATGCTACCGAGGTCGCTGCGATCGCGCGGCCGCGGGCAGCGGGGCGGCGGGGCGGTGGGGCGGACGATGCTGACTCCGGCGCGCGCATGCTCGATGCCAGCGGCCGCATCCTGCGCGACAACGTCTACGGCACCATCGACGAGGACGTATGGCGGCGGGACTTCACCGCCAACGCGCTCTACTACAACATCGCGGACTTCTCGCTGTGGGACTACGTCGGCGGGGCGCACGACATCAAGGCGCGCACGCTGAAGCTGATCGGCGACCCGGAGACGCGCTTTCGCGAGGATCCGGTGCGCATGCTGCGCGCCGCGCGCTTCGAGGCCAAACTCGGATTTACCATCGACCCGCCGACCGCGCGACCGATCGGCGCGCTGCGCGAGCTGCTCGCCGCCGTGCCGCCGGCGCGGCTCTTTGATGAGACGCTGAAGCTTTTCCTCACCGGACACGGTGCCCGCAGTTTCCCCGTGCTGCGCCGCCGGGGACTCCTGGGCGCTTTGTTGCCGACCGTGGAGGCCTACTTCGCGAGCCACCCAGGGAGTCTCGTCGAGAAGCTTCTGGTGCAGGGCCTCGAGAACACCGACGCCCGGGTGGCGGCCGACAAGCCCGTCACGCCGACGTTTCTGTTCGCACTCCTCTTATATGGGCCTATCGCGGGCATTATCGAGGCTACCCCGCCTGAGCGCTGGCACGAGCTCGCCACGATCCTGGATGCCTGCGACCAGGCAACGCGCGAGGGGCAGTCGCGCATAGCCATTCCGAAGCGTTTCTCCCTCGGGGTGCGCGAGATGTTCGCGCTGCAACCGCGACTGGAACACCCGCGCGGGCGGCGCGCGCTGCGGGTACTGGAACACCCGCGCTTCCGCGCCGCGTACGACCTCCTGCTGTTGCGCGCGCAGTTCGGACTTGCGCCGGCGGAGATGGCGCAATGGTGGACGCGTCTGCAGGAGGTTTCGGCCGAGGAGCGCGGCACCATGGCCGATGCGCTGGCGGGCGGTCCGCGAGCGGGCGCAGGACCCCCGCGCAGCGACGGGGCTCCACGCCGGCGCGGCGGGCGACGCCGCGGCCGCCGCGCGCCCAAGACCGCGAACCCTTAAGCCAAGAAGGCTCGCGCGGCATGCAGACCTGGTGGCCGGCATACATTGGTATCGGCAGCAATCTTGAGGATCCGCGCGCGCAGGTGCTCAGCGCCTGCACGCACCTGCGGCGCCTGCCGCTGACATGCCTGGTGCTGACTTCGCCCCTGTACGCGTCGCGCCCGCTGGGCACGATCGTGCAGCCTGATTTCGTCAACGCGGTCGCCGGCGTCCTCACCCGTCTTGACGCCGAGGCGCTGCTGGCCGAGCTGCGCGGTATCGAAACGGCGCTGGGCCGGCCCAAGCTGCGCGAGCGCTGGGGCCCGCGGGTCATCGACCTGGATCTTTTGTCCTACGGGCGCGAGCGCCGCCTCCAGGGGGCGCTGATGTTGCCTCATCCCGGGATAGTGGAGCGTAACTTCGTTCTGTATCCTCTTGCAGACATTGCCCCGGATCTGGATCTGCCGGGCTTAGGCCGCGTGGCCGAGCTCAAGGGACGTGTCGCGTCCGCTGGAATTTCCCTGTTGCAGGCACATGGCGAACGAAGCAACGCATAAGTATCTGGTGGTCGAGGGTCCGATCGGTGTGGGCAAGACCAGCCTCGCACGGCGGTTGGCCGGCAGTCTGTCCGCGCAACTCGTACTCGAGCAGGCGGGCCAGAATCCATTCCTCGAGCGCTTCTACCGGAATCCGCGCGCCGGGGCGCTGCCGGCGCAGCTGTACTTCCTGCTGCAGCGCGCGCAGCAACTGGCGGCGCTCAAGCAAGCGGATCTGTTTGCGCCGACCCGGATCGCGGATTACCTCTTCGAGAAGGATCGCCTGTTCGCCCGTGTCACGCTCGATGATGCCGAGTACGCCCTCTACGAACAGCTCTACGCGAAGCTCGACATTCAGGTGCCAAAGCCGGACCTGGTGGTGTACCTGCAGGCCCCGGTCGATGTGCTGCAGGAGCGGATCCTGCGGCGCGGGGTTGACTACGAGCAGTACATCGAGCGGCAGTACCTGGAGCGCCTGAACGAGGCTTACGCGCGCTTTTTCCACGAGTTTGACGCGGCGCCGCTCTTGATCGTGAACGCAGCGTCGATCGACCCGATCGCGAACCAACGCGACTATGACGAACTGTTGGCCGCCATCAAGCGTATGACCCGCGGGCGGCTCTACTACAACCCGTTGCGCAGCCGCGCGATCTAGCTACACTCGCTAAGGCATGTACACGCACCTGCAACGCGACGTCAGCCGTGCGCCGGTCACCCTCGCAACTCTGGCGCGCATGAAGACCGAGCGCGAGAAGATCGCGAGCCTGACCTGTTATGACGCCAGCTTCGCGGTCCTCATGGATGCCGCGGACGTGGACGTGGTACTGGTCGGGGATTCACTCGGCATGGTGATCCAGGGTCACGACACGACCGTGCCCGTCACCATGGACCACATGGCATACCACAGCGCCGCGGTGGCGCGCGGCCTGCACCGGCCGTTCCTGATGGCCGACCTGCCGTTCATGAGTTACCCGACCCGGGAACTCGCGCTCACCAACTCCGTGCGGCTGATGCAGGAGGGCGGTGCGCAAATGGTCAAGCTCGAAAGCGGCGGCAAGCAGACCGAGATTGTGGAGTTCCTCGCCAGCCACGACATCGCGGTGTGCGCCCATCTGGGCCTGAAGCCCCAATCCGTGCACAAGACCGGTGGTTTCCGCGTCCAGGGACGCGAGCGTGAGACGGCCGCGCGCCTGGTCGCTGAGGCCAAGCGGCTGGAAGCGGCGGGCGCCGACATCGTGCTGCTCGAGTGCATTCCCGCGGCGCTCGGCAAGACCATTACCGCGGAGCTGCACGTGCCGGTGATCGGCATCGGCGCAGGTCCCGACACGGATGGCCAGATTCTGGTCACGTACGACATCCTGGACATCACCACCGGCAGAAAGCCGCGCTTCGTACGTAACTTCATGGACGGGGCCAGCAACAATCTGGATGCCCTGCAGCGCTACGTGCGCGCCGTGAAGCAACACGAGTATCCCGCGCCCGAGCACTGCTTCTAGGTGGACACCGTAACCACGATCGCCGCGGTTCGCGAGCACGTGCGGGCCTGGCGCCGGCAGGGTCTGCGGGTGGCCTTTGTTCCGACCATGGGCAACCTGCACGCCGGACACGTGAGTCTCATCGAGGCTGCGCGCCGCCACGGCGAGCGCTTCGTCGCCAGCATTTTCGTGAATCCGATGCAGTTCGGGCCGAACGAGGACTTCGCGCACTATCCGCGCACGCCGCTCGAGGACGCCCGCATGCTGGCCGCGGCGGGCTGCAGCCTGATGTTCAGTCCCGAGGCGAGCGAGATCTATCCCAACGGCGCCGAGCGCGCCACGCGCATCGAGGTGCCGGGTCTGTCGCGCATCCTGGAGGGCGAATTTCGTCCGGGGTTTTTCGAGGGCGTCTGCACCGTGGTGGCGCAGCTGTTCCACATCGTGGAACCGGACGTCGCCGTGTTCGGTGAGAAGGACTTTCAGCAGCTGACCATCATCCGCCGCATGGTCGCCGACCTGTGCATGCCGGTCGAGATTATCGGTGCGCCGACGGTGCGCGATGCCGACGGACTCGCGATGAGCTCCCGCAATCAGTACCTCACGGCCGCGGAGCGGGCGCTGGCACCGACGATCCACGCCACGCTGCAGGCGGCGGCGCAGCGTCTCGCCGCCGGGGACGCAGACCTTGCCAGCATCGAGCGTTCCGGCGTGCAGACGCTTGAGCGTGCCGGCTTCCGGCTCGATTACTTTGCGGTGCGCGATGCCGCCAGCCTGGCAGCGCCGCTCGCCGGCGCGCGCGCGCTGGTGGTGCTCACCGCGGCGCGCATCGGCAAGGCGCGCCTCATCGACAACCTGCAGGTCACGCGCCCCTAAGCGCTTGCTGCTCCAGCGCCCACGCCACGTGCTCACGCACCAGGGGTGAAGCGTCCTCGCGGCGCGCCTCGAGAGCCTGGCGGTTGTCGGCCGAGCGCGGCGCGTTGCCAAGCGCCACGGCGATGTTGCGCGACCAGCGCTCGTAGCCGATGCGGTAAATGGCCGAGCCGCGCAGGCGCTCGGCAAACTGCGCCGCGGTCCAGCGGAACACCGCCGGCAACGCCGGGGCGTCCAGGCCGTGGCGTACTTTCAGGTCCGGGTGCGCCGCCGCGCGCGCGAACTTATTCCACGGACACACCAGCTGACAGTCATCGCAGCCATAGATGCGGTTGCCGATGGCGGGGCGCAGTTCCACGGGGATGGCGCTGCGGTGTTCAATCGTCAGGTACGAGATGCAGCGCCGCGCATCCAGCCGGTAGGGCGCGACGATGGCCGCGGTGGGGCAGGCAGGAATGCAGGCCGTGCACGTGCCGCAGTGCGCACTCGCGGGCTCATCGGGCGGCAGGGGAAGATCGGTGAGGATTTCGCCGAGGAAAAAATACGAGCCCGCCTCGCGCGCGATGAGATTGGTGTGTTTGCCGATCCAGCCAAGTCCCGCATCCCGCGCGTGCGCCTTCTCCAGCACCGGCGCGCTGTCGACACACACGCGGTAGCCGAACGGGCCGACGCGCTGCTGCATCTCCAGCGCCAGTTTGCGCAGTGCCTGGCGCAGGATCTTGTGGTAGTCGCGTCCCAGCGCGTAGCGCGACACATAGCCGGTGCCCGGGTCCGCCAGCACCGCGTGCGCCGCGCGCGCTTCCGCCGGCCAGTAGTCCAGGCGCGCGCTCACCACGCGCACGGTGCCGGGCGCGAGTTCCTGCGGGCGGCTGCGCTTGAGGCCGTGGCGCTGCATGTAGTGCATTTCACCGTGGAAGCCCTGCCCGAGCCAGCGCAGCAGGTGCCGTTCGTCCTCGGGGATGGTGATGCCCGCGACCCCCAGCGCGCCAAAGCCCAGCGCGCGGGCCCGCGCGCTGAGTTCGCTCTTGAGTGCGCTAAGGTCGATCACTTAGGCCAGTATAATGTCGCCATGGCTCTGCCGACGCTTCTGTACTCCGCGACGCAGGTGCGCGCGCTCGACGCCCACGCGATCGATGAGCTGGGCATCGCCGGCTACACGCTCATGAAGCGTGCCGGTGAGGCGGCGCTGCGTTACCTGCGCACGCGCTGGCCGACGGCGCATCGCATCGTCATCGTCTGCGGCTCTGGCAACAACGGCGGCGATGGCTACGTCCTGGCGCGGTTCGCCCAGGCCGCAGGTCTTACGGTTTCGGTCTTGAACGCAGGTCCCGTGGGCGCGCTGCGCGGGGACGCGCGCCAGGCGTACGCGGACTTTCGCGCCAGCGGCGGGCAGGCTCAGCCGTTCACGGCGGAGCTGCTGGGCGCGGGTGAGCTCATCGTGGATGCGCTCCTGGGCACCGGCATGCGCGGCGGGGTGCGCGAGGACCTGGCGCAGGTCATTCGCGCCATCAACACCCAGAAGCTGCCGGTATTCTCCCTGGATGTGCCCTCGGGACTGGACGCCGACACCGGAGCCGCGGCGGGTGAGGCGGTGCGCGCCGAGGCGACGGTCACCTTCGCGGGACTCAAAACCGGCCTGTTCGTTGGCGACGGCCCGGAGCTGTCGGGCAGCGTTTTCTTTGACGATCTGGAACTCACGGCGACGCAGCCGGCCGGCTTCGCGCCGGCGCTCACCCGCATCGTCGAGACTGAGATTCACGAAGCGCTGCCGCGCCGTGCGCGGGCGGCGAACAAGGGTGACTTTGGCCGCGTGCTCATCGTGGGCGGCGGTGCCGGCATGCCAGGCGCAGTGCGCCTTGCCGGGGAGGCGTGCCTGCGCACGGGCGCGGGCCTGGTGACGGTGGCGGTCGCGTCCGAAAACGTCGCGGCCATCGCCGCGGGGCGACCGGAGCTGATTTGTCTGGCACTCGAGAGCGAGCAGGTCCTCATCGAGGCGATGCAGCGCGCGCAGGTGATCGCGATCGGGCCCGGACTCGGGCGCACCAGCTGGGCGAGCCGCGCGCTCACCGCAGTCCTGGGCAGTGACAGGCCGCTCGTCGTGGATGCCGACGCACTGAATCTTCTGGCCGCGCAGGGCGTGACGCCCCGGGACAACTGGATCCTCACGCCGCATCCGGGGGAGGCGGGCAGGCTTCTGGGTGTCAGCGCGCAGGAGGTGCAGCGCGATCGCATCGGCGCCTTGGCCCGTCTTACCGCTCGTTGCCATGGCACCGTGGTACTGAAGGGGGCGGGCACGCTGGTGGGGGCGATCGGGCGCACGCCCGGGTTGTGCGAGCGCGGCAATCCCGGCATGGCGAGCGCCGGCATGGGCGATGTGTTGACCGGTGCGATCGCCGCAATTCTGGCGCAGTGCGGGGATCCGTGGCGCGCCGCGCGCGTGGGCGTGCTGGTGCACGCCCTGGCGGGCGATGCCGCGGCCCGCGCGGGTGAGCGCGGGCTCCTGGCGGGGGACGTGGCGCGGGAACTGCAGCGTTGCGTGAACCTCTAAAGCGATGCATACGCACTGCCGCACGGCCGCTGACACCGAAGCGCTGGCAGGCCGAATGGCCCGTACGCTCACCGTCCCGCCGGCCGCGCCGGTGGTGCTGTACCTGAGTGGCGAACTCGGCGCCGGCAAGACCACGTTTGCGCGCGGCTTCCTGGGCGGCCTCGGGCTGCACGGCCCGGTGCGGAGTCCCACTTACACGCTGCTGGAGCTCTACTCCGCGGGCGCGCTGACGGTGGTGCACCTTGATCTGTACCGCCTCGACCAACCCGCGGACATCGAGGGGCTGGGCTTGCGCGATTGGGCGCAGCCGCAGCACCTGTGGCTGATTGAATGGCCCGAGCGCGGGGCCGGACGGTTGCCGCCGGCCGATGTCACTTTGGCCTTCTCGGTTGGCGCACAAGGGCATGACATCGAGGGCGGCGCCGCTTCGGCACTCGGGAAGTCCTGGCTTGCCGAGGTTGAAAGCCTTGGTGCAAAGCCGTAGATTACGCGGAAAGTTAAATCGCGAACCCTATGATTAGACAGATTTTTCGCGAGAATATCCTTTCCCTGATGACCGGGCTCGCGGCGCTGTGTGCCGCGCCGGGCGCAGGGGGCGCGGAATTGCGCGCCATGACCCTCAGCGCCGGCACGGACGCAGCGCAGGTCACCCTCGATGTGAGGGACGGCACCGCCCACAAACTCTTCACCCTCGATGACCCCGATCGGGTGGTCATCGACCTTTCCGACACGCATCTGGCGGAGGGCTTTCACACGCCCGCCGCCGCCGGTGTGGTGACGGCCGTGCGGGTGGGCGCGCAGCCGCACGGCACCCTGCGCGTCGTGCTGCAGTTGCGATCCGCGCTCTCGTCCCGCAGCGTCTGGGGAACCGGTGCGGGCGTGTGGCAGCTGCGGGTCACCCTGGGTGAGCCGCCGGTGGCGGTGGTGGTGGATGCGAGTCCTCGGGCCGTGATGGCGGCGCACGCCCCGGGGGAAGGGGATCGCGACGTCATCATCGCCGTGGACGCCGGGCACGGCGGGGAGGATCCGGGCGCCATCGGCCACGCCGGGACGCGCGAAAAAGACGTCACGCTCGCCATTGCACGCGCGCTCGCGAAAGCCCTCAACGCCGAACCCGGCATGCATGCCGTGCTGACGCGCGATCGCGACGAGTTCCTGGAGTTGCACGATCGCATCGGACGCGCCCGCCGCGCGCGCGCCGACATGTTCATCTCCGTGCACGCGGACTCGATCCGCGATCGCAGCGTGTCCGGGGCGTCGGTGTACGTGCTGTCGGTGCACGGTGCCTCGAGCGAGGCGGCCCGCTGGCTGGCCGAGCGTGAAAACGCGGCAGACCTGGTGGGTGGCGCGCGCCCCGAGGACAAGGGATCGCTCGAACCGGTCCTGATCGATGAGACCCAGAACCAGATCATTGGCGTGAGCGCCACGGCCGCGGAACGTGTGGTCGCAGCGCTCGAGGGCGTGGGCGAGGTGCGCAAGCCGCAGGTGCAGCATGCGGGATTCGTGGTGCTGAAGTCGCGGGAAATTCCGTCGATGCTCATCGAGACCGCCTACATTTCCAATCCGCAAGAGGAGCGGCGCCTGCGCGACACGAGTCACCAGGCGCAGCTCGCGGAGGCGATCGCGAGCGGCGTGCGCACCTACTTCCTGCACAACCCCCCGGACGGCACCCGCTTCAAGCAGGAGCGCCGCAGCACCCTCGCCAGTGCCGCGGACGTGCAGTCCCCGCCCGCGACTCCTTAGAACCCGCACGCGGGCTGAGTCCCCGCGCGCTGGCCCTCAAAAGCTGCGCGCATCGCCTGTACACTGCG
>Ga0210409_10000702_pt1 | contig 49933 bp, 35 predicted proteins | sample IncBWH17MmetaG_FD_161649 | JGI IMG/M metagenome (GOLD analysis project Ga0210409, IMG submission 161649) | Forest soil microbial communities from Barre Woods Harvard Forest LTER site, Petersham, Massachusetts, United States - Inc-BW-H-17-M | ecosystem: Environmental > Terrestrial > Soil >... | reverse complement strand
GGATCGTTGGAGGCAATTTTCGCCTCGATGCGATTCAAGCGGCAGTGATCTCCGCGAAACTACCGCACCTCGACGACTGGACGGCTGCTCGCCAGCGTAATGCCAAACGCTACGATCGGCTTTTTGCGGAGACTGGCTTGCCCATCGTTCTTCCCACCGTGGTTACCAATCGCCACATCTTTAATCAATATGTTGTTCGCGTCCCTGCCCGCGATGAATTGCAGGCTTTCCTTCAGAAAAAAGGCGTCGCAACCGAGGTGTACTACCCGGTGCCGATGCACCTGCAGGACTGCTTTGCTTACCTCGGATATAAAGCTGGCGCGTTTCCCGAGAGTGAGCGGGCGGCGAAAGAATCTCTCGCGTTACCTGTCTACCCGGAGCTCACCGAATCACAGGCGCAGTATGTCGTGGACTGTGTCTGCGAGTTTCTCTCCAAAGAAACACTCTCCCTTGCGGGTGCTCATGGAACTCGTTAAGTGAGGCCAAGCCCTTCCTATTGATCTAGCTGAACGTCCCTGACATGACATGACGTCGCTCCCTACCTACGTTCTTATCACCCCGGCGCGTAATGAAGCTCAATTCATCGAGGGGACCATAGAGTCCGTGGTGGCGCAAACGGTGCGCCCTCTTAAATGGATCATCGTCAGCGACGGCTCAACGGACGGGACAGATGAGCTCGTGCGCAAGTACGCGACTCATTTCCCGTGGATTGAATTGGTCCGGATGCCGGAACGCAGCGAACGGCATTTCGCTGGAAAGGTTTATGCCTTTAACGCGGGCTACGCCAGGACACAAGGCGTAGAGTATGACGTGATCGCCAGCTTGGATGCCGACGTTTCGTTCAGCGCAGAGTACTTCGAGTTTCTGCTTCAGAAGCTGGCTGAGGATCCTACGCTAGGGCTGGTAGGAACACCTTTCACGGAAGGCTCGAACCAGACGTATGACTATCGTTTCACAAGCATTGAGCACGTTTCTGGCGCTTGCCAGGTGTTTCGCCGCGCATGCTTAGAGGATATCGGCGGGTACGTGCCGGTAAAAAATGGGATTGATCATATTGCGGTGGTTACCGCCAGGATGAGGGGCTGGAAAACAAGAACATTTCCGGAAAAGCTTTGCTTCCATCATCGGGCAATGGGGACGGCCCAGGGAGGCGCACTGACGGCTAGATTCAGAATAGGTGCGAACGACTACGCCATCGGGAATCACCCGCTCTGGGAAACGTTCCGAACGTTCTACCAGATGAGCAAAAAGCCTTATCTCATCGGAGGCTTGGCAATACTATCCGGCTATTTGTGGGCAACGATCCGGCGACCTGGGAGGCCTGTGTCGCGCGAACTGGTGAGCTTTTGTCGTGGCGAACAACTGCGGCGGCTTGCGCGACTCCTGGCTAGGAATAAAGTGCCTCGTACCACGCTCCAATCGAGCGGTGTCATCGGCCACGGTCGTAAGCCACACGAGGTAGAAAAAGGAGACGAACACGCGTCCATTTGTCCTAACATGCCCTCCTGTGATTCCAATTCTCCGAAGCAGCGCTGCGTTGAGGATGCGGAGTTAGCCAAGCACATCAGTGTTTGCATCTGTACTTATAAACGAACCCACCTCCTGATACGCCTGCTCCGGGAGCTTGGCGCTCAAGAGACGGAGGGGCTCTTCACGTACTCAATCGTCGTTGTAGACAATGATTCCCAACGGTCTGCCGAGTCTGCGGTGGTGGAATTTGGGGCGACATCGTCTACTAATGTCAAATACTACGTAGAGACCGAACAGAGCATTGCTCGGGCAAGGAACCGGGCCGTGGCAAGTGCGGAGGGTGATTTTCTCGCATTCATCGACGACGACGAGTTTCCGATCAAGAACTGGCTACTGACTTTGTTCAAAGCCTGCCACGAGTATCGCGTCGATGGAGTGCTCGGACCTGTAAAGCCATGTTTTCAGGACAAATCGCCGGAGTGGGTTGTAAAGGGAAGATTCTACGAACGGCAGACTTATCCGACGGGCAGCCTAGTTGACGGAAGTAAAGGGCGGACGGGCAATGTACTGCTGAGGAAAGAAGTTTTTGCTGGTTCAGATGAACCTTTCAAACCGGAATTCCGCTCAGGTGAAGACCAGGACTTCTTCACGAGAATGATCGCACATGGGCATGTATTCGTCTGGTGCGATGAGGCGGTAACTTACGAGGTTGTACCTCCGAGTCGCTGGAAGCGCAGCTTCATGATAAGAAGAGCGTTGCTGCGGGGTGCGATGCAACCAAGGAAAGCAGATTTTGGGATTCGCAGTATTGCAAAATCGGCCGTTGCAATTCCCGCTTATTTGTTAGCTCTACCTTTTGGCTTACTGTTGGGTCATCACCGGTTCATGGCGATCCTCATCAGACTCTGTGATCACCTAGGTAAGCTGCTGATGCTCGTGGGAATCGACCCTATTAGGGTTCCATACGTTGTTGAGTAGCTAATGTCAGCAAGAGCGTGAAAGCAGAGGAGCACCATTCGAGGGAGTCGGGCCCAGTAGACGACATGAAGAGCATAATTTGAAATGAAAAAGATAATTGAGAAGTGTGGCAATGAGATTCGGATTACGGGCCGACTGCTTCGCATCGGTCAACCGGAGGGCGATGGTTATCAGTCTCTCGACGCCCCGGAAACGATGCTTGAGAGTTTGCGGACTTCTGGAGTTCGCGTCGACCTCTTTACGTTCCTCGAACTGCAACCCGGAGCCCAGCCACGATATCAGTACCCTGTGGAGTGGGACAACGCAGCCGTAGTTCCGGTATCCACCTTTAATCAGTGGTGGAACCACCAGATTCGTCCCGAAGCGCGTAATCGAGCTCGGCAAGCCGAGAAGAAGGGGGTTGTCATCCGCGAGATACCCTTCGATGACACTCTCGTGAAAGGAATCTGGGAGATCTACAATGAGTCTCCACTGCGTCAGGGAAGACGCTTTCCTCACTACGGGAAGGATTTCAAAACCGTGTACGCTGAGGCAGCGACATTCCTCGATAGCAGCTTTTTCATCGGCGCATTTATCGGTGACAGGCTAATCGGCTTCGTGAAGTTGACGATGGATGAATCCAGAACACGGGTCAACCTGATGAATATTCTCTCGCTGATCGAACACCGGGATAAGGCTCCGACCAACGCTCTCATTGCCCACTCAGTGCGCGCTTGTGAGGCGCGAGGTATTACGCAGCTTGTTTACCAACGGTTCGCTTATGGGAGCAAGCAGACGGACGGCATCATGAAATTCAAGCAGGTTAATGGGTTCCAGCGGGTCGACCTGCCTCGCTACTATGTTCCGCTGACTCTCCTCGGCCGGGTTGCTTTGCGCTTGGGATTACACCACCCTCTGGTCAACCATCTTCCCGAATCCGTGAAAGTGAAGCTGCGATGGCTTCGGGACTTCTGCTATGGTCGAATGCTTCAGACAGTAAAGGGATCAGCTTAGAATCATGCCTGGCATTGTGGGTCTGATTACGCGCATGCCTGCCGAACGTGCGCGGCGGGAATTGTGCGGAATGGTGGAAACCCTCTGTCACGAATCCTCCTATGTAACCGGGATTCGCACGGATGCGGATTTGGGAGTATACGTTGGGTGGGTCGCGCGGAGAGGTTCGTTGTCGGATGGAATGCCGCTCCGCAATGAGCGCAGTGATGTCTGCCTGACGTTCTCCGGTGAGGACTTCCCGGAGCCTGGAACTGTTGCCCGCCTGAGAGAGCGGGGGCACTCGGTTAACATCGAGGGACCAGCATACCTCGTCCATTTGTTCGAACAGGATCCCACCTTCCCGGCCGGCTTAAACGGGCGGTTTCACGGCGTTCTGACTGATCGCACGCAGGCCCATACGATGCTCTTCAATGATCGTTACGGGATGCACCGACTTTATTATCACCAGTCGAAGGAAGCGTTCTATTTCGCAGCAGAAGCCAAGGCCATTCTCGCTGTCCGTCCAGAACTTCGACGGATTGACTGCAGGGGGCTTGGTGAGTTCGTTGCCTGCGGCTGTGTGCTTGAAAATCGGACCCTTTTCGAAGGCATTCATGTTCTGCCGCCGGCTTCGGCCTGGCTCTTTCGCAACGCCACTCTAGCAAACCGAGGAACATACTTCCACCCTCAGGAATGGGAAGACCAGGAACTCCTGGAACCGGAGTCCTACTATAAACAACTGCGCCAGGTTTTTTCGGGCAACCTGCCCCGGTACTTTCATGCCGGTCAGGACGTCGGCTTGTCGTTGACCGCAGGGCTTGATACGCGAATGATCATGGCGTGGCACAAGCCTCCTCAGGGATCTCTGCCTTGTTATTCGTTCGGGGGAATGTTCCGTGATTCTCAGGACGTAGTGGTCGCACGACAAGTGGCTCGCGCATGTGGACAGCCGCACCAAGTAATCTCAGTTGGCAACGAGTTCCTATCACGGTTTCCGCACTATGCGGAGCGTACGGTTCGGCTGACCGACGGATGCGTCGGTGTGAACCATTCTCCTGACCTATATGTAAACGAGCGGGCAGCGGAGATTGCTCCGGTACGCATGACGGGAAACTACGGGGGCGAGGTACTACGGCAAGTGCGGGCCTTTAAGCCAGCGCAGCCACTCAGCGATCTGTTCTGCCCCGATTTCCTCCCCGAAATCAGGGCTGCCAAACAAACGTACGACGGACTGCTGCAGGGACATCCACTTTCTTTTGCCGTGTTTCGCCAAGCGCCGTGGCATCATTACGGCTTGCTTGGGCTGGAGGAAACCCAGCTTTCATTGCGATCTCCGTATCTCGACAATGACTTCGTTCGAACGGTTTTCCGTGCCCCGAACTCTGCTGCGTCCAACAGTGACGTCTCGCGTCGGTTGATCACGGATGGGAACCCCAAACTCTCTCTGATACGAACCGACCGTACGCCAATTTCCGGGCGAAATGGTTGGCGCACCCAGGCTATACGAAGCTTTCTGGATCTTACGCTGAAGGCTGAATACGCCTACGACTACGGTATGCCCCAATGGGCTGCCCCCATCGACTGGGCGCTTGCGCCCCTCCACCCCGAAAGACTCTTTCTCGGCAGGCACAAGTTTTATCATTTTCGGGTCTGGTATCGCGATACTCTGTCTGCCTACATTCAGGAGATGCTGCTCGATCCGCGGACCCTTAACCGCCCATACCTTCAACGGTCCACGGTGGAAAATATTGTACGCAACCACGTCAAAGGCGTCCGCAACTACACTGCCGCAATACACACGGTTCTGACCTTAGAACTAATCAACCGGCTTTTTGTAGATTCGTAGTATGTGCTTCCCTTTATCTCTTGCCACCAGCCCGATGCGTTACGCTTTGCAACCTGGCCAACACGGCAAGCCCAGCAAGGCTATCCAAGCTCACGAGAAGTAAATAGATGAAACCGTTGATTGCGGCAATCTGCACCGGTTTTGTAATCCTATATCTCTGGCAGCTCGATTCAGACAAGAGAGTTAGAATTTCAAAGGCTGTCTGGATATCTTTTGTCTGGCTGTTGATCGGCAGCTCACGACCAGTGAGTGAGTGGTTCGGCGGGAGCTTCGGGGCGGGCAATTATGAAGACGGGAGTCCGCTAGACCGCACCATTCTGACGGTCTTGCTCGCGTTGGGCTTAGTCGCACTTTCTAAGAGGATGCATCGGATTAAGCCTATCTTACGGGTGAACTTACCTATCGTCGTATTCTTTCTATACTGCTTGGTCAGCATCCTCTGGTCTGATTTCCCGTTTGTAACCTTCAAACGATGGACCCGCGGAGTAGCGGACGTCGTGATGATATTCGTTGTCATTACGGATCCATATTGGCAAGCCGCCTTGAATTGGCTGCTCAGCCGAGTCGCATTCCTGCTCATACCTTTGTCCGTTCTGTTGATCAGATTTATTCCCCAATATGGCCGGTCTTATAGCATTGGCGGCGCTCAAATGTGGACAGGTGTGTGTACAGACAAGAATGGTCTCGGCGCGATCTGTATGGTCTTCGGAACTGCAGTATTGTGGCAAATGTTACGGGTTTCCCGAGACACCAAAAGCCTGAGCAGGCGAGAACTCATTGCGAAGGGATCGGTATTTGCGATGACCCTCTATTTGATTTGGGTTATCGATTCCAAGACGGCGTTGACGTGCTTTTTGCTCGCAAATACGTTGATTGTTCTTACGTGGTTTGGGCCGCGGTTCCGCAAACCGGCGATACTGACGATTATTGTAGCGGGTATGATCATTTCTTGTTTTTGCGTTCTATTTCTCGGTATCGGGAGCGGTGCCTTGGAGACGATGGGTAGAAAGGCCGATCTAACAGGTCGAACAGAGATCTGGGCCACTGTGCTCCCCCTTGCCAAGAACTCTCTATTGGGAACCGGCTACGAAGATTTCTGGATGGGAGATCGGCAGGCGACCGTCGCCCGCAATCTTGTGTATCTTAACCAAGCCCACAATGGATATCTTGAAATATACCTGAATCTCGGTTGGATCGGTTTGATTCTGCTTGGCACAATTATTGTGACCGGGTATCGAAACATAATGTTGGAGCTTCGCCACAACCTCGAAATGGGACGGCTGAAGCTGGCATTTTTCACTATATGCTTGGTCTACAATTTCACCGAAGCGACATTCAAAATGCAGGCGCCAGTCTGGATCTTTTTCCTTTGGGCGGCGATGGCTGCTCCGAAATTGCGTGTCCGGACGCGAATATCTGCTCCAGCGATTCAGAGTCAATATTTGGTAGAGGTTGACAGGTGTGAAACGCCCTCAAGCTTACCGCATTGGACGAGAGCATGATCCAGTGGCCCGTGCACCACAGCCCAGTTTCCTAGTTATCTCTAACTGCAAAGCAAAAGACAGCCAAGCTAGTAGCCTGACGTAATCGTAATCGTAATTCAAGTACCACCTCAGAATCTCGGTAAATCGCGATGTTATTCAATTCGATCGACTTCGCTATCTTCTTCCCCGTTGTAGTCGCCATCTTCTTCCTTTCACCGCAACGGTGGAGAGTGAGCCTTTTGTTAGCTGCCAGTTGCCTTTTTTACATGGCCTTCATACCGGTCTATATTTTGATCCTGTTAGTCACGATTCTTATTGACTACTTTGCGGGCATGTATATCGAGCGGGTCGAGGGAAGGAAGAAAAAGGCATTGCTGTGGTTGAGCATTGTATCTACCTGCACGGTACTATTTGTGTTCAAGTACTTCGGCTTTTTTACAAGCAGCTTCGCAGGCTTAGCGAGCCTTGTTGGATGGCAGTTACCTCACACATTTGTGAAGATTATCTTACCCATCGGGCTCTCATTTCATACGTTTCAGAGTTTAAGCTATGTGGTGGAGGTTTACCGCGGAAAACAAGCCGCAGAGCGAGATTTCATCGTATACGCCACCTATGTCATGTTCTTTCCTCAATTGGTGGCTGGGCCGATCGAACGTCCACAGAACCTCTTACATCAATTCCGGGAGTGGCATGACTTTAACTACATCAACGTTACTTGCGGCTTGAGACGAATGGCGTGGGGCTTTTATAAAAAACTGGTGGTGGCTGACCGGCTGGCACTCTATGTGAACGATGTTTACGGGGCGCCACGCAATTACAACGGCCTTCAACTGACTCTTGCTACCTTCTTCTTCTCATACCAAATCTATTGCGATTTCTCTGGCTACTCCGATATAGCCATCGGCGCCGCGCAGGTGCTCGGATTTCGATTGATGGAAAACTTCAGGACTCCATATTACTCGTTGTCGGTGGCTGAATTCTGGCATCGCTGGCATATATCGCTGTCAACATGGTTCAAGGATTATGTTTATATCCCGATGGGAGGCAGCCGCGTAAGCCGGAGGCGGTACATAGCAAACTTGTTAGTCACATTCGGAATCAGCGGCCTGTGGCATGGGGCGAATTGGACTTATGTATTCTGGGGACTCTTAAATGGCTTGTATCTGGTGATGGGAGGGCTGACCAAGGACTGGCGAAACCGTCTCTTTAGCGCCATCGACTTGGAGGAGCACACCCTGATCCGAAAGGCGATCATGCTTGTCACTACTTTCGTATTGACGTGCCTCGCATGGATCGTTTTTCGAGCACGCACTTTGGGAGATGCGGGATACGTCGTGCGACAGCTCGCGCGCGGATGGGACTTTGGGTCCATCGGAACACCACAGTTCTTGCTCCGGCAACTACCGGTCGCCGTTGCGGCCATTCTTGTCCTGGAAATTGGCCAGTTACTCACGCGGAGTACGGTCTCGTTGCCTTCCATGCTGAGTGGATTGCCGCTACCTGCGCGGTGGGCGGCGTATGCCGCCTTCGTCATGCTTGTGCTGATGTTTGGTGTGTACCAGAACGCGCAGTTCATCTACTTCCAATTTTAGAGGCCATCAAGTGCATAACCAGGGTGGTTCAATCGAGCATCTTCGCGGTTGCAACTCAGCTGTTGTTGTTCAAGAGCCGCGGGATCGGCTAAGCGATGAACGCTCGCCTGCCCTGACAGGAGCCGGCTCTAGGGAAATCATAATACCGGGCAGATGGTTCGCAGTTAGACGGATATCTTGCTTCTTCGCCCTGATCACTGTGCTCGCGTTTGGACTGGATGCGATGATTACTTCTGGCCTGCGACGGATCAAGACATCCCAGTATGGAGTTTCGAACCGGATCATGGAAGGCAAGGTTAACGCTCAGATTGTCATCACTGGTTCGTCCCGCGCGGTGTCCCATTACGACCCACGCATCATTCAAACCCAGACAGGGCGCCGCGCTTTCAACCTGGGCCGAAACGGATCGCAGACTGACATGCAAGTTGCTGTTCTAAAGGCGTATCTCGAGCACAACCAGAAGCCTGACATCGTGATCCACAATCTTGATGCTTTCAGCTTCGTAACCACTCGCGAAGTTTACGCCCCGGCTCAGTATGTTCCGTATCTGTACGACGAGGAACTTTATAAGGCACTGCGGAAAATCGATCGGAACATCTGGAAGAGTCGCTATGTGCCATTATACGGGTACGTGGTCGACGATATGAACTTCTCCTGGATCCCTGGATTGAGAGGATTCTTTGGCTGGTCGCCGCGTGAGGATTTCTTCCAAGGCTTCAACCCTCGATCAAAGAAATGGACCGATGATTTCCAACGTTTTAAGGCCGCGAATCCCGACGGCGTGAGTTGGCAGGTCGAGCCTTCGGGCATCACGGTCCTGGAAGACTTGATCCGTTTGTGCCACGAACGCGGAATTCGATTGATATTTGTATACTCTCCGGAATACGCGGAGGTGCAGAAGTTGACGAAGAACCGCGCGGAAGTTTTCGACCATTTTTATGAATTGGCCGATCGCTATCACGTGCCTCTTTGGGATTACAGTGATTGGCGATTTGCAGCGGACACAGAATATTTCACTAATTCCCAACACTTGAATGCCGAGGGAGCAGCGCTCTTTTCAGACGATGTGGCGAACCGCATGAAAGAATACATCGCTGCGCAATCCCGAACCGCTCCCTTGCAGGCTTCGAGATGAGCCGCTCGTTCGCTTGGACGGGACCAATAGCGTGGGACGGCTCAGGGAAAACGAAGAAGTGAGAAGTTAGGACCTATCGTCGCCGTAGCCGGTCCCAACCCAGACAGTGCCGAGAATCGCAGACCCACAAGGACAGCGACCTTTGGTGCACGGGGGCACCGAGCGGGATGTACTACTGGAACCTTCCCTGTTCGTTCCAGAACCAAGACAATCGTGGTAACGCACCGAATTTCGATTGCTAGGAACTGGAATGATGAATCGAGCATTGGGTTGTCTTGCTGTGGCGGTTTGGATGATGTTGTCAGTTTCCGCATGGGCGTCGTGCACCGGAAGTGGCACGTCCTGGTCCTGTCCTGCAGGGGCGAGCGTTTCCGACGTACAGACCGCAGTTAGTTCAGCTACCGACGGGGCGACGATAACACTCTCAAACGGTTCCTATAGCTGGACGGGTTCAGGTCCGGTCCATTTGCAAAATTCCAAGGGCGTTACGATTATTTGCGCCACGGTGCATGGTTGCACGATTGTCAGTAGTGGGTTGATTTTTGACATGCCAGTTTGGTCAGGAACCATTACCAGCCTATACCGGATATCGGGATTCAACCTGGTGCAAAACGGCGCGGGACAGTTCACGATCTGGTTCTGTAGTGGTGGTGGGTGTTCGGGCACCCTGACGCAAGTTCGTGTCGACAACAATGATGTTACCGGAGCAACTGGATCATTCCTCTTGGTGCTGGGCGAATCGAAGAGTCTAACCAACATCTACGGAGTCATGGACCATAACAGCTTCCATGCTCCCGGCAGCATTGAAATTCTCTATATGCTCGGAGATACGAATCCTTCCCCACCTGTTCCCTCCCAGGGAACCGGGAACAACTTCTTCGTGGAAGATAACACCGTCACCGTCGCCACGATGACCAACGCCGGGCTTGGCTGCATGGACGGCTGGTCAAGCACGATGCGGGTAGTGTGGCGGCACAATATCACAACCAATTGTCTGGTGACAGCGCACGGCGTTACGCACGCTGGCGGGCCAGACAACGTAGAACTGTACAACAACCAGATGATCGTGGGCCCTGGTGCTGTATCGCAGGGTTTTGCCGATTGCTACCGATGTTTTCATCATCAGGGGTCGGGAATGTTGGTCGCCTTCAACAACAGCTTCACCGGGTTCAGCGGCAAGAGTGGCGGGGCTCTCCAACTCTTGCATTATCGGGATTACAACGGTTCCATTGACGGGATGTTGCCTTATTGTGACGGTACTCAATCGAGAGATGGCAACCGCTCACCCGTCACTACCAACCACGGCTATCCGTGTTGGCATCAGCCCGGACGAGATACGAATGGGAGGTACAAACCGCTGTACGCTTGGAATAATTACTGGTCGGACACGCTTGCCCAGTTGACATTGACTTCTCCGGATGGAGCGTATGGCAACCCCGATTACCAGCCACAGCACGTGCAGGAAGGACGAGAATTTTACAACGCAGTTTCGGCGTCAGCGCAAAACTCTCCAAGTTCTCCATTTGATGGAACTATCGGCATGGGGTTCGGGAGCCTAGCCAATCGCCCGACGAGCTGTATGACTAATTCAACCGAGAACGGCGCGGGCGTGGGTTATTTCGCAACAGATGACGGAGCGCAAGGAACTCTGTATACCTGCTCGGCAACCAACACTTGGACTGTTTACTATACCCCCTATGTTTATCCGCACCCCTTGGCGAGTGGAGGAACGGGAACTGGAGACGTACAACCACCTCAAAACCTCCAAGCTATTGTGAATTGATTTATCGTCGGCTGGGATCTGAGTCTCATGGCACTCTCGATACCCAGCCCTGATGCCAAAATGGTGCGGCTCGGTTCTAACTTCTGCGCTTCGTGACGGACCAAAACTCTTCATCCTCGGTCCGGGCTTGCCTCGGAATAACTACAGTTGCAATAAAATGGCTTGACTTCTCGAGACTTGTGCTTGGGGAGCGGTCATCGAGCCGCACGAATCGTCGATACACCTCAAACTCGATACGTGAAAACTGAAGCGGAAACTCGTTCGATGGTAACTCCTGTGCAAAACGAAGACGTTACGACGGTGAACCTGTCGCTCCCAGAAGACCGGCATCACCACGATCAACGTTTTGCCGCTTCGGCAGAAGCTGTACTGGAGGCGGAACAGATCGCCACGTCTACGGAGGAAACTTACGGCGAGATTCTGAAGTCCTCGGCGCTAGTCGGGGGTTCGTCGGCACTGAACATTGTGATCCGAATTGTCCGCACGAAGGCTATGGCGTTTCTGCTTGGTCCGGCGGGCTTTGGCTTGGCTGGTCTCTATGGGGCCGTCGAAAGCTTTACTGAGAATGTTGCTGGAATGGGCATCAACAGCAGTGGAGTGCGTCAGATTGCCGAGGCGGTCGGTTCCAACGACAGTGAGCGGATCGCACAAACTGCCGCTGTACTACGACGAGCCTCGATCGTTCTCGGACTGCTAGGAACGGTTTTGCTCATCGTATTTTCACGTCAAGTGTCAACCTTGACTTTTGGAGACACAAAACACGTACCCGGGGTGTGCTTTCTGTCTATTGCCGTCTTTCTCCAACTGGTGTCCTACGGCCAGGGCGCACTGATTCAGGGAACCAGGCGCATTGCGGATCTGGCCAAGATGACTGTGTTGGGCGCGGTCTTCGGTACCCTGGTCGGCGTGCCGGTGGTTTACTTCCTGCGGCAGGATGGGGTGGTGCCGTCACTGGTTTGTGTTGCGGCAACGGCTGTCATTACTTCCTGGTGGTATAGCCGGAAGATACCGATCAGCGCCCCGGTGATGACGGCTTCCCAGATCGCACAGGAAGCCGCGGCCCTTCTAAAGCTGGGCGCCGCGTTTATGGCCAGCGGCATGATGTTAACCGGCATGGCCTATTTGATTCGGATTCTAGTCCTTCGCCGGGTTGGCTTTGAGGCAACCGGGTTATATCAATCGGCCTGGACTCTCGGCGGGCTCTATGTGGGATTCGTTATCCAGGCCATGGCTGCGGACTTTTACCCGCGTTTGACGGCCAGCGCAGCCGATGACACAGTCTGTAACCGTCTGGTCAACGAGCAGGTCAGGGTCGGCCTGTTATTGGCCGGGCCAGGTGTGATAGCGACGCTCACCTTTGCGCCACTCGTAATCGCCCTTTTTTATACGTCGAAGTTCGGCGCCGCGGTGGGTGTTCTGCGATGGATATGTCTTGGAACGACACTGCAAGTGGTGACCTGGCCAATGGGTTTCATCATCGTCGCCAAAGGCAGGCGCGCAATCTTTTTCTGGTCTGAGCTGGCATGCGCCGCCATATATGCTGTTCTGGCATGGTTCTGTGTCAGTTCGTTCGGTTTGAATGGCGCCGGCATTGCATTCTTCGGATACTGTCTGTTTCACGGCTTTCTGCACTATCCGATCGTCCACCGGTTGAGCGGATTTCGGTGGTCGTCGGCGAACAAGCGTACGGGTCTGTTTTTTCTTGGATCGATCGCAATCGTATTTTGCGGACTCCGGTTGCTCCCATTTGTGCCGGCTGTCTGCCTGGGTACGTTAGCTGCTGTTATCACCGGTGTTTACTCGATTCGAGCCTTGTTCACCCTTGTACCCTGGAACCAGATTCCCCGGCCTTTGCGACGATTGATGATTGGGTTTGGTCTGGTCCCGAGGGCTGCCCGGTAGCCAGGTAATGCAAGGTCTCTTACAACAACACCTCGGGCTGGCGACCACATGATGAATGACGGCGCAGGGCTAAGTGTGTCCCAGTTGGCGAGAAGAGCTCGAGGCAAGTATCAGCGGATCACCGCCCACTATCTTTCCCAGAGGCCATTTGCGATCAAGTCTCAAATTCCTATTGTTTCATTTACCTTCGATGATTTTCCCCGGTCGGCGCTGTTGACTGGCGGCGTAATTCTCCAATCCTTTGGACTAGCGGGTACCTATTACGCGTCGCTCGGTCTCATTGGAACGCAAAGCGATACAGGCGCCATGTTTCTTTTGGAGGACTTGAAGGCCCTCACGGCACAAGGGCACGAGTTAGGATGCCACACCTTCAATCATTGTCACGCGTGGAACACCAGTCCGCGCTTATTTGAAGAGTCAGTTATTGAGAACCGGAGAGTTCTGAGCACACTCATGCCCGCGACGTTTTTCAAGACATTGTCATACCCGGTAAGCGTGCCGCGGGGGCGGACGAAGCGGAGAGTCTCCGAGTACTTCGCTTGCTGTCGCGGCGGGGGGCAGACTTTTAATGCGGGCAAGGCAGATCTCAATTATCTTTCCGCTTTTTTCCTGGAGCAGGCCAGAGACAATCCCGCGGCAATAAAACACGTGATTGAACAGAATTCCAAAGCGAAAGGGTGGCTTATATTCGCGACGCACGATATCAGTGAGCAGCCTACTCAGTGGGGATGCACTCCGGATTTCTTTGAAGATGTTGTTCAGCATTCGGTACATTCGGGTGCGCGCATTTTGCCGGTTTTCCAGGCGTACGAAGCCCTGGGTGGCAAAACTTCATCGTGAGATTCCAATGCAACAACCCGGCAAAATGGGGCTGCGCAGGCAATACAGCCCCAATTGTTATATTCAGGTCAGTGCGTGTTGCATGGCAAGAATTTCAGACGAATTTTCACCGATTGCGCCATTTGAGCCTCGCGATCTTTGAATTCGATTCCTTCGACCGGCCTTGCGAATTTACTACGATGTCCTCGGTATTTCCCGTTCTAAGGCATAACCGATGACCCCACAACAGCGAAGCGACAGGTCGGGGCAAGTCACCTTTCCTGACGGCGATGGACATGCACAGCCGGGAGCCCTGGATGGCATGACGATCATGCGATATGCGCATATCTATCGCGACCGGAGATCCGGAGGAGTTGAGCAGTATTTGCGTCTGTTAGATCAAGCTCTGCTGCAGAGGCATCGGCTTACGGTGCTGCAAGTGTACTTGACCACGGACGAACGAAATGACGTAATTGAAATTCAGAATGTCGGACTGGGCCGCATCTTGTGGGTGCCAGTAGCAATGCGCCAATCGACGTCCATCCTCTCCGATCTGCCGAAGCGAGTCGGACAACTATATCGTCGAGCTCTCAAACTTTCACGCGTGGAAGCGAAAGGACAAAGCCACGCAATAATGTCCTCGATAAGAAATCTGGTGCGACACAATGCCGGCCACTTCCGTTATAGGACAATGATATTGAGTGATCACTTATGCCGGATACTCGAAACGCACCATGTTAATTTGCTCGCGCTTCACTGGTCGAGCTACGAGACCGGCGATTTGATTGCTTGTGCTCTGAAACGCGGAATTCCTTTCGTCTTCGTGAATCACTTTGACAATGGTCGGCTGTCTTCGGGCCCAATACGCACTTGGATAGCTCATGCCGAGGCGATTGGAACTGTCTCGGACCAAGGAGTTCCCAGCGAGTTCCGCGATCGGTACGTCAACCTGTCGGATGCGATTGATATCAACTTCTTTTCTCCCATGAAGGCTGTCGCTGAACAGAGTCCTGCCCGTCCAATCATCCTATTGCCAGCGCGAGTCGAGGTGGGTAAAGGTCATCGTGACTTGCTAAAGGCGGCGCGGGTCCTGAACGAGCGAGGTGTACAGTTTGATCTTTGGTTCGCGGGTGCCGTTGAGTCTCAACGTCTGCAGCGGGAACTGCTCAGCTCCGTAGCTGCGATTGGTATGGGAAAGAACGTTTGCTTTCTGGGCGAGAAGACACCAGAGCAGATTCGAGACTGTTATGCAACGAGCTCGATCGTTGTTCTTCCCACATACTCCGAAGGGCTGGGCCGAGTTGTTCTCGAAGCGCAGGCCATGAATAAGCCCGTTGTGGCTTACGAATGTGGTGGAACGCCGGACGCGCTCCTGCCCGACCAGAGCGGGTTTCTGGTGAAAAAGGGCGATGTTCTGACTTTGGCGAATAAGCTCAACTTTCTTCTTACAAACGAAGAAGAAAGGCGACGTATGGGTGATCGAGGCAGGGAGTTCGTCTCTCGTAAGTTCGGCCTTTCCGGGTTGGTTCAGCGTCACGAAGCCTTCTACATGCAGGCACTGGCCGGGCGTTCCGTTAAAGTCCCCTGACGCTTTTGGGGTGAAGTACTGGTGCTGAAGTCGTCCGTTGCAAGCCTGGAGGTCGCATTAGCACAACAAACAAATCGCTTCGCATTCTGTACGTGTCATCTTTCTGGCCTGAAAAGGTAGCCGAGGGCGCGGAAGGCGTCCGCCGTGGAGGTTCCCAGCTACGATCGCTCGCCGTGTTGAGGGCCCTACAGGAGATAGGAAATGTGCAAGTTCTGGCCCTGCACGACGAGGGTACGAACGGGGACGGCGTCCCAGACTTGAGTTGCGAGTCCTCGCAGCCATTCAACTGCGCGATGAAGCAGCGGCCGAGCAGGGGATTGATCGAAAAGTTGCGTTGGACGTTTGACCCGACGAGCAATTATCCGTTTGGATATGGCGTGGATGCGACTGCGAGGCGTCGGGTTCTGTCCAGCCTAGACAAGTTCGATCTGGTCTGGTTCTTCAAGTTGCGCTCTGCGGACATGTTTCCGAACTCGGCCTGGCCCCGCTCGGTACTAGACATCGACGACTTACCCAGCACCTGGCACCAGACCACTCTGGAAACCGATATTGGCCTGACGGAACGCTTTCTTACCCTCAGGAGGCTTCACAGCTGGAGACGGCGGGAGAAGCTCTTAGGAGAGAGATTCACATCGCTGTCGGTTTGCAGCCAGGAGGACAAGCAATATCTTAGGCGCCTGGGAGTGCAGGCCCCTATTCAGGTGATTCCCAACGGGTTTGAAAGGCCCGTGAGCGAACCAATCCGCCATCCGGCAACTCCTCCAAGGATCGGATTCATTGGTTTGTTCGATCACTTCGCGAATGTCGACGGTATCCGCTGGTTCATCGAGAAATGCTGGCCGCTCATCAAACGGGAGGTACCGGATGCTCGCCTAAGACTGGCTGGCCCGGGAAGCGACGGACGTGTTCGGTCTCTGGGTCCGGATATCGACGGACTGGGGTGGTTGACGAATCCAGAGGAGGAAATTACGACCTGGTCTGTGATGGCGATACCCATACGGCTCGGGGCCGGCACCCGTATCAAGATCGCTCACGGCTTCAGCCGGAAATGCCCGATCGTGTCAACCTCATTTGGAGCGTACGGTTATCCCGTGCAATCAGGACGCGAAATTTACCTGGCGGACTCAGCTGAGGCTTTCTCCGCAGCGTGTGTTGCCGCAATTCGCAAGCCAGAAGAGGCGGCACAAATAGCCGAACGGGCCTGGAATGCGTTCTTAGAGAAGTGGACCTGGAACGCAATCTCTCCTTCAGTTTGGGCGGCGGCGGAAGAATGTCTGCAGCTTGAACGCCACCGCCGCGCGAGCGCAGGCCGGAATGTGGAGCCAGCGATCAGTGTGTCCAGTATGCCAGCGGAATGGCCGGTTCCGACAGACGTGAGGAAAGGCGTGCCACTGGTGAGCATAGTGACGCCGGTATACAACGAAGCCGAATATCTCCCGCAGTGTATTGAGAGCGTTCTCGGCCAGACATACACCAACTGGGATTACACCATTGTAGATAATTGCAGTACCGACGGATCGGCGGAAATTGTGCGGAAATACGCAGCGGCGGACTCGCGAATCCGACTTGTACAGAACAAGGACTTTCTGCAAGCAATCCCCAATCACAACGCTGCATTGCGTTACGTATCTCCGCAAAGTAAATACTGCAAAATCTTGTTTGGGGACGACTGGATGTTCCCCGGCTGTCTGGATCAGATGGTGGGCCTGGCGGAAGAGCAACCATCGGTTGGTATTGTCGGTGCGTACAGCCTCCAAGACGAGCGCGTAATGTGGTCAGGGCTTCCCTATCCTTGTCGCAAAATATCTGGTCGCGAGATATGTCGGCGCCTGTTTCTGGAAGGCCTATACGTTTTCGGGTCAGCTACTAGTGTGCTTTACCGGACTGATCTGGTACGGGGCCGTGAACCATTCTTTAACGAGTCGAACTTCCATGCAGACTCAGAGGCGTGCATAGTGCTGCTCAAGAATTCAGACTTCGGATTTGTCCACCAGGTCTTAACCTTTCAGAGAATGCGTTCTGCCTCGCTTACCACTTTTTCCAGCGATGTCAACACCTACAGAGCTGGCAAACTGCAAGAATTGATGTTGCACGGTCGAGATTTCCTTAGCCCGGAAGAATTTGACACCTGCGTGCATCGGCTGCTCACGGGTTACTACGAGAACCTTGTAGGGGCGATTTGGAGGCGTCGCGATAGAAAATATTGGGCATATCACAGGCAAAAGCTGACCGATATCGGAGTCGGGTTCAGCCGCAGACGTCTGGCGACAGTTGCGCTCTCAAAGTTGTTCGGCGCTCTTCTAAACCCAAAAAACAGCATCGAGAAATTCATTGGAATAAGGAAAGAAGCGAAACAGGCGCAATTGGGGCGCAGAGTCCAGGATAACGTTGGGACCTGTGCTGACAAACCTAAGTTCGGCATGTCTTCGCAATGGAAAGCATTCAAACATGGCGGGAGAACGTGAGCTTCAGAAGCAAACCAAAAGTCGGCGACTGGGTTGAGGTCCGCAGCAAGGAAGAAATCCTGCGCACGCTTGACGCCCAGGGGCAACTAGACAGCATGCCGTTCATGCCCGAAATGTTTGTCTTCTGCGGCCGGAGATTTCGCATTTACAAGCGGGCACACAAGACCTGTGACACTGTATTCCCGATTCGCGGACGCCGTGTCAGCCGTGCAGTTCATCTCGAGACCCGTTGCGATGGATCGGCGCACGGCGGATGTCAGGCAGGCTGCCTTGTTTTCTGGAAAGAGGAATGGCTGAAACCCGTCGGCGACAATTCACCGTTAACTTCTGGCCCGGGCCATCACGCCCATTTTAGTATCGTAAATACAGCGCCTGGAGGCCCATGTACAGAAGCAGGGGTGTGGGCTGGCGCCGAATCCACAGTTCCGTCCGGCGAAACGCCCACTTACGTCTGCCAGGCTACGAGATTGCCCTATGCGTCGACTGATCTGGAATGGTGGGACGTTCGGCAGTATGTCGAAGACTATCTCTCCGGCAATGTGGGGCTCGGCCGGGTTGTTAGGGGCCTGATCTTTTCTATCTTTTACAACCTCAGCCAGGCCGGCATTGGACTGGGGCCGACAATGCGCTGGTTCTACGAAAGGATTTGCTGGCTTTGGGGCGCCTCGCGGTTCCCGCGCGCCAGCGGAAACATCGCTGGGGGACAGCCTACTCCGTCCGTAGGGCTGAATCTGCAACCCGGAGAACTGGTGCGGGTGAAGTCCCACCAGGAAATTCTTCGCACCCTAACTGCAGGGAGCAAGAACCGGGGCATGTCATGGGATGCTGAGATGGTTCCTTATTGTGGCGGAACTTATCGAGTACTCAAGCGGGTCGCAAGGATCCTGGACGAGAAGACTGGAAAGATGCAGGACATGAAAAATCCATGCATCATTCTCGATACGGTGGTTTGCCAGGCCCGTTACAGTGGATGCCGCATGTTTTGTCCCAGGAGCATCTATCCGTACTGGCGTGAGATCTGGCTGGAGCGGGTCGGACCAAACGCTAGCGCCGACAGCTCGGACGAAAGAGTAGTTTCAGCCCCATTATCCGCGCTGGCGGTTCCCCCTGCGCAAGCGATGCCGGCCACGGAACGTTAATCTCGCATGCCCCTTATCATTCGCATAGATGTAGATCGGCCTTATGGTCGGCATCCATTCGCTCGGCATCTTCTAAGCCGTCTAAGTTCTGATCTCTATTTCCCCAAGGTCGCCAGATTCGGGTACCTGACTGAGTTGAAGACGATGCTGACGTGGCTTAACGAAGCAGGGGCACGCGCCTACGCTTTTTTTCGACGTTGTACGCTTCCTTCCCCAACGGTCCTTGCGTTGCTCGATATTGGCCACCACGAAATCGGGCTCCACGTGGAAGATTCTCGTTCTTACGCCAATTTCCTTGAGGAGAAGCAGATAGTTGAGCGCCACGCTGGAAGGAAAGTTCTCGCTTTCTCTAAACACGGATCAGGTGGCGCGAAATATGGCTTGTACCACTACGCACCGTACGAACCAGAGCGGTACATCGAGTGGGCGGAGCAGACATCAATGCGGTTGTTTTTGGGCAATCTGCAGGACCCATCTCTTCAGCCCACGAAGACAAGCAAAAATCTGTCAGTATTCCCCTCAGCATTCTGGCTCGAGCCGTTCTGGAGGGATACAAGAAAGTTCACTGTGAATTGGCTACTCGATCACGGCAAGCGGCATGACATCGTGCTGCTGGTGCATCCGGAAAACGTGCTGGCTGATCCTAGATTGGTTGCGGACTTCAAGAGAGTCATCGGATCACTTGAATCGAGAATTCTGCCTTGACCCAAAAGACGCAGGGTGTAACTGTCCTTATGATGGCTTACAGCTACTATGAGTCAGATCCGCGCGTAATCCGCGAGGCCGAGGCCGCTGTGGGAGCGGGATTTGAAGTTGACTTCTTGGCGCTCTGGCGACCGGGTACGGCACAAGAGGAAATGATCCATGGGGTACGGGTGATCCGACTGAATCAAGGCAAATACCGGGGTGGTGGGCACTTCAGCTACCTGCTTGCGTATGTGGAGTTTTTTCTCCGGTGTTTCGTAAGAACAACTATTCTGTTCTTTAAACGGAGATATCGGGCAATCCACGTTAATAACATGCCCGACTTTCTTGTGTTCACCACCCTGGTGCCGCGTTTGTTCGGAGTGAAAGTTATTTTGGATATACACGATCCGATGCCCAACACGTTCGCCTCAAAGTTCAAGAGTGGTGAGGAGGGTTTCTTCTTTCGGTTATTGCTCTGGCAGGAACGGTTGAGCGCTGCGTATTCAAGCCGCGTGGTTACGGTGCACCATCCGGTGAGAGACGGGATTCTGCTGAAACATGGCCTGGCTCCCGATTCTATAGAGGTAATTGCCAACTTTGCCGATGGCGAGCTCTTTCCCCTGCGAAAGTCTTTCTCCATTAATGGCAAGATACGATTCGTGTTTCACGGAACCATCCTCGAGCGTTCGGGCCTTCGAGTATTGATGGCTGCTTTGGCGCAAGTTCGCAATAAGGACCGAATCTCAGTGAAAATCATTGGAGAGGGAGACTTCAGTCAGGCACTGAAGGGAATGATTCAGGGATTTAAACTCGAGGACATCGTCGAGTTTGACAACCGCAGTTACCCTGTGCACGCAATTCCCGGCCAGATCGACGACTGCGACGTAGGGCTGGTGCCGTTAGAGATTTCTTCAGTCACAAACTATGCCCTACCCTTGAAGTTGCTCGAATACATTTCTTTGGGACTTCCGGTGGTTACGGTTCGTAGCGACGCTATTTCATACTATTTCGGCGAGGAAGACTGCATGTTTTTTCAATGGAACGATCCTTCATCGCTGAGTGACACATTGGATCGCATTGTCGAAAACCCGGAGGGTCTTTTCCGCTATCGGGAGCGTGCTGTGGCCTTGCGCGAACAGTTTTCTTGGGCTGGCGAGAAAGTGAAATACGTGGCCTTATTGCGACAACTCACCGGTGCCACCGAGAGCACCGCTGCTTCCTGAGAACATGGACAAGACCTTCCAGGAGAGCGCAGAGCAAGTTGCCCGTTGGGTGGAAGCGCACAAGTATCAAGCCTACGACCCCGGTGACGGCGACCTGTCATTTCTTCGCTATCTGACTTTCGATGTTCATTTTCTTCGGCGACTCCTGACCGGCGCCGTGCTACGGGTGCCGTTCCACATAAGGCCCTGGATCGGGATCAGACCTCATACCTCGACTAAGGGCATGGGATACATGGGGTGGGGTTACGTCAAGATGTACGCATTGACGAGAGATGAAGCCTATCGCGGGAAAGCCCAATTCTGCTTTGATTGGCTGATGAAGAATCGGTCACCGGCCCACGAGCAATACTGTTGGGGCAACCACTTTTCATTTTCAACCCGAGCTGGCACCATACCCAAGCAAATGCCTACCATCGTCTGGAGCAGCCTGATTGGTTTGGCCTTTTTGGAAGCCTACGAGGTGCTGGGCGAGGTCAAATACCTGGATGTGGCTCGGAGTGCAGTGGAGTGGGTGAAGAGTCTGCCGCGGGAGAATACCAGTCGCGGAACCTGTCTCAGTTACGTTCCTTTCAAGCAGAGCTCGATTCACAACTCAAATATGCTGGGTGCGGCTCTGCTCGCGCGGGTTGCCTCCCACACTAAGGATCAGGGCGCGCTTGAGTTGGCAAAAGATGCCATGGTCTATAGCTGTGCCAGACAGATGGCCGATGGCGCATGGTTCTACGGAGAGGAGCCAAGATATCACTGGATCGATAATTTTCACACTGGGTATAACCTTGACTGCCTAAAACGCTATATGGATAGCACAGACGATCCGGAATTCAACCCAAACCTGCGGAGTGGTTTCGAATACTTCCGACTTCATTTCTTCGAGCCCGACGGATGTCCGAAATACTACCATCAAAAAGCCGGTCCCATCGACATTCAGTGCGCTGCCCAAGCAATCGATACACTCGCATTTTTCTCGGACACCGCACCAGGATCGCTTGAATTGGGTAAAAAAGTTGCCCGCTGGACTATCGACAATATGCAGGCTGAGGATGGGCATTTCTACTACCGGGATTTGGGGTGGAAAAAAGTGAAGACGCCAATGCTCCACTGGGGGCAAGGCACAATGTTTAAGGGCCTGGCACACCTCTTAAATAAGGCCAACGGTGATGGACGGGAATGCGAGTCGCCTCAACTGTCAGAGTCTGCGCGATAGTATTGCCTTGGGTTGCATCGAAGATGCAGGCAAGTAAGAATCAAAAACGCATCGCCAATAAGTGGCCATTTACATCACAAATCCGCTTTCTGACCGCCGTTGGGATGATCTGGTAGCGTGCCACCCAAGAGCATCGGCATTCCATCAACGAGGTTGGATCGAGGCACTGACGCGCACATACGGCTACGAACCCTTCGTGCTAACGACCTCCTCCCCGGATAAGCCGCTAAATGATGGCATCGTGCTGTGCCGCGTCTCGAGTTGGATAACAGGAACGCGTCTTGTGTCGCTGCCATTTTCGGACCATTGCGAACCCTTATTGGACAATCTCTCCGAGTCGCTCGAGTTCCTCAATTGGTTGCGGGCGGAAGCGGGTCGTCGGCGGTGCAACTATGTTGAGCTTCGCCCTCTGTACGGTATCGACGGCCCAGCCTGCGACCTGCGCCCCAGCCAGTCGTACTATTTCCACGAGCTAGATGTAAGACCAAGTCTGGAGCAGATTCGTCGAGGAATGCACAAGGATTCTATTCAGCGGCGGATCGACCGGGCTCGCAGGGAAGGGCTGACCTGCGAAACAGGTCGCTCTGAACTCGTGGGCGATTTCTACCGCCTTTTGATAATTACCAGAAGGCGCCATCAGTTGCTTCCTCAACCCCGCGCCTGGTTCACAAACCTGGTCAATGCGATGGGTGACAAAGTTGAGATCAGGGTAGCCCGTACCAATGGCACGCCAATCGCGGCCCTGCTGACGCTCCGACATCGAACAACCGTCGTCTACAAGTATGGCTGCTCAGATCAAAAATTCCACCACCTGGGCGGTATGCCGTTACTCTTCTGGAGGCTGATCGAAGATAGCAGAGCGTCCGGGGCAGAGAAAATCGACTTCGGGCGTTCCGACCTCGACAATGATGGCCTGGTGGTTTTCAAGAATCGACTCGGCACTGTCAGCAAGACGCTGACTTATTACCGATACCAGAACACAGGAAGACGTCCGGCCCACAGCCGGCGGAATTCCCATAGGATACGGCAATTGTTTTCCGTATTGCCCGACCCCGTCTTTTCGGCGGCAGGACGGCTCCTGTATCGCCACATGGGCTGATTGCCATTCTGCGAGGGGCGAATGCCAGCGATGGACCGCAGACCACCCGAGTATAGGACTATTGAAGACACGCAAGCTGAGTAAGTAAAGCATCGGAGTATGACCTTTCAGGAAACCAAGTTGCCGGGAGTTTTCGAAATTCAGCTTCAACCTCTCTCCGATGAGCGGGGTTTCTTTGCCCGTAGTTGGTGTCAGAAGGAGTTTGAAACTCATAACTTGAGTCCTAAGGTCGTGCAGTGCGACGTGTCGTTCAATATACGCAAGGGAACCCTTCGCGGTATTCATTATCAGGCGGAGCCCCATCAGGAAGCTAAGGTGGTGCGCTGCACGATGGGAGGGATCTATGATGTGGTCGTTGATTTGCGCCCGCAGTCTCCTACCTTCAAAGAGTGGATTGGAGTTGTTTTGACGGCTGCTAACCGGCACATGCTTTACGTGCCCGAAGGCTGCGGCCACGGTTTCTTGACCCTGGAGGATGAGACCGAAGTCTTCTACCAGATGTCGGAGTTCTTCCACCCCGAGCTGGCGCGGGGGGTTCGTTGGAACGATCCGGCATTTCAGATTGTTTGGCCGGCCGCAGTGAAGGTTATTTCCGAACGGGACCGCGCTTATCCCGACCTGTCGGAGTTGCGATGGGCTTGAAGGAGGAAATCGAGGGACAAAATCCGGTGCAGCTGGGCAATGAATTGTACCGGTTTGCGGCCGATCTCTACCCGATTTGTCGGAGCATCACCGGCGATGGAATCCGGCAGACTCTGGCCAGAATCAGAGATCGGATTTCGCTGCAGATATTTGAAGTCCCAACGGGAACGGCCGTCTTCGACTGGACTGTACCCAAAGAATGGAATATTTGCGATGCCTATATCAAGGATCGCGATGGGAACCGGGTAATCGACTTCCAGCGATGTAACCTGCATGTCGTGAATTACAGCACCCCGATTCACTCAAGCATGACGCTGTCCGAACTCAAGCCACACCTGGTGACCCTGCCTGAGCATCCCGACTGGATTCCTTATAAAACGTCCTATTACAAAGAGGATTGGGGATTTTGCCTGTCCCATAATCAAATGTTGGGACTGAAGGACGGCGAATACGAAGTATGCATTCAATCGAATCTCGAAACCGGACACCTAACCTACGGTGAATGTTATATTCGCGGTCGCACGGCCGACGAAGTGCTGATCTCCTGTCATGCCTGTCATCCGTCCTTGGCCAATGACAACCTCTCGGGATTAGTGGTGGCTACCTTTCTGGCCCGGGCGCTGAGTGGCGAGGATCTCCGTTATTCATACCGTTTTTTATTCATTCCGGGCACGATCGGCGCCATCACCTGGCTCGCGCGCAATCGAGAGATGGTTGGACGTATCCGCCATGGCTTAGTGTTAACCGGCATTGGAGATGCGGGCGGGTTTCACTACAAGAAAAGCCGGCGCGGAGATGCTGAGATCGATCAGGCAGCGGAGCACGTTCTCCGCCACTCCGGTGAATCCGCTGAGATTCTGGAGTTCTCTCCCTACGGTTATGATGAGCGGCAGTATTGCTCTCCCGGATTCAATTTGCCAGTCGGTTGCCTAATGCGTAGTGTCTGGGGAAGCTTTCCGGAATATCACACCTCTGCGGACAATCTGGCCTTTATCTTTCCACAAAAACTCGCAGAATCGCTCCATGTCTGCGCTGGCATAGTGGAAGTGCTGGAAAACAACGGGCGATATCGCAACCTGAGCCCTTATGGTGAGCCGCAATTGGGGAAGCGGAATCTCTATCGGCCCATGGGCGGACAGACTATTGGACAGGAGATCAATGCGCGCCTTTGGGTGCTGAATCTTTCAGACGGCGATCACTCGCTTCTGGATATTGCGAACCGCTCCGGTATTTCGTTCCCCCTCATTCGTGACGCTGCTAAGCTGTTATGTGAGCACGGATTAATGGCAGGCGTTCCCGACCGCACTATTGCCGAAACTGCCGAATCGGCGGCATGTAACGATACCAAAGTTACCCATTAGCGGTAACCAAAGGGCTATTCCGGAAGTCGTGATTACATGCAAGGATTGTGACGATCTTGGCTGCCTTCATCGGGTCCATACCCGCTGCTTGACGACCTGGTGCCTTCTGATTGAATGCGCGGGATGCTCTGCAAGCAATCCCGAGAAGTGATGAACGGCCACAATCTGGTTTCATTTCTAACGCGGAAGCACCTTTTCTCGACGGGAGTGGCATGAGAATTCTTCTTACCGGTCATAAAGGGTATATCGGCGCGGTTGCTGGACCCGTTCTGCGTTCCGTCGGCCATGAGGTGGTAGGCCTGGACACAGATCTGTTCAGTGGCTGTGACTTCGGCCAGCTATTGCCAGAGTTCCCCGAAGTCCGTAAGGACATCCGCAATCTGACAAGGGCAGATCTTGAAGGTTTCGATGCAGTGGTGCATCTTGCGGCGTTGTCGAATGACCCGCTGGGCAATCTGGACGCTGAGCTCACTTACGACATTAATCATCGCGCATCGGTGAAGCTAGCCGAGCTGGCCAAAGCCGCCGGGGTGAAGCGTTTCGTCTTCTCCTCTTCTTGCAGCACCTACGGAGCGGCAGGTGATGGATCCCTGGACGAGACGGCTACGCTGAATCCAGTCACTCCTTATGGCGAGTCTAAGGTCTTCGTTGAGCGCAACGTGGTCCCGTTAGCAGGAGAAGATTTCAGCCCGACATACCTGCGGAACGCGACGGCTTATGGGGTGTCTCCGCGGTTACGACTGGATGTGGTCCTGAACGATTTCGTAGCCGCCGCATTCGCCACCGGCAGGATCTATATTAAGAGCGATGGCACGCCCTGGCGTCCACTGGTGCATATACGGGACATCGTAGCTGCCATCCTGAGCGTGCTGGACGCTCCCCGGGAACTCATTCACAACCAAGTCTTCAATGTCGGTCGGACCGAGGAGAACTATCGCATCAGCGAACTGGCGAAAATCGTCTCCGAAACCATACTTGGTTGCCGCATCGAGTACGCCCCCGGAGGCGGCCCAGATAAACGATGCTATCGAGTTAATTGCGATAAGATTCGACATGTGCTACCGAGTTTTCGGCCGGAGTGGACGGCTCTCAAGGGCGCCCAAGAACTCCACGAGGCTTATCGCAATATTGGACTCACGGCTGAGGACCTGGAGGGTGGCCGCTACATTCGCATCGCCCACATCCAACGTCTGCTGAACGCCGGAACGATCGACGCATCGCTGCATTGGAGCCGCAAGCCTCGCGAAGCGGCAGTAATTGCCTGATTGCACGTCACGAGCTTTGATGGGCGCAATGACCTCCGCACCGCTTGTTTCCGACACGCAGTCACCAGCCGCGGCCAGATCCTGTCGTTTCTGCGCCGCAGACCTACGGCGGACCTTTGTTGACCTGGGCATGTCACCGCTCTGCGAAACCTATCCGTCGGCCTCCGATCTGAATCGCGGCGAGGTCTACTATCCGCTCCACGTCTATGTTTGCGAAGAATGCTTCCTGGTTCAACTGGAACAATATGAGAGTCCACAGAATATTTTCAGCGACTACGCATATTTCTCTTCCTATTCCGAATCCTGGCTCAAACATTGTGAAAAGTACTGCCACAAGATGGCAACCCGGTTCGGCCTGAACGCGCGGAGTTACGTGGTCGAAGTGGCTAGCAACGATGGCTATCTGCTGCAGTATTTCGTCCGGCAAAAGGTGCCGGTGTTGGGGATCGAACCGGCGGCAAATGTTGCCAGGGTGGCGGAGGAAAAGGGAGTTCCCACCCTGGTGCAGTTCTTCGGCACCCGACTGGCGAAGCAATTGGCCGCCGACGGGCGCTGTGCGGATCTGGTACTCGGCAATAACGTCCTGGCGCAAGTGCCCGACCTGAACGACTTCGTGGAAGGCCTCAAGACCCTGTTGAAGCCTCACGGCGTTTTGACGCTGGAGTTTCCACACTTGCTGAAGCTGATTGAACTCAATGAGTTCGATACGATTTACCACGAACACTTCTCTTACTTCTCGATGCTCACCACGGTGCGCATCATGGAAGCCCACGGACTGAAGGTGTTCGACGTAGAGGAACTCAAATCGCATGGGGGTTCTCTGCGGGTGTATGCGTGCCGTGCGGAGGACAAAACGCACCCGATCGAGTCCAGCGTGGCCCAGTTAATCTCTGTGGAAGAACGCTTCGGCCTAGCTTCCGTCGAGGGTTATAAGAGCTTTGCACTGCAGGTGAGAGAAGCCAAGTTTGCGTTGGTGGATTTCCTGATAGCGGCGGCGCGACAGGGGAAAAAAGTGGCGGGCTATGGAGCGCCAGGCAAGAGCGCAACCCTGCTGCATTACTGCGGCATCGGGAAAGACCTGATCCAATACACGGTCGATCGCAGCCCCTACAAGCAAGGACGTTTCCTGCCCGGCAGTCGCATCCCCATTTGTCATCCGGAGCGGATTCGGGAAACCAAACCAGACTATGTCCTGATCCTGCCGTGGAACTTGAGAGACGAAATCATGCAGCAGTTGCAGTTCATTCGTGAGTGGGGTGGACGCTTCGTTGTTCCTATTCCGAAAGTGGCCGTCGATTAGGAAGTAAAGCACGGAGGTGAGTGATGAAAGTCGTTCTCTTTTGCGGGGGAGCCGGCATGCGACTCCGTGGATACTCCGACGAAGTCCCCAAACCCATGGTGCAGATCGGGATGCGACCGATTCTGTGGCACCTGATGAAATATTACGCTCACTTCGGGCACAAGGACTTCATCCTCTGCCTGGGATACAAGGGCAACGTCATCAAGGACTACTTCCTTCGCTACGATGAATCCGTCTCTAACGATTTTGTCTGGTCGAGAGGTGGAAAGAACATCGAGTATTTGAATCGTGACATTGACGATTGGACGATCACTTTCGTGGAAACCGGAGCAAATGCCAATATCGGGGAGCGCCTGAAGGCCATTGAATCCTACCTCCAGGGCGAAGAAATGTTTCTGGCAAACTACGCCGACGGACTCAGCGACGTTCAACTCCCCGATATGCTGGAAACGTTCCGCCAAAGTAATGCTGCGGCTTCTCTACTCCTGGTCCAGCCCACCGCGAGTTTCGACATTGTTAGCGCCGGCCCCGGGGGGATGGTCCGGGACATTTCCGCGCTGAGCCGTACGGACATTTGGATCAATGGCGGCTTCTTCATCATGCGCAATGAGATTTTCCGGCACATTCGGCCAGGCGAAGAACTGGTACGGGAGCCGTTTCAGCGACTGATTGAGAAACAGGCTTTGTTAGCCTACAAGTACACCGGCTTCTGGCAGTGCATGGATACCTTTAAGGACAAGGAGCGCCTGGAGGAACTGGATCAAGGCGGGGCACCCTGGAAGATCTGGAACCCGGTCGCCAAAGCAAACTCGAAGCCCCCGGCGGTGGCGTCGGCTCGGGTATGATCCATCTAAACTTGGACCTCAGGGCCACGACGTCGTTGACAGTCCTGTGCCTGGGCGCCCACTGTGATGACATAGAAATCGGTTGTGGGGGAACGATTCTCCGGTTGGCCGAGCAGTGCCCAGGTTGCGAGTTTCACTGGGCGGTCTTTAGTGCCACTGGCGTTCGAGCGGTCGAGGCGCAAAGCGCGGCCGCGCTGTTCGCTGGGTCCCACCTGAAGGCTCCTCTATTGAAAACTTTTGAGGACGGGTACCTCCCGTATTGGGGGGCCGATGTCAAAACAGTTTTTGAAAGGGAACTGAAGCAACTGTCTCCTGATCTAGTATTCACCCACAATGGCCAAGACGCGCACCAGGACCATCGCTTGATAGCGGAATTGACCTGGAATACGTTTCGTGACCACTTGATTCTGGAGTACGAAATTCCAAAATACGACGGCGATATTGGACGGCCAAGCGTGTTTGCTCCCCTGGAGCAAGAGGTCTACGAGAAAAAAGTCAGATACATTATGGATGTCTTCCAGTCCCAGCGCACGAAACGCTGGTTTCAGCCCGAAACATTTCTGTCTCTCATGCGCCTGCGAGGTATGGAATGTAATTCCCCCAGCGGCTACGCTGAGGCCTTTTATTGCCGCAAGATGGTTTTGTAAATGAAGGATCTGAAAGAGAAGACGATTCGTGGAGGACTGGCAAGAATCATAGCCCAAGGCGTCAACTTTGCGTTTCGTCTGGGTTCGCTCATGGTATTGGCGCGGTTGCTGGGTCCCCGAGACTTCGGCCTAGTGGGAATGGTCACGGCTTTTACCGGAGTGCTCGGTCTGTTCCGGGATTTCGGGCTGTCTACCGCCTCGGTCCAGCGCGCGCATGTGACCGAAGAACAGATCTCGACCCTCTTTTGGATCAATGCTTTGGTCGGAGTCCTCCTTGCAGTTCTAGTCTCTGCCCTTGCTCCCGTAATTGCGAGTTTTTACCACGAGCCTCGCTTGGTGTGGGTGGCAGTGGTTTTGGCAACAGGATTTCTGTTCAACGCAGCTGGCGTCCAGCACTCGGCGATTCTGCAACGCGAACTACGCTTTACTGCCCTGGCGGTGATCAGCACCGTGGCGTTGGTTGTAAGTACTGTGGTCGCCATCTGCTTGGCCGAGCTTGGTTACGGCTACTGGGCCCTCGTGGCGATGACTGTCGCGCTTCCGCTCATTAACACCATTGGATGCTGGATAACTACAAAGTGGATTCCGGGGGCGCCACGGCGGCGAGTCGGCATTCGGTCGATGATGCGCTTTGGCGGCACCATTACTTTGAATGGCCTTGTCGTTTACGTTGCCTACAATCTGGAGAAGGTCCTTTTAGGCCGGTTCTGGGGAGCCGACGCCATTGGGATTTATGGCCGCGCCTATCAGCTGATCAACATCCCGACCGACAACATGAATTCTGCGGTCGGGGAAGTTGCCTTTTCGGCGTTGTCACGGGTTCAGGACGATCCAAGCCGGCTCCGAAGCTACTTCTTGAAAGGGTACTCTCTCGTCATCGGTGTAACCTTACCGATCACGCTGGCTTGCGCTCTTTTCTCGAACGATCTCATTTTTGTTCTGCTCGGACCAAAGTGGACGGGGGCAGCGGCAATTTTTCGTCTGCTGGCTCCGACCATCTTGATCTTTGCGATGATTAATCCTCTGGGGTGGTTGCTTTTGTCCCTTGGGTTGGTCGGACGGAGTTTGAAGATCGCCTTGGTGATCGCTCCTCTAGTCATTACAGGTTACGTTGCAGGATTGCCCTACGGAGTCAAGGGAGTAGCTCTGGGCTACTCGTTGGCCATGACCTTGTGGGTTATCCCACATATCGTTTGGTGTGTGCACGGTACCGGTGTTTCGGTGCGAGATATAGGGCTGACCGTGAGTCGGCCGCTATTGTCGGGCGTAGTGGCTGCTTTGCTCGCCTTCGGAGTGCAAATGTTTTACGGGCAGTCATTGCGTCCGATTGCGAGACTTGCATTAGGCGGCACTGTCTTGTTCAGCGCATACCTTGCAACGCTGCTATACGTTATGGGTCAGAAGGCCCTATATCTGGATCTGATTCGAGGATTCCGGCGGCGTTCGGTAGTAACCGACGAGGTTCTGGCTTCGGTGTAAGCCACCGAAAAAAGCGCTTTTAATGCGAACCAGCTTAGTTTCTCTTCATTTAACCGACAATAAGAGGATAGTACACGAGTGGTGCTAGATGAGGGTATTGGCGTGCAGCAACAGCCCGAGCGGTGTTTGGAAGCAGACTCTGGGTCGTGCGAGAGCGCACTGAAGACTGCCGATACCCTCAGCCGAGCCCTGAACGATCGTTATCGTTTTCCGAAAGGCTTCCTGAATTTTGCTTTAGATGGGAATCTGTCCACTGAAAAGGGATACTTCCGATTCGGTTCAAATGCAATCTGCTATGGCCGTTCCACTAGGGGAAAGCGCAAACCTGAGGTCGGGTCCGACCTCTACGATGCCCTCAATGACGTCACGGTAAACGACGGCAAACTCACGTTGCCATTCGACCCCTCTGAGGTAATCGATAACCTTCGCCTGGAGCGTTATGCAAGCGGCTGTGGTGCGCGCTACAGTTTCGAGAACATTCTCCGGAAGCTGTATTACCTGGTAAGGCCGCTTACCAATCCCCGTGTGCGAAGACAGGTTAAGAGGTTCCGGGCGAGCAATTGGAATAAGCTGCCCTTCCCTCAGTGGCCTGTAGATACCACTGTCGAGAATATTTGCCAGCGGCTCCTGCGTTTGTCTATGGCCGCCAAAGGCGTGGATCGCGTGCCATTCGTCTGGTTCTGGCCCCAAGGTGCTCAGGGCTGTGTTGTGATGACACATGATGTCGAGACCGAGGCGGGAAGAGATGCTTGTGCCGCCCTAATGGACCTGGACGATGAATACGGAATTAAGGCTTCCTTCAATATCGTTCCCGAGGAACGTTATACGGTATCTTCGGCTTTCCTGGCTGCGGTTCGAAGCCGGGGGTTTGAAATTGGTATCCAGGATTTGAACCATGATGGTTGGCTCTTTGACGGCCGGAAAGAATTTCTTCGTCGGGCGAAGATCATCAACCGCTACGCGAGTGATTATGGCGCCGAGGGGTTCCGGGCCGGAGCCCTTTATCGAAATCCCGAGTGGTATCACGCCTTCAGTTTCTCTTTCGACATGTCCATACCTAATGTCGCGCATCTGGATCCCCAGCGTGGTGGTTGTTGCACCGTGATGCCTTATTTTATCGGGGATATCCTCGAACTCCCGGTCACCACGACTCAAGACTACATGTTGTTTCATCTTTTGAATCACCGCTCGATCGCCTTATGGAAAAACCAGATCGACCTAATCTTGAAAAGCAACGGTTTGGCCAGCTTCATCGTTCATCCTGACTATGTGTTGGAGCCGGATACCAGATCCATCTACCAGGAATTGTTGAACAACCTCCGAAGGTTGCGTCAGGAAACAAACGTTTGGTTTGCCCTTCCGGCTAAGGTCAATCGTTGGTGGCGGGCTCGAAGCCAGATGCGGATCGTGAGAGATGGGGATTCATGGCGAATTGTCGGTCAAGGGGCACACCGCGCGGTGCTAGCGTACGCGAACAACGTTGATGGCAAACTAGTGTACCAACTGGCACCCACCCCTGGGAATTCATGCGCCGCGGATGATGACATCATATCCCTCGAATAGAGTAGGAGTAAGGTTGGGGATTGTCCTGCTCTTGAGCGCGTGTGTTGCGCTGAATGGGTGTGCCCGTGACAGGCGCGCGACGCTCTCGCATGTGTCTTTTTCTCAGTCTGACCAGACCGTAAAGGCGTACGATTTCGTGGAGGTGACCGCGAACGTTTCGTCTCCCCGTGCCACTAACCCTTTTACGGATGTGGCTTTCAGTGGGTGGTTCGAGTCGGTTAATGGACAGAAGCGCTGGAAGGTGGATGGGTTCTGTGACGCGGAAGACGGCAGCGTGTTTCGTATACGATTCATGCCGCCGATGCCGGGGGAATACAGATACTTCGTGGAGTATCGGCAGGGGGACGGGAGCCAGACTTCGACAGGCACGTTTCACGCAACTGAGGGAAATCGTCGTGGTCCAATCCGGGTGGATTCTCAATACCCTTGGCATTTCATATGGGAGGGTACCGGGGAGCATTACTTTTTCAACGGCACCACCGCGTACTGGCTTATGGGGTGGTCGGATGAAAGGGTGATCCACGCAGTTATCGAGCGGCTCTACAACTTGAAAATCAATCGAGTGCGGGTTACGGTCGCCGGCCGGACCAATGTGTTCTACGGCGAACCCGTCATGGTTGGTCCTAATTGGACGGTCTTCATCACGCCATGGCCGGCCCATTTGCCTGAAGACATCTTCCATCCGGGCTTCGATTACACCCGATTTTACCTGCCCTATTGGCAGAAGTTCGAACGTGCGCTCCGACTCGCTCGTGACCGGGACATAATTATTTCTCTGGTCCTGGATATGGATAACAGTCGGATTCACCCCGAAGCTGGAAGCGAAGACGAGCGCCGATTTCTGCGTTACGCTGTCGCACGTTTCGGAGCGTTCTCTAACATTACCTGGGATCTCGGCGATGATCTGGATCAGTATAGGAGCGTCTCGTGGACGCACCATACCGGGGAGATGATCGAGGAATGGGATCCGTACCAGCATCTAGCCACAAGTCATCCTGTGAACAACCGTCATCAGGATCTCACCGCGGGTTGGTTTGGCTTCACCTCATTTCAGGAATGGTCGAGAGACCAGCACGCTTTCATGCTGAGCCAGCGAACACGACAGAAAGCGCTCGGCCGGATTATTCCCCAAACCAATGAAGAGTACGGCTATGAAGACCACTATCCGCTGTGGGCGCAGGGACCTGGATCGGAATCAGCCGACACCTTGCGCCGAACCGCATGGGAAATTGTCATGGCTGGGGGCTACCAAACCACAGGCGAGACCGCACGGCGGGGGACGAACGTCTGGCCGGATACCGGCGGCGGCTGGATGAATGGTCGTGGTGATGACAGTATGACAATGCTTCAGGGTTATGCGCACCTGGTGGAGTTTTTCACCGGCTTCGAATGGTGGAAGACCGAGCCTCACGATGAGCTGGTCACACGTGCCGCGTATTGCATTGCCAAACCTGGAGAGATGTACGCAGCGTATCTGCCGCACGGCGGTACGGTTACGATTCGGCTGCGCGCTGGCCGTTACGAAGGAACGTGGTTTAACACCTCAACCGGCGACAGGACACCCTTACCGCCCGCTGAGGGCCCGGTATGGACTTCACCCGCGGCGCCTGACAGTAATGATTGGGCTCTTCTGTTGAAGAGGAAGCAGGTCTAGGTCGGAAAATAATGGACACGCACGACGAGCACTTGAAGGAGTACTGCCTAACTTGGCGCCTGAACAAATCGATCCTACTAGTCGGTTGACCGGGCGGGTGGCCGTGGTGACCGGAGCGAGCAGAGGGATTGGGCGTGCTATCGCGTTGGCATTGGCGCGTCAAGGGGTGAAGTTGTGCATCTTAGGTAGAGACCCGAGCAAGCTAGCTGAGACGGCGATCGAAGTTCGGCGATATGCACCAGCGACCTGCTTTCAAATCGACTTGACCGTTGAAAAACAGCTTCAACCGCTTCTACAGTACCTGCAGAAGGAGGGAGGTAAACTAGATATTCTGATTCACAGTGCGGGCATCATTCATCAGAGCTCATTGGAGAATGCCCGCATTGAGGATTTGGATGCGCAGTACGCGACCAATGTCCGCGCGCCTTATAGGATGACTCAACAGTTGCTGCCATCGTTGACCGCTGCAAGTGGGCAGATCGTTTTCATCAACTCCAGCGTTGGACTCAAGGTCACGCGACCTGAAGTGGGGCAGTATAGTGCCACCAAGCATGCGCTTAGAGCAGTCGCCGACAGCCTGCGTGAAGAGGTCAATCGTAAGGGGATTCGGGTGCTCACCGTCAATCTTGGGCGCACGGCATCCGAGATGCAAGAGGCAGTTCACAGACAGGAAGGACGGACCTACGATCCGACGAAGCTTTTGCAGCCCGAGGACGTAGCTTCAGTAATTGTTCACTCACTATCGTTACCGCCCACGGCCGAAGTGACCGACGTTTCCATCCGGCCGATGATCCGCACATAGCAGCCGACGTCGCTCGAAGCGTGCAAATGATGCCACCCGAGCGCCTGGGGCAAGTGTTGATGGGTCGCCAATACGACCATCACTGCAAACGCTTACCCAGCGTCCCGGTTCCCGTGTCCGTTTCGCACTTGCCGGTGGCACTCCCGTTGCTGACATAGTTCAGCGTCAGCACCGTACCTGTATTGTCAGGCTTGCCTCGAAACATGATACTGCCGCCATCTGCATCACTACCCGCAAGAACTACTTTCGATCCGGTAATCGTGACCTGAAGGCGCGGGTCTTTTATGCAGTCCGACTCTAAGCTTGACGTGGCGGACAAGACCCCGTTCGAATCTGGAGCGATGACTATAGTGATCGTGAAGGGATTAGCGTTTTGATGTTTGGGCAGGAAAGTGCCTGACCATGTGCCTTGAAGGTCGAGTGTAGTTGCTGTCGTGGACTCGGACTTAGGATTGTTCGTGTGTTCTTCTGCCGCAGCGGCACTGCTCTGTATCCAGAAAACTGAAATTGCGAAAATGCAAAACAAAAGACTGAAACCCTTACTCCTCATGCTGATTCTCCGTTGGCAACATAGAACCGTGGGCTTTCGAGGGGAACCGTTGCTCGCGTGAAAACCTCAAGAGACCAAACTGAGCCGTGGTGATTAGGCATGTTGGTCGAAATCAACCGGCACAAAGAGGGGGGAGGCGGTGTTGGCGGCCAGAAACACTGCTCGACGTGATTATACATTAAAATGTCGCTGATCGCTAGATTACGATTGCTAATTCTCTCTGGCAATCCGCGTGGAAACCGTAATCACTGGGGTTTATCTGAAGTATTTGGCAAGGCTGAACTTGACAGCTCAACCCGGACGGGATAAGCTCCCACGACGGCTTGCCGAGCAGTATCTAACCCCCCCGATTTTTAGTTGATTAGAGATAAAAGTCCCTCCCCTGAATCTATCTGCCGCTGAACCCTTCTACCGAACGAGGTGTCTCTCGCATGAGCGCTGCCAGTCCTTGGAGTGTTTCCCGCACGATTGCTTTGCTGTGGCTCCTGTTTAACGCCTTCGTGTCTAGTGCGGCCGGACAGGCGAATGTGCAGGGGCAGTGGACCACGCTGGGCAACCTGATGCCTATCAACCCTGTCCACGTGGCGCTGCTCAGCAACGGTAAGGTTTTGATCGTTGCGGGCTCGGGAAATTGTCCACCGGCCCAGACGGGTTGCCCTTCGGGTCCGCCGTATGGTCCGGCGAATAATTCGGGAGCGGCGGTTTGGGATCCGGGCACCGGGAATTTCACGCAATTCTCATTGACATGGGACATGTTCTGCAACGGTATGGCTCATCTACCCGATGGGCGGGTTCTAATTACAGGCGGAACGTTGCAGTACGATCCGTTTCACGGTGCGCTGAATGCATCCATCTTCGATCCGTCGACCAATAAGTTCACCGGCATCCCAAATATGGCGCAGGGCCGCTGGTACCCAACGGTGACCGCTCTCGGAGACGGAAGGCTGATGACCTTTTCCGGACTGGACGAGAATGGTAACACCACTCCGGCAGTCGAGTTCTACACGGCTGCTTCCGGCTGGAGTCAGCAATACTTGGCGTCCTGGACGCCGCCGCTCTATCCGCGGATGCATGTTCTGCCCAGTGGCAAGGTCTTTTACTCTGGATACGGAACCTCCTCTGCCCTCTTCGACCCTTCGACGACGACTTGGACTCTGAACGTCGCCTCGACCCAGTACCAGGGACAGCGAGTATATGGAAGTTCGGTTCTGCTTCCTCTAACGCCAGCGAACAACTATGACCCAAAGGTAATGATTCTCGGAGGAGGGAATCCCTCAACCAAAACAACCGAAATCATCGATCTGGGTTCTCCAACGCCCGCGTGGCAGTTCGGACCAAGCATGTCGCAGCCGCGCATAGAGATGGATGCGACGATCCTGCCAAACGGAAAAGTTCTCGCGTTGGGAGGATCATTGAATGACGAAGACACATCGACCGCGAGTCTGAATGCGGATCTTTACGATCCGGTTGCAAACACATTTTCATCGGCTGGAGCGAATGCTTACGCGCGCTTGTACCACTCGGTTTCGTTGCTTCTCCCAGATGGAACGGTCTTGTTTGCTGGAGGCAACCCTGACCGTGGCAGCTACGAGCAGCACATGGAGATCTACAAGCCCGCCTATTTATTCAATGCGGACGGTACGTTAGCAGCGCGGCCGACAATTACGGGAGGACCAGCTTCGATCAGCTATGGCACCGGATTTACGGTGCAAACGCCAGATGCGGCCAGTATTTCGTCGGTCGTTCTAATGCGTCTCGGTTCGCCGACCCATGCCTTCGATCAGGACCAGCGCCTAGTGGGAATGTCATTTACCGCAGGGAGTGGCTCGCTCACAGTCACTGCTCCGCCTAATGGCAACATAGCCCCGCCGGGATACTACATGCTCTTCATTCTGAACAACTCCGGGGTGCCTTCAGTCGCGCAGATGGTCCAGCTCGCCCAACAGCCCGACTTTTCGGTTTCCGCCACGCCGACTACCCAATCGGTAGTGGTGGGTGGCATTGCGACTTATACGGTAAATGTGGCAGCCCAGGGAGGTTTCAGCGGGACGGTGGGGCTCGCGATCGGCGGATTACCGACAGGTGCGACGGCGAACTTCAATCCAACGTCCGTGAGCGGCTCGGGCGCATCGACCCTTACCGTAACGACAGCCAGCAACACGCCGGTAGGAAGTAATACGCTGACGATAACCGGGAATAGCGGATCACTGAATCATCAGACCACAGTCACTCTGCAGGTCGTGTCAGCATCGCCGGCGCCGTCGGTGACGAGTGTGACGCCGAACAACGGAGCGGCCGGAGGGGGGACGGGAGTAACGATTGGGGGAACGGGATTCGTATCGGGAGCGACGGTGAAGTTCGGGGGAACGGCGGCGACGAGTGTGGTAGTGGTGAGCGGAACGCAGATCACGGCCACGACGCCGGCCCATGCGGCGGGAGCGGTGAACGTGGTGGTGACCAACCCGGACACGCAGACGGGGACGCTGACCAATGGGTATACCTACACCACAGGAGTGGCGATTGGGTTTGCGCAGCTGGCAGCAGCGACCCCGCAGACGCCGACGCAGGTGGTGACGGTGGGGTATCCGGGGGCGCAGACGTTAGGGAACCTGAACGTGGTGGTGGTGGGATGGAATGATACCAGCGCCACGGTGCAGTCGGTGAGTGATAGTGCGGGGAACGTATACAGTTTGGCGATCGGGCCGACGAGTGGGACGAATTTGCGGCAATCGATCTACTACGCGCCGAACATTAAGAGTGGGAACAACACGGTAACGGTGCGGTTCAGTCAGGCGGCGGTGTATCCGGACATTCGGATTTTGGAGTATCGGGGGGTAAGTGCGGTAGATGTGACGGCGGGAGCGAGTGGGAACAGTGGGACGGCGAATAGCGGGTCGGCAACCACGACGACCGCGAACGAGTTGATCGTGGGCGCGAACACGGTATCTTCGGGCGCGCTAGTAGGGAGTGGATTCACGGTGAGGATTGTGACTGATCCGGACGCAGATTTGGTGGAAGACCGGGTGGTGACGACGACGGGGAGCTACAGTGCGCCGTCCACATTAAGCTCGTCGGGCTTCTGGGTCATGCAGATGGTTACGTTTAAATAGCAGAGTCACGTCTTGGTAATGATCTTCGACCGGAATCTCAGGTCTACAGGACATCAGCCAACAACGTCAATCTAGGAGACTTATGGAAAGACTGCTCCTCCCTCGCGGTCTTGCACGTTCCCAGCATCCGCGCTTTGCAGTGTTCGCAGCCGCATCGCTTTTTTTCTGGCTGTATCCGGCCAGTTTGCTGGCTGCACCCACGATCAGGTATGTGCAGAGCAACTACGCGGTGCCGCAAACGCCTCAGACCACGGTTACGGTGAAGTTCAACGCGGCCCAGACTGCGGGTAACCTGAGCGTAGTAGTCGTGGGGTGGAACGACAGCGCTGCGACTGTAAGTTCAGTTACCGATAGCAGCGGAAACTCCTACCTGCGCGCAGTGGGGCCGACAGTGGTCAGCGGAGTGTTGTCGCAATCGATTTATTATGCCAGGAACATCGTAGCTGCCGGGGCAGGAGCCAACACCGTGAAGGTGGTATTTAGCCAGGCTGCGGTATACCCGGACATTCGTATTCTCGAGTACAACGGCGCGGATTTGACCATTCCGGTGGACGTAACGGCAGCTAGCAGCGGGAACGGTGGGACAAGCACAAGCAATAGCGGGTCGGTGACGACCACGAACGCTACGGATCTCCTGTTCGGGGCGAATATTGTCACCGGTGGGACTGGCGCAGCGGGGAGTGGCTTTACTCGCAGGGTACTGACAGTTCCAGACAGCGATATTGTGGAAGACCGGATGGTGGCGGCCACTGGATCCTATAGTGCGACGGCCCCGGTAACCGGGAATTGGATCATGCAGATGGTTGCCTTCCGCGCACAGGTGTTGGGAGGCGACACCCAGCCGCCGACGGCGCCGACAAACCTGACCGCGACGGCAGTGAGCGGGAGCCAGATCAATCTGACTTGGACCGCTTCGACCGACAACGTAGGTGTGACTGGGTACATGGTTGAACGCTGTAAGGGTACCGGTTGTGGGACCTTCGCGCAGATCGGGACGCCGACCGCGACGACATTTAATGACACGGGACTGGCGGCAAATACGAGTTACAGCTACCGGATTCGGGCCACTGATGCAGCGGGGAACCTGAGCGGATATTCCACCGTAGCGAGCGCGACGACCCAGAACCCAGACACGCAACCCCCAACCGCGCCCACGAATTTGAGTGCGACAGCAGCGACTGCAAGCCAGATCAATCTAAGCTGGACGGCGTCGACGGACAACGTGGGCGTAACCGGGTACCTGATCGAGCGCTGTCAGGGTACAGGATGTGCGACCTTTGTACAGATAGGCTCCCCATCGGGAACCACCTATAGCGACACCGGGCTGACCCAGTCCACAAGTTACAGTTATCGCGTTCGGGCCACTGATGCGGCAGGGAACTTCAGTTCCTATTCCAATCTCGCGTCGGCAACCACGCTAGTCACCATTCCCGGGCTGGTGGCCGCTTACTCATTCGATGAGGGTGCCGGCTCGACTATCACGGACTTGTCGGGTAACGGAAATAATGGAACGCTGGCAAACACCGTGTGGACGACCGCGGCCAAGTATGGGAATGCCCTTGTATTCAACGGCTCCAACTCGCGGATCACGGTTAACGATTCTTCCTCGTTGCATCTCACAACGGGGATGACCCTCGAGGCCTGGGTGAATCCGTCCATAGTGAACAATGGATGGCGGGACGTTATTTACAAGGGAAACGACAATTATTTTCTCGAGGGGACATCGGACAATGGCGCACCGGGTAGTGGTGTGACGGTTGGTTCGGCGGATAATGTGATCCGCGCATCCACATCCCTATCGGCCAATGCCTGGTCGCACTTAGCATTCACTTATGACGGTTCGGCGCTGCGGCTGTACGTGAACGGTGTACAGGTAGCCAGCCTGGCCCAGACGGGTGCCATCACGACTTCCTCTAACCCACTGCAGATTGGAGGCGACAACATTTACGGGCAATACTTTTCGGGCAGCATTGATGAGGTCCGGGTATATAACCAGCCTCTGACACAAACTCAGATTCAGTCAGACATGGCCACACCAATCGGTAGCAGTGGCCAGCTACCTTCGGTAAGCCTCAGCCCGCAGAGTATCAATTTCGGCAGCCTGGCGACCGGATCTACGAGTGCGCAGCAGCGGCTGACCCTGACGAACGTCGGCGGCGCGCAACTGGTGATCAGTAGCATTTGGATTTCCGGGAGCAACGTCGGGGATTTTGCCCAGACTAACAATTGCGGAAGCAACGTCGCTCCCGGCGGTTCCTGTACGATCAATGTGACTTTCACTCCAACAACGACAGGCGCACGTAGTTCAGCCGTAGCTATCAGCGACAATGCACCCGGCGGCACAAATACCGTTCCTCTCTCGGGCACAGGAACCGGACTCACGGTCACGCCGCGGGTTGCGGCGCTGACACTTACCCGGACGCAACAATTCACGGTCAATGGTGGAACCGTGACGTGGTCTGTAGACGGAATACCCGGTGGCTCGGCAACCTCCGGTACGATAAGCGGTACCGGTCTATACGCTCCGCCAAACGGTGTGGGAATGCACATCGTCACCGTAACCACTACTGACCAATCGCAATCGGCGAGTGCCACCGTATATATCACCAACTACCCCGGTACGTTCACGCACCATAATGACACCCTCCGAACCGGCCAGAATACAAACGAGACAGTGTTGACTCCGGGCAACGTCACCCACGCCCAATTTGGAAAGCTTTTTTCCTACACCATGGATGGAATTGCGTTTGCCTCACCGCTGTACGTGGCCAACGTAAACGTCCCGGGGCAGGGCTTCCACAACGTGGTGTACATTGCAACCGAGCATGACAGCATTTACGCCTGGGACGCTGATGGGTTGAGTACGACTCCTCTGTGGAAGGTCAGCTTCCTTCAGTCCGGTGTGACGTCAGTACCTTGCGGAGATACCGGCGAATGCGGTGACATCCCCAATGAAATCGGCATCACCGGAACACCTACAATCGATCAGGGCACCGGCACACTGTACCTCGTTGCAAAGACGAAGGAGGGAGTGAACTACGTACAGAGGCTGCATGCCCTCGATATCGCTACGGGCGCTGAGAAGTTTAACGGACCAGTGTTGATTCAAGCCCTCATCCCGGGATCCGGTGAGGCTTCCCAAGGGGGCCAGTTGTCTTTTGATCCTCTCCGAGAGAACCAACGGCCTGCGCTTGTGTTGAGCAACGGGGTGGTTTACATAGGGTGGGGTTCGCACGGAGATCAGCATCCGTGGCACGGCTGGGTTATTGGCTACAACGCAGCTACGCTTCAGCAGTCGATGGTCTATTGCGTCAGCCCCGACGGTTACGGCGGTGGTGTCTGGTCAAGCGGAGGAGGACTGGGCGCCGATTCCGGCGGAAACATCTTCTTTAATACTGGTAACGGAGACTTTACAGTTAATACCGGGGGTAAAGACTACGGAGATACGGTTGTCAAACTCGGTTCGGCTGGAAGTGTCGTGGATTACTTTACGCCATTCGACCAGGGGAATCTGGAGTCTCAGGATCTTGACCTTGGGTCGGCGGGTCCGGTCCTCCTGCTGGATCAGCCCGGTTCGATTCCCCACCTTTTGGTCACTGCCGGGAAAAATGGAACCGTTTATGTTGTCAACCGAGATAATATGGGCCACTTCCATTCGGGAAACGACAACCAAATTGTCCAGTCTCTCCCGGGCATTCTTCCGCATGGCCTCTTGGATGAAGGTAACTTCGGCGCGCCCGTATTCTTCAACGGATATGTTTACTTTGCCGCCGTAAAGGATACCCTCAAGGCTTTCCAGTTGAGTAACGGTCTGTTGTCTAACGGGCCCACGTCACAGTCCTTGGATGTTTACCCGAATCGTGGTGGAGCGTTCGCCGCCTCGGGCAATGGCAATACTAACGGCATTGTGTGGGCTATGCAGGACAATAACCCTGGAAGTGGAATTCTCCACGCTTACGACGCAGGTAATCTGGGGAACGAGCTTTACAACACCAGCCAAGCTGGCTCTCGCGACGCGCCAGGGGTAGCCTCGAAGTTCAGCATCCCGCTTGTGGCAAATGGAAAAGTGTTTCTTGGCGCCCAGAACAAGTTGGTGGTGTACGGGCTATTGCCGTAAGGGGCGTATCACCGCAAACCCCTGGAGAAAGTTCGTTCAGTCGGGAAGATAATTCCGCCTGCGAGGGCACAAACGAAAGATTGCGCGATGGAAGTGACAACACCGTGTTTTGACGTAGTTCAGGTTTGATGTGATATCAATTCGTTCGCAAACTCAACTTTGTAAAAGAACTGGACGACACGAATTCTGCACATGGCTCATCCCGAAAAATTGTTTTTGAGCTTGGGCATTGTTGTGTTCGCGCTGGTCCTTGCCTCGCGAACCCAAGCTGCAGAAACCCCTCGGATCTACGTTTCCAACGAAGACAGCGGAGAGATTACCGTCGTCGAACCCCCGACGGGTCAAATCCTGCGCCGCATTCATGTGGGCAAACGTCCGCGCGGCATAAAGCTGACGCTCGACGGTAAACTACTCTACGTGGCACTTTCCGGCTCGCCCGGGGCTAGTCCAGGAGTGGATGAGTCCACGCTCCCATCCCCGGACCGCACCGCCGATGGTATCGGAGTTGTGGATGTTGCAACTTTCAAACTCTTGCGTACGCTACCCAGTGGCCAAGATCCAGAAGCCTTCGACCTGTCTCCAGATGGCAAGACGATCTTTATCTCCAATGAAGAGACGGCGGAAGTGGCGGTGCTGGATGTGGCAACTGGTAAGCTTACTCAAAAAGTGCTCGTCGGCAGAGAGCCGGAGGGTGTGACGGTACGCCCCGACGGAAAAGTGGTGTATGTCACCTGTGAGGGTGACAGTGAAGTGGTAGCCATCGACACCGTAACCCTGAAAGTTGTGTCCCACATGCACACCGAGCCGAGGCCAAGGTCCGTCGTCTTCACTAAGGACGGCTCGACCGCTTTTGCCACGGCCGAAAGAGGTGCCGCTGTAACCGTTCTTGATGGAATCAGACATAAGACGGTCGGGACGATCACGATCCCGTCGGTGGCCGGAAACCTTCAGCCGGCGCGACCCATGGGCTCCGTGCTTGCGCCCGACGGCAGCCAGATTTTTGTGTCGAATGGGCGCGGTGGAAGCGTCGCCGTCATCAATGTCGCCAGCCATAAGGTAATGCGGATGATCGATAATGTCGGAGCCCGCCCGTGGGGGATTGGAGTGAGTCCGGACGGGAGGAAGATCTACACTGCTAACGGTCCGTCCGATGACGTGTCGGTCATCAATGTGGAAACGGGGCGCGTAGAACAGCGAATTAAAGTGGGCGGACGACCCTGGGGCTTGGTCGTGGCGCCACGTCCGTAGGACGCGCAACTTTCCTCATCACCCGATCTCGCTGCGGGGCGATTTTCTCAGTGGTGCATCGGCGCTCTCGCGAAGGGTGACCTGTCCCAGGTCCGCCAGAACGCGCGCATTTCGTTCGCTGCGCCTAGCGAGACGCGTATGTAGGTATCTATCGCGGGAACTGGACTGCCGAGCAATATATTTTCTTTGCGAAAATATTCGATAACCTCGCCGGCCCGATGTTGCGTGTTCAGCATCACGAAGTTTGCGTGAGAATCGATGAACCTTAGCATCCGAGCCTGGGCCTGGTTCAGGAATTCCTGGCGAGCATCCGTATTCTGCTTGACGAAGTTTCGGACACTTTCCGTGTCTTCCAGCGCGGCAGTAGCTGCACGAACCACTACGCCATTCACGCTGTTCAACGTGATGTGAGGGCGCATTTGCTCGATGACGGCAGGTGCGGCAATGCAGTATCCCAAGCGGAGTCCCGCCAGCGCGTATATCTCGGAGAACGTACGGCAGACGATGACTTTTTCCGCGTTGGTGGGACGATCGACAAACGATGCATACATGGAAGATTGACCAGCGTAATGGTGATAGGCCTCGTCAATCAATACGTAGCAACTGGGGTGGAGATTGGCGATGAAGCTCTCCAAATCTTTTCTGGGCGTGAGCGAAGCAGTCGGGTTATTCGGGTTACAGATGTAGACTAGTGACGTAGTGGCGTCGACACGTGCCAGCATTTCGTTGAGATCGTGGGCAAAGCTTCGATCCAGCGGGACCGAGACGACCTCTGCTCCCGCCGCCTTGGCGTACCGACCGATAGCTTCAAAAGTAGGGGATGCCTGCACTAATTGCTTGCCACGCCGAAGAAACGCAACTGCGGCTACTCGTAGGATCTCGGTGGAGCCGCAGCCCAGCAAGACCTGCTCCGGCTTGACGCCATGGAAGCTTGCGATGCTCCCCGTCAATTCGGCATAGTCTGCATTGGGGTAGCGGTTGGCGGTGGACACGGCTGAGTGCATTGCGGCGAGAGCTTTTTTGCACGGCCCGTAAACATTCTCATTCTCGTTCAAACGAACGGGTCCCCTGGGCACTATTGGCCCGGTTGGCTCTAAAACATGGGCCGGCCAGATGCGAGTCACCGGCATTGCGGCCCCTGCAGCTGCGCCAGTACTAATCGTGCGGAGAAAGTTTCTGCGAGAAATAAGCATGTGACTACTCTGTTCTCGTCTTTCTGCTAATGTGGAGGCGATGCTCCACTGTTGTTTTGAAACCTGAACGGTGTTTGCTATGGTACCTCAGCTACAACAGTTTCCTTAAGGTGGCTAGGCCAACATCGATAGATACGGCCCAGATGCGGCGTCCGCAACCCCCGCAACCCCCGCCTTGCAACCTTCTGCGTAAGTTGATCCTTCGGCATTGAAATCACAACAAGCTGGACCGAATGCCACGCGCTGATCCCCGGATTCCGGCACTCTCCAGGGAGGCGGTCGCTCAAACTAGCTCAAATACTCCTGCAAGTACGTAACGCCTCGGGGATCACGCCGGCATTATCAACCTTTTGAGGCGATCGCCGCCGCCCGACTAACAGGAAGATTACCGTTGAGTAACAGTTACTGTTGTGCGATGTCGACGATGTTGAAGAGCGATAGACTCGGATAGTAGAAACCGCTGAGCCGGCGTCGCCCGAGAGTACGGGTTCCTGTAATTGCGGTAGAGGGACGCTCCCAGATTCTATGCGAAACCAGGATGTTGAGGTTATTATCGGCCATTCCGGGATGGGGACAGGACTTCATGCCGCGTCATTGTACACTCCGAAAAGTGTTTCGAAAGACGGAAACACCATCGAGATCAGCGTTCGAGGCCGTTGGGTTCGAGCCCCCGCGCTGGAAATAAACCGCCAGATATTTGTAATCACGGGCAGTTGGATCAAGAGTGCTACAGTTCACGATGAGGAATGGCTGGAGACGGAGCTGATCAATCCCGAGGCTTGCGTGAACCAGCTGCGCGAGCAAGGATCCGAGCTCCGACCTGACTTATTCTCGTTTACACAAAAAGTGTCCGCCACGGTTCCAAGGCACACATTTCCCATGGAATGGGACAGCCTGGCAGCTATTCGGATCACTACATGGCAAAACTGGTGGGAGCAGTTGCCTCGTGAAACCCGGAAGAATGTCAGACGATCAGAGAAACGAGGCGTCAAAATTGCATGTGAGGATTTCAGCGACGAACTGGTCGGCGAAATTCTCCAAATACAAAATGAGTGTTCGGTGCGGCAAGGACGACTCTACCAACACTATGGAAAGAGTTTCGACCAGGTGAAACGAGACCATTCAGGATTTGCGGAACGGAGCGATTTTATCTGCGCTCGCTTCGAAAACGAATTGATCGGCTTCTTGAAGCTGGTTGACCGGGGAGATGTGGCGTCGATAATGCAATTGAATTCACAAGTGGCCCATTACGACAAGCGACCCGCCAATGCCTTGTTGGCAAAGGCGGTTGAGATCTGCGAAACGAAAGGAATCTCCTACCTCACTTACGGAAGATTTAATTACGGAAATAAAGACGATTCCGGCCTTCGGGATTTCAAGATTCGAAATGGCTTTGAGAACGTGCTGGTTCCCCGGTATTACGTTCCGCTAACGCCGTGGGGAAAAATCTGCGTAAAAGCACGGCTGTATCGTGGACTCCATCAAATTCTTCCAAGTAGCGTGATCAAAGCAGGTGTCAATATTCGGGCGAAATGGTATAGCTTTCGGGCGATTGAACGAACCACTCTTGTTGAGAGTACGCAGGACGCAAAGAGAAACTCCTCCGGGTTGCCACGATCGGGAAGACAGACTTGCAACACTTCTAATCGATGGAGCGCGAGCAATCTTACCTCGCAAAAGAGCCCAACTCAGCCGGTTGGGAGCAAGTAATTCTTATCCGACAACCCGACGGACTTCGAAGGACTGACAGCACATCATCGGCGTAGCGGTACGACAGACTCCGGCCTCGACACGCACAATCGTCTGAGATCACACTTGCCGAAAGATCCGCATCTGATCGCTATGCTCGACTGCACAAGCCTTCGGGCTGCGGTGAGGATGGAGCCGCGGGCTGGAGTCGAACCAGCGATAAAGGCTTTGCCGACCTATGCCTTGCCACTTGGCGACCGCGGCAAGGTTAGAGTAAGGCAATTACCTCTCTCGCGCGACGGCACAAAAGTAACAGTCTGAGGGTTACCTGTCGTGCCCCCAACCCGTCCCTTGAAAAATGGCAACTGTGGTAACGATTCCGCCGGTGAGGCGCTGCAGGCTGCGTGGCAAATCGAATGAGGCAAGGGGTCAACAGTCCGGCAGGCCAAACACCTGGAATAGCCTTTCGGAGTTTCGATAGACTAGCTCGATAACGTATTCAGCACCGTCCACCGTTCAAATCAGGGACTACCATAGTCGAAAAAGCCATGCATATTCTTCATGTCGTGGGAGCTAGGCCGAACTTCATGAAAGCCGCGCCCGTGATGCGTGCGCTTAAGAAGTTGCCCGAAGTGCGACAGACTTTGGTCCACACCGGCCAGCATTATGACAAGAACTTGTCTGAGGTTTTCTTTTCGCAGCTTGAAATTCCAGAACCGGACGCAAATCTGGGAGTTGGTTCCGGCAGCCAGGCGCGCCAGACCGCAGAGATCATGAGCCGTTTCGAAATCATCGTAGTCAACTATCGGCCGGACGTAGTTTTGGTTTACGGAGATGTTAACTCCACCCTGGCGGCTGCCCTGGTGTGTTCTAAATTAATTGTCCGGGTAGGTCATGTGGAAGCTGGTCTCCGCTCGTTTGACCGGACTATGCCAGAGGAAATCAATCGCATCGTCACAGACCACCTCTCTGACCTCTTGTTCACTCCTTCCGAAGATGGAGACATCAATCTCAAACGTGAGGGCATTCCTGAAGACAAGATTTATAGGGTCGGCAATGTGATGATTGATTCCCTCATTCGGCTTCTCCCGAGCGCAACCCTGTGTCGCAAGAATGGCGTGCCTGATCGCTATGCCTTAGTCACGCTCCATCGCCCTTCCAATGTCGATGACAGGGCGACCTTGAAGGGCATCCTCGAATCCCTGCTTGAGGTCAGTCGAACGCTGGAGGTTGTCTTTCGGTGCACCCGCGGACGCGCCACTCTACCGACAAAATCGACATCGATATCCAAAGGCTTCACCTGCTGGAGCCTTTGCCTTACATCGAATTCCTCGCCCTCCAGCTAGGTGCTGCGGTGGTCATCACCGACTCGGGCGGTGTTCAAGAAGAGACAACCTATTTGGGAGTGCCATGCTTAACCTTGCGCAGCAATACCGAACGTCCCGTAACCGTCACCCTAGGAACAAATGTGCTGGTCGGCCAGGACCGGAGGAAGCTGAGTTTCGAGCTAAGCAGGATTCTGGAAGGAAAAGCAAAAACAGGTAAGATACCACCCTTATGGGACGGTCATGCAGGAGATCGGATCAGAGGGATTCTGTCCCGGCTGTAAGTTTGGAAACTCGACATAGAATCTCTGCGCTCCATGACTCACACACTATTCTGGCACCGCGATCTCGCTCCATCCTAGATCAGAGATAGTTTCAAAGCGAAGGTGCAGCAAGCGTATTCCAGTTGGCGCCCAGCCATTTCTGCAATGCGCTCATCAAATTGGGCTTAGCTCGGGCATGGGTTGCTGCGGCCGGCCGGACGCTTGAAGACGGTTTGGGGCCGATAGCGCCGGCTGACCCTCGCTGAAGATTTTCTCTCAGCCCAATAACCCATTCCCGCAACGGACCTTCTGATTGTGAGTCCAGCTTCGTTTCCACTTCGCCGAACTGGGCCAACGTTTGTAACGCGGATATCCCACCCAGGCCATTTTTATTTTCCCCGCCAGGCGCGTGAATTTCAGAGTACAGTGAATCAAGGGCAGTGCGTCAGCTATGTCGATCATCATTAGCATCAGGGAAGGAAAGGAGTGTCCTAAAGGGGGGCACAACCACTTCTACAGTAAATGTGTTTCTGACGGAGTTGCCTGGACAGCAGACGATTCAGTTGCAGCAGTATGTGCTGGTCTAAGGCTGCCACGACTCTGGACAAATAGCAGGATTTCGGCCAGTTCATTGGGAGTGAATCAAAGCCCTTCAGGGTCCGAAACGACAATTCATCGGCTAGCGAGGGCACTGGCGTGAGAGTCAGTGCCGACTGGGAAGCCGTTTTGCGTGGACCTCAATTCGTTGTGAATTTCCCGGGCGCCGTGCACCGCTCCCGATCTCGCTGACAATATTCTTGTCGAATGCGCTGATGCCGCTCGGGCTGAGTACCTCGTACCAGCAACGAGGCCATTCTTCGAGGGTCTGGAAGAACTCAACATCTCGGTGCGACGTTCTTCGTCGAGCAGGGTGGGACTAGATCAATCGGTAACAGATTACCGGCACCCGGTTTCTTTTACAGCGAAGATCGCGCCTCGATCGCACAAAGCGCGCGTCCGCGCGCCCTCGCAGTTTCGTTGCCACAGGTTTTCGATTTTTGCAAGACGGTTTGAGAAATCGGAAAGTTGCAGTACCCGAAGGTATCGAGCCGATGGATATCTTCTCTCCTGATTCCGAATCTGCAAGGCTGGGGTTGCTATGCGTTTCCCCGAACGCACCCTCACGCCCTTCCTGCTTCGATTTATCATCCTTGTATTCTCACTAGCCTCGACCTTATGTTACGCAGGGTCCCCTTACGGCACGCTGGGGCTGCGCTGCAGTCCCGACCAGATATGGTCCGGTGTAGTGTTTGTGGGCCAGTCCACCACCATACCTGTTGCCCTAAGCAATACTGGCTCGACGACCATAACTGTTTCGGCCGTCGTCCCGGGGGGCTCTGGATTCGGTATCAGTGGCTTGAATTTGCCTCTTACCTTATCCCCCGGACAGAGCGTGCCCTTCAGCGTCAGCTTCAGCCCTCAGGCACGTGGACGCGTTGATGCAACGTTCGGATT